>Ga0265316_10000740_pt1 | contig 36130 bp, 32 predicted proteins | sample 4522metaG_FD_202092 | JGI IMG/M metagenome (GOLD analysis project Ga0265316, IMG submission 202092) | Rhizosphere microbial communities from Carex aquatilis grown in University of Washington, Seatle, WA, United States - 4-5-22 metaG | ecosystem: Host-associated > Plants > Roots > Rhizosphere >...
GTGATCTCCCGCCTACCATGTGGCGAATGTGCGTCTTGGCGAGCTCATCGTGGGTCAGATCGACCGTGGCGAAGCCCTCGGCCTTGAAGGCCTTGGCGATCTGCCTCGATTCGCCCTTCTCTTTGGTGCTCAGGCCCACGAACACGTGCGCGCGCTTTTCGTCGGAGATGCGGTAGTTGAACTCCGTGACGCTGCGCGGGCCGACCGTTTCGCAAAAGCGCTTGAACGAGCCGCGCTCCTCCGGGATGGTGACTGCCAGCAAGGCTTCGCGCTCCTCGCCCACCTCGGCGCGTTCGGCGACGAAGCGCAGGCGATCGAAGTTCATGTTCGCACCGCAGTTGATGGCGATGTAGGTTTTGCCCTGGCCGCCATGGCGCTCGGCGTACTGCTTGAGCGCGGCCACGCCCAGGGCCCCTGCGGGCTCGACGATGGAGCGCGTGTCCTGGTAGATGTCCTTGATGGCGGCGCACACGGCGTCCGTGTTGACGGTGACGATGTCATCGACCAGCGCGCGTGTCAGGCGCAGCGTTTCCTCGCCCACCAGCTTGACCGCCGTGCCGTCGGAGAACAAGCCCACGTCGGACAGCGTCACGCGTTCGCCCGCCTTCACCGAACGCACCATGGCGTCGGAGTCGCTCATCTGGACACCGATCACCTTCACCTCGGGACGCACGGCTTTCACGTAAGCCGCCACGCCGCTGATGAGGCCGCCACCGCCGATGGCCACGAAGATGGCGTCGATGGGGCCGGCGTGCTGGCGCAGGATCTCCATGGCCACCGTGCCCTGACCGGCGATGACGTCCGGATCGTCGAAGGGATGGACGAAGGTCATGCCCTTCTTGCGCTCCAGCTCCTTGGCGTGCAGGGCCGCGTCGGAGTAGCTCTCGCCGTGCAGCACGATCTGCACGTGGTCGCCACCGAAATGACGCACCGCATCGATCTTGACCTGGGGCGTGGTGGTCGGCATGACGATGGTGGCCTGGCAGCCCAGGCGCTTGGCGCCCATGGCCACGCCTTGCGCATGGTTGCCCGCCGAGGCGCAGATCACACCCTTGCCCAGCTGGCTTTTGCTGAGACCCGCCATCTTGTTGTACGCGCCGCGCAGCTTGAAGCTGAACACGGGCTGCTTGTCTTCGCGCTTGAAGAAGACGTGGTGGCCCAGCCGGCGCGACAGGCTGCGAGCCTCGTCCAGCGGGCTCTCGATGGCCACGTCATAGACATGGCTGGTGAGGATCTTGCGCAGGTAGTCCTGGATGCTCAGCGGGGCGGTGGCCGCTTTGGACAGTGCCTTGGTGGCACCTTTTGGCTGGGCGGCTTTCTTGGTTGCGGCAGGACGCGCGGTGGGCATGGACAAGGCTCCGAATGGCAGGGACAGAGCCTGACAGTCTAGCGTTTGCGTGCCGGGGCAGCCTCGGCCCTCACCTGTTGCGCTTGAGGTTCCCGCGCCATGCGGCGCTGGAAGCCCGTTTGCTGCCAGCGCGACACCGCCCGCCAGGGCGTTTCCAGGAAAGGCAAGGCCCGCAAGGCGAGGCTGCCCGCCGCGGTTGGCGCCAGCAGCATCAAGGGATACCAGGGTGCGCGCTGCGGCAGGCCCAAGTTGCGCATGCCCTGGGCGCCGACGAACCAGCTCACCAGGCTGAGGTGCCGCTCGCGGTCGATGTGCCCCCGCATCGCTTGCGCCCAAGGGTAGGGTCGGCTCAAGGGCTCGTCCATCAGCGCCTGGGCCAGCTGCGCGCTGGTGTGGTCGGCCGGCGCCTGGCCAATGACGTTGCGGTAGAGCAGCACGCGCCCCGTGGCCTCGTCGTCGCACATGAGCGCGTCTTCCAGGCCCATGAGCCAGCCGATCCAGCGCCACAAGTGCATCACTGCGTCGGCATCGGCGCGGCTGATCAGCATGCCCGTCATGCGCAGACCCAGCAGCTGCACCGCGCTGAAGGCGAGGTAGGTGGCTTGCATGTCCACCTGGTTGATGGGCAAGCCCAGCCAAGCGGCGTCCCACTGAGCCGAGCGTCGCAGGCGCCCCCGCACCAGCGCATGCATGAGGCGCACCCGCAGCGTCTGTCGGTGGCCGTCGGCGCCCAAGGCCATGCCGCCATCGGCCGTGCAGGCCAGCCACCAGGCGGCGGTCTCGGCCACACGCTTGTGGGCACCGCCTTGCAAAGCACCGGTCTGCACCAGGGTCTGGTTGATGGCCGAGGCCTGGTAGCCGGCCATCAAGCCCGCATCGCGCAACACCATCATGCCGTGCAACCCCGTGGTCTGCAGCACCTCGGCACCGCGCCGCACACGGGCGGCATCCAGCCAGAGCGGCGTCACCGAGGTGGCCTGGAGGTAGGTGCGCAAGGCATGGTCCTGCGGCCCCACGGCAGACAGGCCCTGCGCCAGTGCGGCCTCCAGCCGAGGCCAGGTGCGGTCCATGCCCTCGGCGTGCATCCAGTCGATGACGGCATCGGCCAACGAGTCGCCGCGCCAATGCGCCTGGCCCAGAGCCTGCCACTCGGCCTCGCTGGGCTCCGGGTTGCCTGGGATCATCAAACGCAAACGTGCCGCCTGGGCACGCGATCGCACCATGTCAGCGCCGTGACGCCCCGGGGGCGGGTACGGCCCATGGGCGACTTCGCCCCCTGCCTCGCGCTTTGCATCCATGTCGTGATCCCCCCGGTGCGACGCTGGCCGCGCACCGAACTGCCTGTGCATTGTTGTGAGCGCCATCCGCACCCGCTGCCGCGGATGTTTGCGCATGGTGGGATCATGCACCCTGGACGCGCAGCGCCGGGCAGGGTCCTGTCGCGTTCCCCGGGATCGCGGGGAGGCGAAAAAAAACCCGCCAGGCTGTGGCGGGTTTGGGGCGGGCAACGTCTGCCCGGGCCGGTGACGCACGCAGGCGTCAGGCGATCACTTCTTGCGCAGGCGGCGGATGGCGGCCAGCTGGGCCACCAGCTCGGCCAACTCGCTTTGGGCGGCGGCCAGGTCCAGCTCGCCCTTGGCGTTGCTGACAGCTTCTTCGGCCAAACGCTTGGCTTCGTTGGCCTTGGCTTCGTCGAGGTCCTTGCCGCGGATGGCGGTGTCGGCCAGAACGGTCACGCAGCCAGGCTGCACTTCCAGGATGCCGCCGGCCACGAAGACAAACTCTTCTTCCTGGTTGTCGGCGCGCTGGATGCGCACGGCGCCTGGCTTGATGCGCGTGATCAGGGGGGCGTGCTTCGGCAGGATGCCGAGTTCACCCACCTCACCCGGCAGGGAAACCAGGGTGGCTTCGCCGGAGAAGATGGACTCTTCGGCAGAAACCACATCAACGTGAATGGTGGACATGGTGCTCTTTCAGTGAGAGCGACCGACCGGACGCCGCCCCGCGAAGGGCCGTGCGTCCGGAGCAGCCGCTTAGTTCAGGGCTGCCTTGGCCTTCTCGAAGGCCTCGTCGATGGTGCCGACCATGTAGAAGGCTTGCTCGGGCAGGCTGTCGCACTCGCCGTTCACAATCATCTTGAAGCCGCGGATGGTTTCCTTCAGGGGCACGTACTTGCCGGGCGAACCGGTGAAGACTTCGGCCACGTGGAAAGGCTGCGACAGGAAGCGCTGGATCTTGCGAGCGCGGGCCACCAGCAGCTTGTCTTCCGGAGCCAGTTCGTCCATGCCCAGAATGGCGATGATGTCGCGCAGTTCCTTGTAGCGCTGCAGCGTGTTTTGCACGGCGCGGGCCACTTGGTAGTGCTCTTCACCAACCACGTTCGGGTCCAGCTGACGCGAGGTCGAGTCCAGCGGGTCCACGGCGGGGTAGATGCCCAGCGAAGCGATGTCACGCGACAGCACCACGGTGGAGTCCAAGTGAGCGAAGGTCGTGGCAGGCGACGGGTCGGTCAAGTCGTCCGCAGGGACGTACACGGCCTGGATCGAGGTGATCGAGCCGACCTTGGTCGAAGTGATGCGCTCTTGCAGGCGGCCCATTTCTTCGGCCAGCGTGGGCTGGTAACCCACGGCGGAAGGCATGCGACCCAGCAGGGCGGACACTTCGGTACCGGCCAGGGTGTAGCGGTAGATGTTGTCCACGAAGAACAGCACGTCCTTGCCTTCGTCACGGAACGACTCGGCGATGGTCAGACCGGTCAAGGCCACGCGCAGACGGTTGCCCGGCGGCTCGTTCATCTGACCGTAGACCATGGCAACCTTGGACTCGCCCAGGTTCTCCAGGTTCACGACGCCGGAATCGGCCATCTCGTGATAGAAGTCGTTGCCCTCACGGGTACGCTCACCCACACCAGCGAACACCGACAGACCGCTGTGGGCCTTGGCGATGTTGTTGATCAGTTCCATCATGTTCACGGTCTTGCCCACACCGGCGCCACCGAACAGACCCACCTTGCCGCCCTTGGCGAACGGGCAGACCAGGTCGATCACCTTGATGCCGGTTTCCAGCAGCTCTTGCGAGGGCGACAGCTCGTCGTATGCCGGAGCCTTGCGGTGGATGGGCGCGGTTTGGGCGCTGTCCACGGGGCCACGTTCGTCGATGGGCGCACCCAGCACGTCCATGATGCGGCCCAGCGTTGCGGGGCCCACCGGCACAGTGATCTGTGCGTTGGTGTTGTACACCTGGTTGCCGCGGCGCAGGCCGTCGGACGAGCCCAGCGCGATGGTGCGGACAATGCCGTCACCCAGCTGCTGCTGGACTTCCAGGGTCAGGGTGGAGCCGTCCATCTTCAGGGCGTCGTACACCTTGGGCATTTGGTCGCGGGAGAATTCCACGTCCACCACGGCGCCGATGCACTGAACGATCTTGCCCACTGCTTGAGTGTTCGCCATTTTTCGTTCCTTCAATCAATCAATTCTTGAATCAAACCGCGGCCGCACCGGCAACGATCTCGGAGAGTTCCTTCGTGATCGCGGCTTGGCGGGTCTTGTTGTAGACCAGCTTCAGTTCCTTGATCACGTTGCCGGCGTTGTCGGTGGCGGCCTTCATGGCCACCATGCGTGCCGACTGCTCCGACGCCATGTTCTCGGCCACGGCCTGATAGACCAGCGCTTCAACGTAACGCACCATCAGGTCGTCGATGACGCCCTTGGCGTCCGGCTCGTAGATGTAGTCCCACTGGTGGGTGGTTTCACCTTGGAAGTCGGATGCCTTCAGGGGCAGCAACTGTTCAACGAGGGGCTCCTGCTTCATCGTGTTGATGAACTTGGTGAAGCACAGGTACACCTCGGACAACTCGCCCGCCTGGTAAGCGTCCAGCAGCACCTTGACGGGGCCGATGAGCTTTTCCAGGTGAGGCGTGTCGCCCAGACCGACTGCTTGCGAGACCACGTTGGCGCCGATGCGACCGAAGAAGCCGGTCGCCTTGTTGCCGATGGTCACCACGTCCGCCTTGATGCCTTGACCGTCCAGCTCGCGGAGCTTGTTGGTCACGGCGCGCAACACGTTGGTGTTCAAGCCACCGCAGAGGCCCTTGTCCGTGCTGACCACGATGAATCCCACCTTCTTGCCAGCCTGGTTGGCCAGCATGAAGGGGTGGACGTACTCCGGATTCGCTTTGGCCAAGTTCGCCGCGATGTTGCGCACCTTGTCAGCGTAAGGACGGGCCGCACGCATGCGATCCTGCGCCTTGCGCATCTTCGAAGCCGCGACCATTTCCATGGCCTTGGTGATCTTCTTGGTGTTCTCGACGCTCTTGATCTTGCCGCGAATTTCCTTGCCTGCCGCCATGGCGTGCTCCTAGCTTAGGCGAAGGTTTTCTTGAACGCGACGATGGCCGATTGCATTTCGGCTTCAGCGTCCTTGTCCAGGGCCTTCGAGGATTCGATCTTGCTCAGCAGAGCGGCGTGGCTGGTCTTCAGGAACTGGTGCAGACCAGCTTCGAAAGCCAGGATCTTCTTGACGTCGACGTCGTCCATGTAGCCCTTGTTCACGGCATACAGGGTGGCGCCCATCAGGGAGATCGACAGCGGCGAGTACTGAGCCTGCTTGAGCAGCTCGGTCACGCGGGCACCGCGGTCCAGCTGCTTGCGGGTGGCGGCGTCCAGATCGGAAGCGAACTGCGCGAACGCAGCCAGTTCACGGTACTGCGCCAGGTCGGTACGGATACCGCCGGACAGGCCCTTGATGATCTTGGTCTGGGCAGCACCACCGACGCGCGACACCGAGATACCGGCGTTGATGGCGGGGCGGATGCCAGCGTTGAACAGCGACGTTTCCAGGAAGATCTGGCCGTCGGTGATCGAGATCACGTTGGTGGGCACGAAGGCGGACACGTCACCGGCTTGGGTTTCGATGATGGGCAGTGCCGTCAGCGAACCCGTCTTGCCCTTGACTTCACCGTTGGTGAAGGCTTCGACGTAGTCGGCGTTCACGCGGGCTGCACGTTCCAGCAGGCGCGAGTGGATGTAGAACACGTCGCCGGGGAAAGCTTCGCGGCCGGGCGGACGACGCAGCAGCAGCGACACTTGGCGGTAGGCCACGGCCTGCTTGGACAGGTCGTCGTACACGATCAGGGCGTCTTCACCGCGGTCGCGGAAGTACTCACCCATGGCGCAGCCGGAGTACGGCGAAACGAACTGCATGGCAGCCGATTCGGAAGCCGAAGCCGCCACGACGATGGTGTATTCCATGGCGCCGGCGGTTTCCAGGGCGCGCACGACGTTCTTGATCGACGAAGCCTTCTGACCGATGGCGACGTAGATGCAGGTCACGCCCTGGCCCTTCTGGGCGATGATGGCGTCGATGGCCACAGCCGTCTTGCCGGTCTGGCGGTCGCCAATGATCAGCTCGCGCTGGCCACGGCCGACGGGCACCATCGCGTCGATCGACTTGATGCCGGTCTGCAGAGGCTGGGACACCGATTCACGGGCGATCACACCGGGAGCGATCTTCTCGATGGGAGAAGACAGCTTGGCGTTGATCGGGCCCTTGCCGTCGATGGGTTGGCCCAGCGCGTTGACCACGCGGCCAACCAGCTCAGGACCGACCGGCACTTCCAGGATGCGGCCCGTCGTCTTGACGGTGTCGCCTTCGGAGATGTGCTCGTAGGCACCCAGGATCACGGCGCCGACGGAGTCGCGCTCGAGGTTCAGGGCCAGGCCGTAGGTGGGGACGCCATTGGCGTCAGCGGGGAACTCCAACATTTCGCCCTGCATGGCATCGGACAGGCCGTGCACGCGGACGATGCCGTCGGTCACCGAAATCACGGTGCCCTGGTTGCGAATGTCGGCAGCCGCGCCGAGACCCTCGATGCGGCTCTTGATCAGTTCGGAAATTTCTGCGGGATTCAGTTGCATTGCTTTGCTCCCAGTCTGGTCAAGGGCTGCTCAAAGGCAAACCTCGTTGACAACGACCGGCGGTTGTCAGGAGTGGCATGAAAACCACCGGTAGGAATTGAGCGACTCAGGCCATCAGAGAGGCCTTCATGCGCTCGAGGCGGGCTTTGACCGAGGTGTCCAACACCTCGTCGCCCACCACGACGCGCACGCCGCCAATCAGTTCAGGATCGAGTTCGACCTTGGCTTCCAGCTTGCGGCCGAAGCGCTTTTCCAGCGGACCGAGGATGTCGGCCAACTGGGCCGCATCGACGGGGTAAGCGCTGTAAACGCGTGCTTCGGACACACCCTGTTGGGCCTGGACGAGGGCCAGGAACTGCGCGTTCATCACGGGCAGGGCCGCCAGGCGACCGTTTTCCAGGACCGTGCGCAGGAAGTTGGCCAAGAACGGGGACAGCTGGACCTTGGCCGCAGCCACCATCACGTCGAACACCTGGCCGTCAGTGACCTTGGGGTTGTCGGCGAGGAGGTGCAGTTGCGGGTCGCTGGCCACGGCGGCCAGTGCGTCGAGCTGGGTCACGAAGGACGGCAACTCGGCGGCTGGCACGGCGTTGAACAGGGCTTCTGCGTAGGGGCGGGCGATGGTGGCAAGCTCGGCCATGATCACAGCTCCGATTTCAGGTGGTTCAGCAGGTCGGCATGGACCTGTGCGTTCACCTCGCGGCGCAGGATCTGCTCGGCACCCTTGACGGCAAGACCTGCCACCTGTTCGCGCAGGGCCTCACGGGCCTGCACGACAAGTTGGGCGGACTCTGCCTTGGCATCGGCCACGATCTTGGCAGCTTCGGCGCTGGCACGCGCCTTGGCTTCCTCGACCAGCGCATTGCCACGCTTTTCGGCGTCGGCGATGCGCTTGGCGATGTCTTCACGGGACTGAGCGAGTTCCTGCTGCACGCGCTGGTTGGCGGAAGCCAGTTCTGCCTTGGCCTTGTCGGCCGCAGCGAGACCGCCCGCGATCTTGGATGCGCGTTCATCGAGAGCCTTCGTGATCGGGGGCCACACGAATTTCATCGTGAAAGCCCACAGAATCAGGAAGACCACGATCTGCGCAATCAGCGTTGCGTTCAGATTCACGGCTCGGACCTTTCTCGGTTAATCAAACGTCAGTCGAGAAAGACCGATCACTTGGCCAGGTTGGCGATGAAGGGGTTCGCGAAGGCGAACAGCATGGCGATACCCACGCCGATCAGGAAGGCGGCGTCGATCAGACCGGCCAGCAGGAACATCTTGGTCTGCAGTTCGTTCATCAGCTCAGGCTGGCGAGCGGTGGCTTCGAAATACTTGCCGCCCATCAGGGAGATACCGATACAAGCACCCAGGGCGCCCAGACCGATGATCAGACCGCAAGCCAGTGCAACGTTACCCAACACGAGTTCCATGATTACTCCTAGATAGAAAAGAAAAGAGGTTGAAAAAACCGGGGAATGAAGAAGACCAATGACCAGAGGGGGGGATAACCGGTCAGTGACCTTCGTGAGCCTGACCGATGTACACCAGGGTCAGCATCATGAAGATGAAGGCCTGGAGCGTGATGATCAGGATGTGGAAGATGGCCCAGGCGGTACCGGCGATGACGTGGCCAATCCACAGGCCAATGCCACCCAGCGACGAGAAACCGACTGCGCCCATCAATGCGATCAGCATGAACACCAGCTCACCGGCGTACATGTTGCCCCACAGCCGCATGCCGTGGGAAATGGTCTTGGCGCCGAATTCGATCAGGTTCAGACCGAAGTTGGCGGGGGCCAGCAGGATGATGCCGACCGGGCTGTGCGCGTGGAAGGGAGCGGTGAACAGCTCCTTGATCCAGCCGAACAGGCCCTTGATCTTGATGTTGTAGTACAGGCAGATCAGCAACACGCTGATGGACAGGCCCAGGGTGATGGACAGGTCGGCCGAAGGCACGATCCGCAGGTAAGCGTGGTGACCATCCAGGCCTTGCGCTTCGTAGGCCTTCTCCCACAGGGTGGGCAGCAGGTCCAGGGGCAGCAAGTCCATGGCGTTCATGAAGAAGATCCACACGAACACCGTCAGGGCGGCAGGCGCGACGGCCTTGCGCGAGGTGGCGTTGTGCACGATGCCCTTGGCTTGCGTGTCGACCAGCTCGACGATCATTTCGATCGCGGCTTGGAAGCGGCCCGGCACGCCGGACGTGGCCTTGCTGGCGGCACGCCACAGCATGAACACGGCCAGCAGACCCAGGGTGACCGACCAGAACAGCGAGTCGTAGTTGATGTACGAAAAGTCCGCAATGGATTGCGGGGCGTGATGGTTTTGCAGGTGGCGCAGGTGGTGATTGATGTATTCACCGGCCGTGGGCCCGTGGTTCGCAACAGCGTCAGCAGACATCAGCAACTCTCGTCAAACGTTATTCTTTGTGCGGCGCTGCCAGATCAACAGCGCCACCCCAACCATCTTCAAACTCAGCACCAGCGTGACCAGCAAGGCCACCCAGTCCAGCGGGACGATCCAGGCCGGTGCCATCGCCAGCATCGCGCCGACCATCAGCAGCTTCAGGATCTCCCACACCAGCAAACCACCCACACCGCCCGCACCGTTGGCAGCTCGCCGCCCGAACACCCCATAGGCCATCAGGCCGCTGGGCACCACCGCGACCGCCACGCCGTAAAGCGAGGACATCAGCGAGGACGGGCTGCGCGACAGCAAACCCCACATCAGCGCGACCAGCACTCCGAACAGCGCCTGGGAGGCCAAGGCCTGCCACACGGTCATGGACGGGTGCTTGGCGACCAGGGCCTGGGCCTCGGTGCGCGTCAGCGAGCTGATGGGCGGGTTGACCTCTTCACCCCAGAAGGAGTCGTAGCCCGAGTCCTGCTCTTGGCGCTCTGTTTGTGTGCGCAAGGACTTCAAGGTGCGATCCACTCAGGGTTGAAATGCCTACCCGGCGTCGGCAAAACCTAAAGATTATACGCACGCATGGCACCGCGGCCAAGACCCCCGTTCACAGGACTTCACAAACGTCGGGCTTGAGGCCGCGTCGCAAGGGTGTCATGCAAGGTCAGGCGCGCAGAACAACAGCGCACAACAACCCGTTATTACTAACCAGGCGCATTGAACACCCCCCATATAAGGGAACACCGAGGGCAAGCCCGGTGGCTCCTGTTCAGGTGCGCCGGCATGCTTCCCCCAACGTCAACGCGTAAGCAATCGATACGAAGCCGTCGGCTTCCGGATGGAGACCAGCATGTCCTCAGCGGCCCAGAAAGAAAAAGTCAGTACCTTCTTTCGCCCGATCCAGGCGGTCACGGTCACGCACATCAAGCAGATGTACGAGCTGTATGCCGCTTTCTATGAAAACACCTCGCTGGACATCTTCCTGAGCGACCTGAGCAAGAAGTCGGGCGTGATCCTGGTGTCGCGCAAGTCCGATGACCGCATCGTCGGCTTCTCGACGCAGACCTTCTTCGACCTGAAGGTCGATGGCAAGCGCGTGCGCGGCATCTTCAGTGGCGACACCATCATCGAGCCGGCCTACTGGGGCAACAACGCCCTGGCCAACACCTTCTACCGCCGCCTGATCATCGAGCGCATCAAACGCCCCTTCGTGCCGTTCTACTGGTTCCTCATCTCCAAGGGTTACAAGACCTACCTGTTGATGACGAACAACTTCTACAACTACTACCCCAAGGTCGATGGCAACCGTGGCGACCGCAACGAGCGCTACCACAACATCACCGAGGCCTACTGCCAGCAGCTGTTCCCCGAGGCTTTCGACCAGCAACGCATGCTGCTGGACTTCGGTGACAGCTATGTGCGCCTCAAAGGCGATGTGGCCGAGATCACGCCTGAGCTGAAGGCTGCGAACCCACACATCGCGTTCTTCGAGAAGGTCAACCCCGACTGGCGCCGTGGCACCGAGGTGCCTTGCCTGGCTGCGTGCGATTACGAGAGCCTGTTCCGCTCAGTCGTGGACGTGCCCTGGAAGTGGGTCAAGAAGCACGTGCTGGGCACCCACCGCCCGGCAGGGCTGGAGCTGGCGGACAAGCCGGCGCGTGGCGCAGCGGCCTCTGCCGCGTCGGCCTCCTGGGACGCCGACGATGCGCTTGAGCGCTCGAAGGCCTCCTGAGCATGGGGGCCGGAACCACCCTCGGACACCACCTCCTCAGACTGCTGGTCGCCCCCGGGCGGCGGCGCTTCGAACAGCACCTTGGTGAGCTGGAGTCGGTCCAGCGCGCCCGTCTGAACCGTTGGTTGTCCGCTGCAGCCCGATCGCCCGAAGGCCAGCGCCGCGGTGTGCGCGCCGATTGGTCCTGGGAAGAGTACGCGCGCCAGTTGCCGGTGACGGGCTGGAACGACTACGCCGAGGCCGTGCAGGTGCAGCGCGAGCGCAAGCAGTCGCTGCTGATCGATTCGCCGGTGATGCGCTACCAGCCCACCAGCGGTTCGACCTCGGCCGTGAAGTGGGTGCCGTACACGAAGATGTTCCTCGACGAGCTCGACCAGGTCATCACGGCCTGGGTGGGCGACCTGTACCGCCAGTTCCCCGACCAGGGCAAAGGCACGCACTACTGGTCGCTGTCGTGGATCCCGACCGAGCTGCGCAGCCAGACGGCAGGCGACATCAACGACGACATGAAGATGCTGTCGTGGGGCAAGCGCCTGCTGGCCTACCTGACGCAGGCGGCGCCGCAAGAGATCGCGCTGGCGCAGAGTTCGGACGACTCGCTGTTCGCCACCATCGCCTACCTGGCCGCCGATGAGGCGCTGGGCTTCATCTCGGTCTGGAGCCCGACCTTCGGCCTGGGCCTGCTGGAGCAGATGTCGGCCTGGCGCCTGGAGCTGGCCGATGTGCTGTCGAGCGGCCAATGGGGCCCACGCCACGCACAGATGGCGGGCGTGCCCTGCCCCCGCTCCATGCGGGCGGCGGCCTTGCTGCGCAGCTGGGATGGCCAGCTCTCGCCCGCCTTCTTCGAGTCCCTGTGGCCCAGCCTGGCTGTGCTCAGCGCCTGGGACACGGCCGCGGCCACGCCTTGGGCGCGCAAGCTGCAGGGCTGCCTGCCGCAGGCGCACTTCCAGGGCAAGGGCCTGTGGGCCACCGAGGGCGTGGTGACCTTCCCTTTCCAAGGCCGCTACCCGCTGGCCTACCTGAGCCATGCCTTCGAGTTCATCGACGCGCACGATGGCAAGGTGCTGGCGCCGTGGCAGTTGCGCCAGGGCCAGGACGTGATCCCGCTGCTGACCACCGGCAGCGGCCTGTCGCGCTACCAGATGAGCGATGTGCTGCGCGTGGACGGCGCCCTCGGCCAGGTGCCCAGCCTGACCTTCCTGGGCCGCAACGACGGCGTGGACCTGGTCGGCGAAAAGACCAGCGCCACCGTGGCCCAGCAGGTGCAAGACGGCCTGACGCTGCAAGGCGCCCTGCCGGTCACGCTGCTGGCGCTCGATGAGGCCCGCCACCGCTCGCCCGGCTATGTGTTGCTGGTGGAGTGCGGCGAAGGCACATCGGCAGAGACGCAGGCTGCGATGCAGTCCGACCTGTCCAGCCAGGTGGAAAAGGCCTTGCAGGCGAACTTCCACTACAAGCTGGCCCGCGAACTGGGCCAGCTGCAACGTGCCGCCTGCGTGGCCCTGCCGCACATGCGCGCCCTCTACCTCGACCAGTGCCGCGAGCGCGGGATGATCGAGGGCAACATCAAGATCGAACCGCTGCGCCATTGGCGCGGCGCCGTGCCCCAGGTGCTGCGCCAGGTGCTGGACGCCTGACACCGCCTGCCCCACACCCACCCGCTCCCCCATTTCCAAGACACACAGCTCCCTGCAGGACCCGCCATGGCCATCACCATCCGCATCGGCACCCCGGCCGACAACGCCAAGATCCAGGACCTGATCACCAAGATCACCATGCCCGGCCCCGCGCAGATGTGCTTCCAGCGCAACCCCGATTTCTTCGTGGGTGCGAAAGTCATCGGCGACGAGTTCGTGCTGACGGTGGCCGACGACGACGAACGCCCCGATGTGCTGGCCGGCCTGACCGTGATCTCCGGGCGCGAGCTCTACATCAGCGGCCAGAAGCGCCGCGTGTACTACTCGGGCGACACGCGCGTGGACCCTTACTACCGCCGCCGCGGCATCGCCTCGAACCTGTTCGTCGAGCAAAAAAAGCACCGCAGCACGACCGACTTGCTGCAAGGCATCGTGCTGAAGGAGAACACCGCGCCGCTGGACGCCGCCGCCAACACCGCCGATGGCGTGCTGTTCAAGTACTGGATCAGCCACAGCATCGAGACGAGCTTCATCTTCACGCGCAAGCTCACGCCGCGCATCCCGGCGGGTGTCACCATCCGCGCGGCCAACGCTGCGGATGTCCCGGCCATGCAGGCCTTCTTCGACCGCGAGGCGCCGCGCCGCAACGGCTACCCCGTCTATGACATGCAGAAGATGGCCGCGGGCGACCCGTACTACAACGGCCTGAAGGTCGAGGACTACGCGCTGGCACTGCGCAGTGGCCAGATCGTCGGCATGCTGGCGGGCTGGAACCAGAAGGCCTACAAGCAGACGCGCATCGTCGGCTTCAAGCCCGCGATCAAGCTGCTGCGCCCGCTCTACAACCTGTACGTGGGCATCGCGGGCGGCTTCAAGCTGCCACCGGTGGGCGGCATGCTGAACTACCTCAGCCTCTACAACATCCTGATCGCCCAGGACGACAAGGCCGTGTTCCAGGGCTTGATCGATTGGGTCATGGCACACCAGGGGCAGAAGTACGACGCGCTGGCCGTGGGCATCACGCACGGCGACCCCCTCGAAGAGGTGCCGCGCGGCTACAAGCGCCAGAAACTGTTCTCCAGCCATTTCTGGCTGAGCTATGGTGAAGACCCCCGCCCTGGCATCGACAACCGCCCGCTGTACGTGGAACTGGGCCGCCTGTGAACCACCCACGCAAGAATGAGAGCCTCGACATGAAGTTGCTGTCGATCCCCACCCTGCTGGCCGTCAGTGCCACGGCCCTGCTGCTCAGCGGCTGCTTTGACAGCCAGGCCGAGTTGCAATTGCCCGGCTACATCGAGGCGGACATCACGACCGTGGCCTCGCCGGTGTCCGGCACCATGGCGCGCATGGCCGTCAAGGAAGGCCAGAACGTGCAGCCCGGCGAGACCCTGTACGTGCTGGAGTCCCAGCAGGAGCAGGCCCGCCTGGCCGAGGCCCAAGCCAAGAAGGCCCAGGCCGAGGCCCAGACCAAGAACCTGAGCAAAGGCGCACGCCAGGCCGAGCTGGAAAGCCTGCGCGCCAAGCTGCGCTACACCAAGGCGCAGCTGGCCCAGGCCGAGAGCAACCTGAAGAAGAGCGAGTCCCTGGTCAAGAAGAACTTCGTGTCTGAGGCCCAGGTGGACAACGAGCGCACCAATGTGTCGCTGGCCCAGGCCCAGGTCGAAGAGGCCCGCGCCGCGCTGCGCGCCGCCAAGGAAGGTGCCCGCACCGACGAGCAGGCCGCCGCCGCCGCACAGGCCTCGGCCGCGCAGGCCGGTGTGGACCAGGTGGCCTGGCTGCTGCAGCAAAAGAAGGTGAACGCTCCCGTGGGCGGCGTGGTGCAGGAGCTCTACATCCGCCAGGGCGAGTTCTCGGCCACCGGCGCCACGGTGCTGACCATCCTGCATTCGGGCTCTTTGCGCGTGCGCTTCTTCGTGCCCAACGACCTGCGCCCGCAGTTCTTGCCCGGTGCCACCGTGAACGTGGCCATCTCGGGTTGCGACAAGCCCGTGACGGCGCGCATCAGCCGCGTCAGCGCCCGCCCCGAGTACACCCAGCCGATGATGTTCAGCCAGGAGCTGCGCGACCGCCTGAGCTTCCTCACCGAAGCCCGCCTGGACACGCCCGCTGGCTGCACCGCACCTCCGGGCACGCCGGTGGGCGTGAAGGTGGTGGCGTCCAAAGCGCCACAAACGTCTCCAGCGCCCAAGGCCTCCTGAGCAGGAGCCTGGACGTGGCAGCCCCCATCATCGAGGTCCGCAACCTCACCAAGACCTTTGGCGACAAGACCGTCGTCGACCAGCTCAACATGACCATCGAGGAAGGCCAGCTGTACGGCTTCCTCGGCCCCAACGGCTCGGGCAAGACCACCGCCATCCGCATGATGTGCGGGCTGGTGCCGCTGACCTCGGGCTCGGGCACCTGCCTGGGCTTTGACATCGGCAAGCAGGCCCACAAGATCAAGCCGCTGCTGGGCTACATGACCCAGCACTTCAGCCTCTACCGCGACCTGACCGTGCGCGAGAACCTGCAGTTCGTCTGCAAGCTCTACGGCATCCGAGATGTGGCTGGGCGCGTCACCGAGCTGGTCAAGCAGTTCGCCTTCGACAACGAGGGCCGCGACCGCCAGCGCGTGGGCACGATGTCGGGCGGCTGGAAGCAGCGCCTGGCGCTGGCCTGCGCGATGGCGCACCGCCCGCGCATCCTGCTGCTCGACGAGCCCACGGCCGGCGTGGACCCGAAGGCGCGCGAAGCATTCTGGGACATCCTGCAGGACATCGCCGCGACCGGCGTGTCGGTGCTGGTGAGCACGCACTACATGGACGAGGCCATGCGCTCGCAACGCATCGCCTACGTGCTGTACGGCCGCCTGCTGGTGGACGACGCCCCCGAGAAGGTGCTGGCCGACGCCAACCTGGTGGCCGCGCAGGTGCCGCTGGAGCAGGCCTTCCGCAACCCGCAGATGGCGCACGACCCGCGCATCGTGCGGCTGTCCATGCAGGGCAACAGCATCCGCGTGGTGGCGCGCTCGCACGAGGACATCGGCTCATGGACGCGCGACCTGGCCGCGCAGGGCATGGCCTCGGGCGAGCCCACCACCATCGACGTCGGACTCGAAGACGTCTTCTTCTACCTGACCTTGCAGCAGCAGGGTTCGGTCACGCAATTCTGATCGAGCGAGGCCAGCATGGCATTCAACCGCATCGCCGCCATCGCCATCAAAGAGTTGCTGCACATGGTGCGCGACCGGCTGACCTTCGTGTCGCTGTTGTCGGTGACCATCGGCTACGTCATCGTGTTCGGCTACGCGATCAACCCGGACCCGCGCCACATCCCGACCATCGTGGTGGACCACGACAAGAGCGAGTTCTCGCGGCTCTACAAGGCCGCGCTGCAGCAGTCGGTGTACCTGGAAATCGACCAGCGCCAGCTGACCTCTGACCAAGCCAGCGAGATGCTGCGCAAGGCGCAGACCTCGGTGGTGATCGAGATCCCGCCGGACTTCACGCGCAAGCTCATGACCGGCCTGCCCGCGCAGATCTTGGTGGAGGCCGATGCGACCGACCCGGTGTCGCTGAACGGCGCCATCACGTCCACCGGCGAAGTGGCGCGCCAGACGGCGGCCCACCTCTTTCACCGCGATGGCATCGAGACGCGCGTGAAGGGCGACCCGCAGTTGGAGGTGCGCGTGCAGCGGCGCTTCAACCCGCAGGGCGAGCAGACGTTTTTCATCATCCCCGGCCTGGTGGGCATGATCCTGAACGTGTCGCTGCTGGTGATGACGGCCATGTCCATCACCAAGGAAAAGGAGCAGGGCTCGATGGAGTTCCTGCTGGTCACGCCGACCGAGCCCTGGGAGATGATCATCGGCAAGATCATCCCGACCTTCCTGGTGGGCGTGGTGCAGGTGTCGATCATCCTGTGCATCGCGTTCTTCTTGTTCAAGATGCCGCTGACGGGTGACCCGCTGGCGCTGATCGCCTTGCTGCTGGCCTATGGCATCACGACGCTGGCGGTGGGCATCCTGATTTCGTCAGCGGCGCTGTCGCAGATGCAGGCCATGCAGCTGTCGTTCTTCTACTTCCTGCCGTCCATCCTGCTGTCGGGCTTCATGTTCCCGTACAGCGGCATGCCGAAGTGGGCGCAGGTCATCTCGCAAGGCCTGCCGCTGACCTACTTTGTGCGCGGCTCGCGCGGGGTGTTCCTCAAGGAGTTCACGCTGGTGGACATGTGGCCGCACCTGTGGCCCATCATGCTGGCCGGCCTGATCTTCGGCCTGCTGGCCGTCAAGAGCTACCGGCGCACGCTGAACTGAGGCGGGACTGAGGCGAGAGGCGCGGCCCATGGGCCCGCGTGTGTCTGGCACACCACGCCATGACCTCGGTTTGACGCACGCGCGGTGGCCTGGCCTGGCCGCCAGGCGTGTCGGATGTCACGGCACCCCGGCTGGCAACGCGGAGCTGGCATTAAAGCGCCCCTCGGATTGACCGAAATCAACATGCCACTGGTTTCACCCATCCAAGGAGCCCCTTCATGCGATTCAGCCACCTTGCCGCCGCCTGCGCCTTGTCCTTCGTGACCCTCGGTGCCCAGGCCCAGGTCAACGACCCCAAGGCCACGATCACCGAACTCGAAGCGCGGCTGAGCAAGATCGGGACGCCACGCGTTGAAGGCACCGACAAGGCCGGCGACAAGACCGTGCCCGCCCTGTACTTCGGGCCACGCAAGCTCAATGGCAACTACGACGCCGTCGATGACGTCAAGAAAAAGACCGGCGCCACGGCCACCGTGTTCGTGAAAGACGGCAGCGAGTTCGTGCGCGTCAGCACCAACGTGCTGACCCCGGAAGGCAAGCGTGGCGTGGGCACCGCCCTGGCCAAGGCCAAGGCCTACGACGCGGTCAGCAAGGGGCAGGAATTCTGCGGTGACGTGGACGTGCTGGGCACGGCCTTCAACGCCTGCTACCACCCCATCAAGGACGCGGCAGGCGCGGTGATTGGCGCCACCTACGTCGGCTTCAAGAAGTAAGCCCCAGCACGCCCCTTCCTGGAGATGACCATGAAGCTCTTGGCCCCGCTCACGCGCCGACTCGACCGTCTCTCCACCGCGGCCAAGCTCGGCCTGGCCTTCGGGCTGGTGCTCACGCTGACCGCGGCCATCGGTGGCGCCTCGGTGTATGCGCTGTCGCACCTCAAGCGCGCCTCGGACGAGCTCGCCGACAACTGGCTGCCCACGGTGGGCCAACTGGCCAACGTGCGCACCTCGGTGCTGGAGGCGCGCGAGTTCGAGGTCAAGCACACGACCGCCGCCGATGCCAGCTACATGAGCGAGTACGAAGAGAAGATGAACGCGGCGCTGGGCGTGGTGAAGACCGCGCTGGACGCACACGCCAAGCTGTTGAGCACCGATGAAGAACGCAGCCTGCGCGCCGCCTTCGACCAACATTGGCAGGCCTACCTGATCACCCACGCCAAGGTCATCGGCCTGGACAAGGGCGGGCAGCAAGCCGATGGCAAGGACATCAGCGAGGGCGCGGGCAAGTCGCAGGTGGACGACGCGCTCGTGGCGCTGGACAAACTCTCGGCGTACAGCTTCGGCCAGGGCCGTGCCGCTGCCGACGCGGCCTCCGAGGTCTATCGCAACTCACAACGTTGGGTGGCCGGCATGGTGGCGGTGTCGCTGTTGCTGGGCATCGCCCTGGCAGTGAGCTTGACGCGCAACCTGCTGCGCCAACTGGGCGGCGAACCCCAAGACGCGGCGCGCCTGCTGCAAGGCATGGCGCGAGGCGATCTGACCGCGCCGATCCACCTGCGTGCAGGCGACCAAGACAGCGTGATGGCCTGCCTGCAGCAGATGCAGCAGGGCCTGAGCTCGGTGGTGTCGTCCGTGCGCCAGGGCTCGGAGAGCGTGGCCACGGCCAGCCACCAGATCGCTCAGGGCAACAACGACCTGTCGGGCCGCACCGAGCAGCAGGCGAGTGCCCTGCAGCAAACCTCGGCCTCGATGGAGGAGCTGGGCTCGACCGTGACACAGAACGCCGAGAACGCCCGCCAGGCCAACCACATGGCACAGCAGGCCAGTTCGGTGGCGCTGCAAGGCGGCGAGGCGGTCGGCAAGGTCGTGACCACCATGCGCGGCATCAACGACAGCTCCAAGCGCATCGCCGACATCACCAGCGTGATCGACGGCATCGCCTTCCAGACCAACATCCTCGCGCTGAACGCGGCGGTGGAAGCCGCCCGGGCCGGTGAGCAGGGCCGCGGCTTTGCCGTGGTGGCCAGCGAGGTGCGCACCCTGGCGCAGCGCTCGGCCACGGCGGCCAAGGAGATCAAGACGCTGATCACCGCCAGCGTGGAGCAGATCCAGCAAGGCTCACAGCAGGTGGACGAGGCTGGCAGCACCATCGACGAGGCGGTGCGGGCCATCCAGCACGTCACCCAGATCGTCAACGAGATCACCACGGCCAGCAGCGAGCAAAGCGCCGGCGTGAACCAGGTCGGTCAGGCCATCTCGCAGATGGACCAGGCCACCCAGCAGAACGCGGCCCTGGTCGAGCAAAGCGCGGCCGCCGCCGAAAGCCTGCGCACCCAGGCGCAGCAACTGGTGGACGCGGTGGCGGTGTTCCAACTGCGCGGCTGAAGCACGCCGCGCGGCGTGACAAACCGCACGCCAGCGCCCGCCTTGACACGAGAGATGCACGCGCGGCGCACCGCCCGGGTTCAGCCCCGGGCCGTGCCCGCCGACATCACGGTGCCACCCTCTGACGCGCACCATGAGCCACTCCACCTTCCTGCCCAGCACCTTCAACGGCACATCCACGCTGGAGGTCCCCAGCCGCCCGGCATCGGCCCGCACAGAGGCGGCGCCGCGCTGGCCCTGGATCGCCATCGCCGGCTGCGTGCTGATGTTCGCCGTGCTGGCGCTCAACCATCTCGGCCAAGCGCACATGGACAGCGCCTCCGAAGCCCTGCACAGCACCTGGATGCCCGCGGTGGACAAACTCGCTGACATCCAGACCCAGGTGAAGGACCTGAGCGGTGTCGCCACCCAGCGCAGCGCCTGGACGCCCGGCCAACTGCGCGGCCGCATCAGCGACGACATCGGCCGCTTCGCCCTTTGGATGGCCCAGCCCCATGCGGGCATGGACGCCAGCGCGCCCGAGCTGCTGCGCGTGCTGCAGCAACGCTGGGACGGCTACCTCGCCATGCCCGATGTGGACACCCCCGCGCGTGCCGCTCGCCTGCACGATGCCACCGCGGCGCTGGAACGCCTGAGCGTGCATTGCCTGGCCCAAAGCCTGGCCCAGGCCGACATCGCTGCCGGCCGCTGAGCTCAGGCCGCGGCTTGGCGGGCCGCCACCGGCGCGCCGGCATCGCTGCTGGCCGCGCTGCCCACCACCTCCCGCACCAGCCGCGCCAGGGTGGCGTCCAGGCGGGCGTGGAAATCGGCCACCGCGGCCATCGGGGTCTCGCCGAGTTGCCACGCCATCGGCGCGCTCAAAACGCCATCCAGCTCCACCAGCACCGGCAGCGGCGAGATGCTGTTGACCAACGGCACCAGCTGCGCCACCCGCACGGGCTTCGCACCGGTCGCCTCGCGTGGGTGGATGCCACCGACATCGCCCAGGCTGGTGGCGTGGCAGCTGATGGCCGGGAAGCGCCCGGCCCGCTTGAGCTTCAGGCCGATGTGGCCCACCAAGGTGCGCCCCAGGAAGGGCGTGACTTCTTCGAGCAGGTAGGTCCAGCACATCTCGCGGCGGGCGTAGCGGGCCTGACCCTCCTTGATGGCGGCATCGACCGAACGCACGCGCTCGGTCCAGGGCTTGCGCGCATCCTGCTCGATGACGAGGAAGGCGCCCACGTGGTTGCCCCACAGCGGGCCATGGCCCGGCGATGTCGCTGAGGCCGCGGGATAGAACTTGCGCAAGTTCACCGAGATGCGGATGACGGCGGCGGCCAGCGGGTCACCGGGCGCCTGCTCCAGAAAGGTTTGCGCAATGGCCGACACCAGCAAGGTGTTGAGCGACACACCCAGCTGCCGCGCCGCGCGGCGCAGATCGGCCACTGGGGTGGGCACGGTGTGGTGGCGCAGGCCGGTGGTCGAGTAGTGCTCGCCCAACGCGGTGGGCAACTGCTGCACGTGCAAGCCGGCCAGCCGGCGTGCTTCGGCCAGCTTGTGCTGGCGCGAGCGCCACACCTGGCGCGGCCACTGCCACCAGCGCTCAGGCGCGATCGAGCCCAGCATGGACGGCGCCTCCAGCGGCATCGCCTCGACCGGCAGGCCGTTGAGCCCGCGCAGGATCTGGCGCACCTGCTCGACCATGGTCATGCCATCGGCCAAGAGGTGCGGCACGCCGAAGATCAGGGCCGGACGCTGCGGGTGCGGCGCGAAGTGCGCGCGCAGGCCCAGGCCGCGCTCCAGCGGCAGCACTTCGTGCAGGGCGCGCCAGTGCCAGGCTTGCAGCGCCTCGGGGTCGTCGAGGTCCACGTCGCGGTGCACGCGGAAGGCCAGCGCGAACATCTGGTCGATCAGCGGGCCCTCGGGCAGGATGCGCAGGTGGTAGCGGTGCAGGCCAGGCTCCAGCGCCGCGCGCAGCTTGGGGTAGGCCGTCACCAACTGGCGCAACACGGCGCGCACCTGGGCCTCGGTCACGGGCGTGTCGAAGCGCATCAGGTAGGGCTGCACCATGGTGCCGGCCAGGCCCTCGATGGCCGCGTAACCATGCTCGGATCGGTTGAGGGGAACGGTGTCGCCGGTCAGCGGCTTGCTCGGGAATGCCATGCATTCGATGCTGCCAGATCAGCGCGGCCAACGCCTCATGGTTGCTGCGGATCTCCCCCCTGAATGAGCAGGCGCAAGCCCGGGCCGAGGCGACTGCCTACAATGCCCGCCATGAGTGCCGCCACCGCCCCCACCTCCGCCGCCGACAAAGCGCCTGCCCTGCCCGCCCTGCCCCCGCTGGCCAACGACCGCTTCCTGCGCGCCTGCCTGCGCCTGCCCACCGACGCCACGCCCGTGTGGCTGATGCGCCAGGCCGGCCGCTACTTGCCCGAATACCGCGCCACGCGCGACGTGGCCGGCAGCTTCATGGGCCTGGCCACGAACCCCGAGGCGGCCTGCGAGGTGACGCTGCAGCCGCTGCGCCGCTACGACCTGGACGCGGCCATCCTGTTCAGTGACATCCTCACCGTGCCCGACGCGATGGGCCTGGGCCTGAGCTTCGCCGCCGGAGAAGGCCCGAAGTTCGCCAAGGTCGTGCGCGACGAGGCCGCCGTGGCCCAGCTGGCCGTGCCCGACATGGACAAGCTGCGCTACGTGTTCGACGCGGTGGGCACCATCCGCAAGGCGCTGTCCGATGAGAACGGCGTGGGCAAAGTGCCCCTGATCGGCTTCTCGGGCAGCCCCTGGACGCTGGCCTGCTACATGGTCGAAGGCGGTGGCTCGGACGACTACCGCGCCGTCAAGACGCTGATGTACCAGCGACCCGACCTGATGCACCGCATCCTCGAAGTCAATGCCGACGCGGTGGCCCTGTACCTCAACACCCAGATCGAAGCCGGCGCGCAAGCGGCCATGGTGTTCGACTCCTGGGGCGGCGTGCTGGCCGACGGCGCCTTCCAGCAATTCAGCCTGGCCTACACGAAGCGCGTGCTGTCGCAACTCAAGCGCGAGCACAACGGCTTCCGCATCCCGCACATCGTCTTCACCAAGGGCGGCGGCATCTGGCTGGACGAGATCGCCGACAGCGGCTGCGACGTGGTCGGCCTGGACTGGACGATGAACCTCGGCCGCGCCCGTGCCCGCGTGGGCGACCGCGTGGCCCTGCAAGGCAACCTCGACCCCAACGTGCTGTTCGCCAACCCAGAGCAGGTGCGCGCACAGGTCATCCAGACGCTGGACAGCTTCGGCAAGCCATCGGATGTGCCGGGCGGCTCGGGCCACATCTTCAACCTGGGCCACGGCATCAGCCAGTTCACCCCGCCGGAAAACGTCTCCGTGCTGGTGGACACGGTGCACGCACACAGCCGCCAGCTGCGCGGCTGATCACCCGGGGCGCGGACCTCAAGCCTCGTCGCGCGTGGCCATCAAGGCCGCCAGCAGGATGAGGCCACCGCCCAGCAGCACCACCGGGCGCAGGGTCTCACCGCCAAACCACACGGCCGAGCCCGAGGCGAACACGATTTCCGTGAGCATGACCACCGAGGTCAGGTGCACCGGGATCTGCGAAGCGCCGTACTGCATGGCCAGGTTGGCCGCGAAGAAGGCCACGCCCATGGCGCCGGCCAGCAGCAACCAGGCCCAGTCGAACGCCGGCCAGCCGGGGATGAGCCCCTGGGCCGACAAGGCCAGCCCCGCCAGCGCGGGCAACCCCACCCCACCAAGGAACATGGCCAGGGCGCGCTCGGCCGATGTCTGTTGGGCGGCGCGCCGCATCATCACGTTCGTCACGGCAAAGCCCAGCCCCCCCGCCAGGCCCAGCCAGTCGGCCAGGCCGTTGAAGCGCGGCCAGCCGCCGTCTTCCGGGCGAAGCACGAGCAAGGCGCCGCCCAGGGCCAGCAACACGCGCACCGCCGCCACGGGCGTGATGCGCTCGCCCAGCAACCACCAGGCCAGGCCGACAGCCCACAGCGGCATCAGGTAGAACAGCAGCACCACGCGCACCACCTCACCGGTGGCCACGCCCCAGTTGAAGGACGCGTTGGTGGCGCCGGTGGCCAGGGCCAGCACCCACAGCGTGGGCGTGCGCCACACGCCGGCCCAGGCCTCGCGGCGCGACACGCCGACGACGAGCACGCCCATCAGGAAAAACAGCATCGTGGCCCACACCGCGTGCAGGCCCATGGCCTGCAACTGGCGCAAAGGCCACCACGACAGCCCCCAGACGAAGGCATTGAACAGCAAACCCAGGTACGGCATTCAGCGTCGCTCGACCACCATCGGGTCCAGTTGCAGCGCGCGGCGCGCCTGGGCCGCAGCCGCCTGGGCCTCGGCACGGGAGGTGTACGGCCCCGCCTGCAGTTTGAAGAAAGGCGGCTCGTGGAACACGGCCAGCATGGGCAGCAAGGCCTCGACCTGCTGGCCGATGCGCTGCTGCAGGCGGTCCACGCCCTCGCGCTTGCCCAGTGTGGCCAGCTGCACCCAGAAGCCCTTGGACGCGGGCGTGTGGGCGCGGCCGCTCACGGGCACGGCGGCGGCGGGCGGCGCACTCGGCAAGACCGGGCGGTTGGCCACGCGGGCGGTGAAATCGCCCATGGGATCGTCGCTGGGCGAGGCCACCGAAGCCAAAGGCACGGCACTGGCGGCAACGGGGTCGGCGTCCAGCACCGTGCCGCGCTGCCAGGCCCCGGCGCGGATCTCATCGAAGGTCAGGCGCGACAGCTCCACCTCGCCCGTGCCCGATGCCGCGATGTCGAGCTTGACGGCCGCGGCGTAGCTGAGGTCCATGACCCGGCTGGAGTGGAATGGCCCGCGGTCGTTGACCCGCACGATGATTTCCTTGCCGTTGCGCACATTGCGCACCCGCACGTAGCTGGGGATGGGCAGGGTTTTGTGCGCGGCAGTCAAGCCGTACATGCTGTAGAGCTCACCGCTGGCGGTGCGCCGGCCATGGAACTTGTTGCCATACCAGGAGGCCCCGCCGCGCTCGCGCCAAGGCACGTCCGCGGCCAGGGGCTCGTAGGACTGGCCCAGGACGACGTAGGGCTTGTTCGGCCCGCCGAGGCGGATGGGCTCGACCTGCGGCACCGGGTCGGGCAGGCTGGCCAGCTCGGCCAGCGTGGGGGCGGCGCCCTGGGGGGGCGGGCCGTCGCGGCCGGGCGGGCGCTCCGCGGCGCGCTCAGGCACCCGGGTGCCGCCGGGGCCCGTGGCGCAGCCGCCCAGGGCCAGCACCGCCGCCATGCCGCAAGCCGCGGCCCAGGGGCCGAGCGAGCGCCACGGCCTTGGCTGGCCGGGCAAAAGGGGGGCGGATGTCCATGCGGGCATCCCCGCACCTTAACCCATGGTGGCCAGAAAACACCGCGCGCCACCATCCGACCTGGGCGGGCCAGGGCGCATCGGTCGCATCGCACGGCACATCCCGCGGCACAATGAAAGGCTGTCTGGCGCCACCCTAGCTGAGCCCCTCCATGTCAACTCCCCCGAAATCCGCCTTCGACCACGATTTTGAACGCGGCATGCGCAACCGCCGAGCGGCCCTGGGCGACGCCTGGGTGGACCACTCGGTGGCCAAGGCCAACGCCTTCAACGCCGAGTTCCAGCACTACATCACCGAGTACGCCTGGCACGGCGCCTGGGGCCGTCCGGGCCTGGACTGGAAAACCCGCCGCGTGCTCGTGCTGGCGGTGACCAGCGCCCTGGGCCGCTGGGACGAGTTCGAAATCCACCTGCGCGGCTCGCTCACGCCTGGCAACGCCCACACGCTGTCGGTCGAAGAGGTGCGCGAGGCGCTCATCCAGATCGCCATTTACGCCGGCGTGCCTGCGGCCAACACCGGCTTCGCCAAGGCCCTGGGGATCATGAAGGAGCTCGGCATCGAGCCCCCGCCGCGCCCCGCAGACCAGTGCTGGCACACCGGCGTGGGCCGCTCTGTTTTCACCTCGACGCGGCCCAAGCTGCACGCCACCGTGCGCGAAGCCCGCAACGGCGAGGCCGCCCACACCATCGTGCTCAGCCACGCCCTGGGCCAGGACGGCTCGATGTGGGACGTGGTCGCCAACGAGCTGGCCGGCACCTGCCGCGTCATCTGCCCCGACACCCGCGGCCACGGTCGCTCGCAGATCCCGTCCGAGCCGCTGACCATGACCGAGCTGGCCGCCGACGCCGCCCGCCTGATCGACGAGCTTGCCTGCAGCGGCCCGGTGATCTGGGTGGGCCTGTCGATGGGCGGGCTGATCGGCCAGGAGCTGGCCCTGCGCTTTCCCGACAAGGTCAAAGCCCTGGTTCTGGCCAACACCACCAGCGCCTACAACCCGGCCGGCCGCGAAGCCATCGCGCAGCGCATCGCCACGGTCGAATCCCACGGCATGCAAGCCATCAGCACGCCGACCATGGCGCGCTTTTTCAGCACCACCTTCCGCGAAGGCCAGGCCGCCACGGTGGCGCGCCACCAGCGCCTTCTGGAAGCCACCGACCCCGAGGGCTACACCGCCTGCGCCGCCGCCATCTGCGAGGCCGATTTCAGCGGCAAGCTCCAGCACATCCGCGTGCCCACGCTGGTCGTGGCCGGCAGCCAGGACGAAAGCACCCCGGTGGACACGGCGATGACGCTGGCGCGCAGCATCCCGCGCGCCGAGATGGTGACGCTGCAAGGCTGCGCCCACCTCAGCGCCGTCGAACAGCCTCATGCGTTTGCCGAGGTGCTGGGCGAGTTCGTCGCCAGCATCTGAGGCCGCCCCCACCGCCCACCTGGCGCCTCTCGTCCCTCTCTCCTGCTGCCCCGCTGCCGTCCCGATGTCCGCCCCCACCATGAACCCCGCCCAGATGGCGGCCGTGCAGCACCTCGACAGCCCCTGCCTGGTGCTGGCTGGCGCCGGCTCGGGCAAGACGCGCGTCATCACGCACAAGATCGCGCGGCTGCTGCTGCCCGGTGACGGTGCTGACCTCGCCCCCTCGCAAATCGGCGCCATCACCTTCACCAACAAGGCCGCCGCGGAAATGCGCGACCGGGTCAAGGCCCTGATCGGCGCGAAGGCCGCCTCCAAGCTGCTGGTCTGCACCTTCCACTCGCTGGGCGTGCGCCTGCTGCGCGAGGACGGCGAGGCACTGGGCCTCAAGCCCAAGTTCTCCATCCTCGACAGCGACGATGTCACCAGCATCCTGCGCGACGCCGGCAGCACCACCGACGCCAAATTGGCGCGCAGCTGGCAGTGGCAGATCAGCCTGTGGAAGAACATGGGCCTGGACAGCGCCGCCGCGATCAGCCAGGCCGCCAGCGACGACGAGGCCCTGACGGCCCGCATCATGAAGCTCTACGAGGAGCGCCTGCTGGCCTACCAGGCGGTGGACTTCGACGACCTCATCGGCCTGCCACTGCGCCTGCTGTCCGAGCACCCGCACGTCGCGCACAAGTGGCAGCGCCAGCTCAAGCACGTGCTGGTCGACGAATACCAGGACACCAACGCCACGCAGTACGAGCTGCTCAAGCTGCTCGTCGGCCCGCAGGGCATCTTCACCGCCGTGGGCGACGACGACCAGTCCATCTACGGCTGGCGCGGCGCCACGCTCGACAATTTGAAGCGCCTGCCGCAGGACTACCCCAACCTCAAGGTCATCCCGCTGGAGCAGAACTACCGCTCCACCAGCGCCATCCTGCGCGCGGCCAACAACGTCATCCAGCTCAACCCCAAGCTGTTCCCGAAGACGCTGTGGTCCGACCTGGGCGAGGGCGAGCCGGTCAAGGTGGCCGAGTGCGACAACGAAGAGCACGAGGCCGAGCGCGCCGTGGGCCGCCTCAACGCCATCCACGCCGGCCTGGTCAGCAGCGGCCAGAACGCCGACTGGCACAACTTCGCCATCCTCTACCGCGCCAACCACCAGGCCCGGCCTTTCGAGCAGGCCCTGCGCAAGGCCAACATCCCCTACAAGGTCTCGGGCGGCCAGAGCTTCTTCGACCGCGCCGAAATCAAGGACCTCTGCGCGTGGCTGCGCCTGCTGCTCAACAACGACGACGACCCGGCCTTCCTGCGCGCCGTGACCACGCCCAAGCGCGGCATCGGCCACCAGACCTTGGCCACGCTCGGCGAGTTCGCCGGCAAGTGGAAGGTCAGCCTGTTCGAGGCGCTGTTCGCCGAGTCGCTGGGCTCGGTGCTCAACCAGCGCGCCCTCGATGGCTTGCACGAGTTCGGCCGCTACATCAACGAGTTCGAGGACAAGGCCCGCCAGACCTTCGGCAGCGAAGGCGCCAAGGAGATGCTGCTGGCCTGGCTCAAGGACATCGGCTACGAGCAGCACCTGCACGACAACGAGGAAAACGAGAAGGTCGCGGCGGCGCGCTGGTCGAACGTGATGGACTTCATCGACTGGGTCGCCAAGCGCTGCGGCGGCGACATCGAAACCGACGGCGGCATGACCACCGAGACCGAACGCCGCAGCGTCATCGAGGTGGCCCAGACCATCGCGCTGATCACCTCGCTGGCCGAGCGCGACACCGACCAGAACGCCGTGGTGCTGTCCACCCTGCACGCCTCCAAGGGCCTGGAGTGGCCGCACGTGGTGCTGGCTGGCGTCAACGAGGGGGTGCTGCCCTTCTCGCGCGAGGAAGGCGAGATCCCGCCAGGCCAGATCGAGGAAGAACGCCGCCTGATGTACGTGGGCATCACCCGCGCGCGCCTGAGCCTGAGCGTCAGCGTGCTGAAACGCCGCAAAAAAGGCCGCGAGTATGTGCAGGCCGTGCCCAGCCGCTTCGTCGCCGAGATGAAGCTCCACGAGGGCGCGGTGCGCGAAGACCCGCGCGAGAAGCTGCGCCGGCTGCGCGAGGAAATGGCCGCCAAGGCCAGCGCCCGCAGCGCCCTGCCCGACCAGGCAGCCTGATTTTCCACGCCCCTGAAGAAAGTGAGCGCAAACTCACTTTCATTGCCACGCCGAGCCCGGACCTGACGCAGGCAAAAAAAAGCCCGAGCGCAGTGCCTCGGGCTGGGAATCCTTCCGTCAGCGGGTGCTGACCAGGCGTGGAGATGACAAACAGAACAAGCGGGTGTGGGACACAGCTGGTTTCAAAAAGTTCCGGCCGTTCGCGAAAATTTTTCAGCGCCGCCCTAAAGGCCACGCCGAGCCGGCGGCCACGGCACAATCCGGTCTCTGACCGCCCCCTGGGTTGACACCTTGGGTCGCTTCTTTTTCTAGCGCAGGACCCCGCATCATGGAATGCACCATCCACTGGCAGCCGGCCTCCGGCATGGCCTTCATGGCCGAAACCGGCAGCGGCCACATCATCAACATGGATGGCGCGCCGGACGGCGGCGGCCGCAACCTGGCGCCCCGGCCCATGGAAACCGTGCTGGCCGGCACCGGCGGCTGCACCGCCTATGACGTGGTGCTCATCCTCAAGCGCGGTCGCCACGACGTGCGCGGCTGCCAAGTCAAGCTCACCGCCGATCGCGCCGAGGTGGACCCGAAGGTCTTCACCAAGGTCAATATGCACTTCACCGTGACCGGCGTGAACCTGACGGACACCGCCGTGGCGCGGGCCATCCAGATGTCGCACGAGAAGTATTGCTCGGCCAGCATCATGATCGGCAAGACCGCCGAGATCACGACCAGCTTCGAGATCGTCGCGGCCTGAGCCTGTGCGCGGGGCGTGGCCCTGCTCAGATGCGGTGGGCCGTGGCCGTCATGACCTTGGCGACCAGCTTCATCAGCCCGCGCACCGGCGCCGGCAGGGGCACACCCCCGGCTTTCTCGGCGGCATCGGCGTGGGCGACTTCGTCGTCGCGCATCTGCGCCACGATGGCCCGCGAGGCCTTGTCGGCGGCGGGCAGGCGGTCCATGTGCTCGTTGAGGTGGGCCTCGACCTGGCGCTCGGTTTCGACCACGAAGCCCAGGCTGTGGCGGTCCCCCGCCCGGGCTGCGATCAGGCCGATGGCGAAGGAGCCCGCGTACCACAGCGGGTTGAGCAGGCTGGTGCGCCCGCCCAGCGCTTTCAGGCGTTGCTCCGTCCAGGCGAGGTGGTCGACCTCTTCGCGGGCCGCGGCCTCGAACTGGGCTTTCAGCAGCGGGTCGCGCGTGCCCCAGGCCTGCGAGGCGTAAAGCGCCTGCGCACAGACCTCGCCCACGTGGTTGACGCGCATCAGCGCGGCGGACAGGCGCTTGTCTTCGGGGCTGAGCGCGGCATCGCCGTCGGTGTCAGGCAGCGCAGGCTGCGGGCAAGGGCGCGCCGCGGTGTGCTCGCCGAAGGCCGCGCGCACGGCGGTGTCCAGCGACAGGATCAAACGGTCCCGGCCATCGTGCTGGATGGCGGAAGGCGACGCGGTGCCGGTAGAGGCGAGCGTGGGGGCGGCAGGGTGGGCAGCAGAGTCCATGGCACGATGTTAGCGCCACCGCGTGACGCGGCGCTTGCGGTGCATCACCCTTGCATCGGCACAGCTGGCGCGCCACCGGCCTGGCGTCACCTCTGCATCAAGCCACGGCTCTTGGCGATCGACATCAGCATGCCCAGCGCCAGGCCCAGCGTGACCATGGCCGTGCCGCCATAGCTGATGAAAGGCAGCGGCACCCCCACCACCGGCAGGATGCCGCTGACCATGCCCATGTTGACGAAGGCATAGGTGAAAAAGCTCAGCGACAGGCTGCCCGCCAGCAGGCGCGAGAACAATGTGGGCGCCTGCGCCGCGATGTACAGCCCGCGGAAGATCAGCGCCAGGAAGCCTGCGGCCAGCACCAGGCAACCCACCAGGCCGTGCTCCTCGGAGTAGGCCGCGAAGACGAAGTCGGTGGTGCGCTCGGGGATGAACTCCAGGTGCGTCTGCGTGCCCTGCATAAAGCCCTTGCCCATGACACCGCCCGAGCCGATGGCGATCATGCCCTGGATGATGTGGAAGCCTTTGCCCAGCGGGTCGGTGGTGGGGTCGAGCAACGTGCAGACGCGGTTCTTCTGGTAGTCGTGCAGGCCCATCCATTTCACACCGGGCTGGCACAGGTCGCCCTGGTAGCTGACGATCAGCGTGATGCCAATCGCGCCAGCCAGCAGCACCGGCAGGATCAGCCGCCAGCTCAGCCCCGCGAAGAAAATGACGTACAGGCCGGACGACAGCACCAGCAGGGACGTGCCCAGGTCCGGTTGCTTGAGCACCAGCGCCACCGGCACGATGAGCAAGCATCCGGCCACGGCGAAATCCAGCGGGCGCAACTGCCCTTCGCGGCGCTGGAACCACCAGGCCAGCATCAGCGGCGCGGCGATCTTCATCACCTCGGAGGGCTGGATGACCACGCCGACGTTGAGCCAACGTGTCGCGCCTTTCTTCGTCAGCCCGAACACGGCCGTGGCCACCAGCAGCAAGATGCCCGCCGTGTAGAGCGGCACGGCCATGGCCATCAGACGCTGAGGAGGCACCTGGGCCACGAGGAACAAGGCCCCCGCGGCCAACAGCATGTTGCGCCCCTGGTCCAGGAAGCGCGAACCGTTGTCGAAACCGACCGAGTACATGTTGACCAGACCCAGCCCACACAGGAAGGCCACGATGAACACCAGCGGGAAATCAAAGCCCTGGAAGATGGGCCTGATGCGTTGCCAGAGAGAAGGCTTGTCGAAGGCGACGTTCATGGCTGCTCCCGGGAGGCGGACGGCGTGAGCGGCAGGGCCGCAGCGGGCGGTGTGGGGCGCGACGGTGCGGGTGCGGGTGCGGGTGCTGGCGACGGTGAGGACGACTGCGATGACGCGGGAGCCACCGAAGCGGCAGCGCTGGCCGCACTGGCTGCACTCGCAACACTGGCCGCTTCCGGCACCCCAGGCACGTCGGCGCCGAAAGCGTCCAGGCCGCGCGGCAGCGGCATGGCCGAGGCCTTGCGCGGCGTGCCCACCGGCGCCACGCCCTTGCCCACCTGCACCAGGGCGATGTCTTCCTCGCTGGGGTAGGTGTCGGTCAGCAGGTAGTCCAGCACGCGCCGGGCGATGGGCGCGGCCGACATCGAACCAAAGCCGGCGTTCTCGACGATCACGGCCAGGGCCACGCGTGGCTTGTCGGTGGGCGCGAAGGCCTCGTAGAGCGAGTGGTCGCGCCGGTACTCGTCCACCTTGGACGCCACGTACTTCTCGTTCTGCCGCAGGCCCACGGCCTGGGCCGTGCCGGTCTTGCCGCCGCTCTGGTAGGCGGCGCCGGCGAACACGCGCGTCCCGGTGCCCTCCTGCGTCACGCCGTACATCGCCTCGCGCACGAAGGCGGTGTGCTCGGGTTTGTAAACCACCGGCGCCAGGGCCTCGTTGGTTGTCAGCTGGCGTTCGCGGGTCACCACGTTCTCGATCTCGCGCACCACGCGCGGCTGGAAGCGTTGGCCATCGCTGGCCAGGGTCGCCATCGCGGTGGCCATCTGCAGCATGGTGAAGGTGTTGTAGCCCTGGCCGATGCCCAGCGAGATGGTCTCACCGGCGTACCACTTCTTCATCTCCGGGCGCTTGTAGGCGCGGCGCTTCCACTCGGTGGACGGCAGGATGCCCGTGACCTCGCCCTTGAGGTCGATGCCCGTCAGGCGACCGAAACCCAGCGGCGCCATCTGGTCGTGGATGGTGTCCACGCCCAGCTCGTTGGCCAGCGAATAGAAGTAGACGTTGGACGACTCGACGATGGCCCGGCGCATGTTCATCGCCCCGCCGCGCTCGTTCTCCGGGCTGCGGAATTTGTGTCCCCCGAACATGAACACGCCGCTGTCCATGACGATGGTGTTGGGGTTGCGCTTGCCGGTGTTCAGCGCCGCCAGCGCCATGAAGGGCTTGTAGGTCGAGCCCGGCGGGTAGGTGCCGCGCAGGGCCCGGTTCAGCAGGGGCTTGTCGGCCGATTCGTTGAGCTCTTTCCAGTTGTCGACGTCGATGCCATCCACGAACAGGTTGGGGTCGAAGGTCGGCTTGGAGACGAAGGCCAGCACCTCGCCGTTGCGCGGGTCGATGGCCACCAGCGCGCCACGGCGGTCACCGAACAGGCGCTCGATGAGGGCCTGCAGCTTGATGTCGATGGACAGGTGCACCGTGTTGCCCGGCGTGGCCGGGTTGGAGCGCAAGCGCCGCACCGCGCGGCCGCCCGCGCTGGTCTCGACCTGCTCGAAGCCGGTGATGCCGTGCAGCTCGCGCTCGTAGCTTTGCTCAATGCCCAGCTTGCCGATGTACTCGGTGCCGCGGTAGTTGGCCTGATCCTCGTCGGGCCAGTCCTCCATGGACTCGGCGTCCTTCTGGCTGATGCGACCGATGTAGCCCAGCACGTGGCTGGCCAGTTCGCCATACGGGTAGTGTCGGAACAGGCGCGCCTGGATGTCGACGCCCGGGAAGCGGTAGCGCTGCGCGGTGAAGCGGGCCACTTCCTTGTCGGTCAGGCGCGTGCGGATGGGGATGGACTCGAAGCTCTTGGACTCTTCGCGCAGGCGCTTGAAGCGGCGGCGGTCGCGCACCTGGATGTCCACGATGTGGGCCAACTCGTCGATGGTGGCCTCGACATCCTCCACCTTGGAGGGCGTGATTTCGAGCGTGTAGGCCGAGTAGTTGTTGGCCAGCACGACGCCGTTGCGGTCGACGATGAGGCCGCGGTTGGGCACGATGGGCACCACGGCCGTGCGGTTGTTCTCGGCGCGTGCGGCCAGGTCCTCGTGGCGCTGGATCTGCAGCACCGTCAGGCGGAACACGAGCAGACCGAAGCAGAACAGCACGAAGCCGGCCGCGGCCCACAGGCGGGCGCGGAATCGTCCCAGTTCCTGTTCGAGGTTCTTGAGCTCGGTCATGGCGGGTGCTGCGCGGTGGGCCTGAGCCTCACAGCGGACGGTTCTTGTCGCGGTCGGGCGGACGGCGTTGCGGCGCCAGCAGCATGAAGTTGGCCACCGGCCACAGCAAGGCCTCCAGCACGGGCGCCAGCATCAGGCTCCAGCCCGGGAAACTGGCGCCAGCGGCCATGCGCACCAGCAGGGACACGGCGTGCGCGGCCACGAACAGGGGCACGATCTGCACGGCCTGCGAGCCCACCGTGAACCACAGCAGGCGGCGGTGCACGGTGATGGCGAAGAAGCTCAGCAGCGTGTAGGACAGCGCGTGCTGGCCGAGCAGCGCGCCCTGGTGCACGTCCATGATCAGGCCAAAGACGAAAGCGGCGCCCACGCCCACGCGGCGCGGCTGGTGCACGTTCCAGAACACCACGGCCACGGCCAGGAAGTCAGGCACGCCGGGCCAGCGCCCCCAGGGCAGGATGTTCAGCGCCATGGCCAGCAGCAGGGACACCCAGATGAACACCGGGTTGACCGGCATCAGCAGTTCGTTGCCACGCGGCATCATGGGCGAGCTCCCGAGGTGGCGGCCGACGCCGCACCCGCCGACTTGCCGGTGCCGTGGTGGGCCCCCTTGCCGTGGCGGCCCTTGTCTTCGGCGGCAGAGGCCGCACCGGAGGCCGCATCGGCCGGGCGCTCCGGCATCTGGCTGGACGCGGGCTGCAGCAACAGCACGTGGCGGGTGCTGTCCGGGCTGCTCAGCGGCGTCAGCGCGATGCGCGCGAAGGCCGAGTCGGCGCGGCGGTCGACCTGCGACACCTTGGCCACGGGCAGACCGGCCGGGTAGACGCCATCCAGGCCCGAGGTCTGCAGGGTGTCGCCCACCTGCACATCGGCATTGCCGGCCATGAAGCGCAGTTCCATGCCGCGCGCCTGCGCCGTGCCATAGGCCACGCCGCGTTGCTGCGTGCGCACGTTGACCACGGGCACCGCCGCGTCCTTGTCGGTCACCAAGGTCACTTCGGACGTGAGCGGGTACACGCGCGTGACCTGACCCAGCACGCCGGTCTCATCGACCACGGGCGAGCCCAGCACCACGCCCTGGCTGCCGCCGTGGTCGATCACGACCTTGCGGGTGAAGGGGTCCTGGGTGTCGTAGAGGATTTCGGCCGACGACGTGGCCACCTCGATGCGCGGGCGCAAGGCCAACAAGGCGCGCAGGCGGGCGTTCTCGCGGGCGAGCTCCTCCATGCGCATCACGCGCTCGGCCTGGGTCGTGACCAGGTGCTGCGCACGGGCCTGCACGGCGCGGGCCTCGTCCATGCCGGCGAAGTAGTGCAAGAGCTGGTCCCAGGCGCGCGAAGGCGCCAGCAAGGCCTGCTGCACCGGGTTGAGCACGGTGGCCACGGCGGCGCGCACAGGCTGCGTCATGTTCCAGCGCGCATCGGCCACCATCAGGAAGATGGCCAGGGCGGAAAAAAACATCAGGCGCGTGAAGGCCGACGGCCCCTGCTTGAAGAAGGGGGGCGGGGTGCGGTCCAGCGTGGCCAAAGGCATGGTGGGCGGTTCAGCTCCGAGGCATCAGACGCCGCACAAGCAGGGGATGGGCCGGTTCGCCGACCACCCCGCTCGCGCCAAGGGTTGAAGGCTTATTCCGACGTGAAGATGCTGCCCAGGCGCTCCATGCGCTCCAGGGCCATGCCGCAACCGCGCACCACGCAGGTCAGCGGGTCTTCGGCCACGAGCACCGGCAGGCCGGTCTCTTCGGCCAGCAGGCGGTCCAGGTCGCGCAGCAGGGCGCCACCACCGGTCAGCATCATGCCGCGCTCGGCGATGTCGGCACCCAGCTCGGGCGGGGTCTGCTCCAGCGCGTTCTTCACGGCCGAGACGATCTGGTTGAGCGGGTCGGTCAGGGCTTCCAGGATCTCGTTGGACGAGATCGTGAAGCTGCGCGGCACGCCTTCGCTCAGGTTGCGGCCCTTGACTTCCATCTCCTTGACCTCGGAGCCGGGGAAGGCCGAACCGATGTGCTTCTTGATGGCTTCGGCGGTGGGCTCGCCGATCAGCATGCCGTAGTTGCGGCGGATGTAGTTGATGATGCTTTCATCGAACTTGTCGCCGCCGACGCGCACAGAGCCCTTGTAGACCATGCCGCCCAGCGAGATCACGCCGACCTCGGTCGTGCCGCCGCCGATGTCCACCACCATGGAGCCGGACGCTTCCGACACCGGCAGACCGGCACCGATGGCCGCGGCCATGGGCTCTTCGATCAGGTAGACCTCGGAGGCGCCCGCACCGAGGGCCGATTCGCGGATGGCGCGGCGCTCGACCTGGGTGGAACCGCAGGGCACGCAGATGATGATGCGCGGGCTGGGCTTCAACACCGAGCGCGGGTGCACCATCTTGATGAACTGCTTGAGCATCTGCTCGGTGACGGTGAAGTCGGCGATCACGCCGTCTTTCATCGGGCGGATGGCCTCGATGTTGCCCGGCACCTTGCCCAGCATGGCCTTGGCTTCGGAGCCCACCGCCTGGATGGTCTTCTTGCCGTTGGGGCCACCCTCGTGGCGGATCGAGACCACCGAGGGCTCGTCGAGGACGATGCCCTTGTCACGCACATAGATGAGCGTGTTGGCCGTGCCCAGGTCGATGGCCAGGTCGGTGGAAAAATACTTGCGGAACATGGAATACATGGCGATGGCGCTCCGGCTGCGGGCGGAGGTCGGCACCT
>Ga0265316_10000741_pt1 | contig 36121 bp, 37 predicted proteins | sample 4522metaG_FD_202092 | JGI IMG/M metagenome (GOLD analysis project Ga0265316, IMG submission 202092) | Rhizosphere microbial communities from Carex aquatilis grown in University of Washington, Seatle, WA, United States - 4-5-22 metaG | ecosystem: Host-associated > Plants > Roots > Rhizosphere >...
CGGGGGACTGCGGTGAGACGGCATTGACCCCGTTCCAATAGCTCTTGTTGTTGCTGATCTGGGTAAGGCCAAGCTCGCCACTGATAGAGAAGCCGGCGAAACCAATGGTGTCCGCGGGCATCGGGATCCGCGGCGCCATCACCGCGCCAAGCTCCGACATCAGGCTGCGGAAGTTGCTTCTTCCCTCGCTGTCGATGTTCACGCCGGTGACCAGGCCGGTGGCGTCGCGCTTGACCCAGCTGCACTCTTGCACGCCGAGCGCCGCCGAGGCGGCCTGCGGACAGAGGTTCACGAGCTTGAGGTCGTTCCTGCCAGCGGAGGCGCTTCCTGCGATGGTGATGGAGACAAGCGCAATCCCAATCGCCAGGGGACGGAGGGTTCGCTGCGGGGTCATCTGCCTAGAACGGTATGTGGCGGTGGCAAGGCCTGTCAAGGAACCACTGAAAAAGCCGCGCGCCAATCGCCCTCGCTCGCGGCGGGCAATGACGCGAAAAACCAACCGGGCTTCAGTGAGCGGGCCAGAAGAACTTCCGCAGGTCCCGTTTGACCGATGGTGCCGGCTCCCGTAGCTTGCACGCACCATGGCCGCTGCAATCACTGGGATCTTGGCCGCCGGGCTACTTGCCTTGTTGGCTAGCCTTGCCCTGCTCTTGGGATTTGGCTTCGAACGCTTCGTGGGCACGCGCTACCTGCGTCGAGAAACCGCATCGCGCGTGGTGCGACTCGGCCCTTATGTCGCCATGGCCATCACCCTTCTCGACCTTCTCGTCATCCTGGCCACGCGCAGCCACCACCGCACCGTCGAAACCTTCGCCGTGGTGATCGCGCTGGTCGCGCTTTTGGCCACAATTCTCTTTCTGCTTCTTCGCCTGCTCTCGGTCTTCACCACCGTCTCGACGGTGGGCGTGATGCTCGGCGTGGCGTCGCTGGTGGTCGTGCTTTCCGTGACCAGCGGTTTCGAGCGCGAATTTCAAGAGAAGGTCCAGTCCGTCAACGCCCATCTCATCGTCACGTCCTACGGGCTTGAGCGCGACGTAGAGGAAGCCGAGCGCGAGGCCGAGAAGGTTCGCGCCGAGATGGCCGGTTTTCCAGGCCTACTACGCATGTCGCGCTTCAGCTTTACGGCTGGCGAGGTGATGATCGGAAAGATAGGCGCCAACCTCAAGGGCGTGGAAGTGTCCGAGGGCGTGCCCGAGCTCCGGCGAGCTCTGGTCGCAGGTTCGGTCGACGACCTCAACAGGCCGGCCACGTGTCCCGGCGGCGAAGCCTCCGCGGACGGCATGGTCGGGCGTCTGATTCTCGGCCAGGATCTGGCCCACCGGGTGCACGCCGCGGTCGGGGATTGCATCCAGGTACTGGTGCCATTTTCCGGCGGCTTCGAGTCCACGCCGAGCGCGTACGTCTTCCGGGTCGTCGGCATCTCGTCCTTCGGCTTTCAAGAGTACGACGCCCGTCTGGCTTTCATTCCCCTCGAGGACGCCAAGCGCCTGGGCAACGCTCGCCAGTCCATCTTTGGCGTCGAGATGCGCTTCACCGATCCGATGGTGGCCTTGCGCGTGGAGGAAGAGGTGGAAGCCCGGCTCGGGCCCGATCGACGAATCATCGACTGGAAGACGCTGAACAAGAATCTCTTCATGGCCCTCGCCATGCAGAAGATCATCATCTCGCTCTTGCTCGTGCTCATTACCGTCGTCGCTGCCTTCAACATCCTGGCCTCGCTCACCCTGGTGGTGCTGTCCAAGGTGCGCGAGGTCGCCATCCTCGCGGCCATGGGCGCGCGCCGGGGATCGCTGCTTCGACTGTTCCTCGTCTCGGGCAGCATCGTGGGCTTCGTGGGAACCGGACTTGGCATCCTCTATGGGCTCGCCATGTGCGGGCTGGCCGCGCTTTACGGTTATCCCTTGGATCCCAAGGTGTATTTGATCGCGCGCTTGCCCGTCGAGGTGTCGGTCCGCGAGATCTTGCTCGTGGCTGGCGCCACCCAGATCATCTGCCTTCTGGCCACGCTCTATCCCGCCAAGCGGGCCTCGCGCCAGCAAGTGGTCGACGGGTTGAAGTACGTCTAGGCTTCGGGAAGGGCCAGGGAGCCCGCCGGGGTGGGTTGGCCCGCAGGCTGCCTGATCGCGCGCTTCCCCCCGTAGGCGAAGCGGTTCTTGAGGTTGTTGATGGGCTTTTCGAAGAGGTGCCAGGACACCATGGCGACGGCAAGGGTGACGGCCAGTCCAACCCAAGCGTTGGTCAGGTTGAAGGTGCCGTAGTAACGGCTAGACCAACCCAGGCAATTGGGATGGAAAAGGTAGAGGCCGTAGCTGATTTGGCCGAAGTAGGCGAAGGGACGGAAGGCGAAGATGCGCGACACAAACCACGTCGGCCGCTGCCACAGGGTCAGAACCAACGCCGCCGTTGCCAGACCAAGCGAGATGGGGCCGAAGGTGGCGAAGAGGCCGCCGGTTCCATGCACGGGCCGATAGTAGTGCGCGATGAAGAGGACGAAGAAGATCGCACCGCCAAGGCCGATCGAGCGCAGTCCGCGGGCGCTGATACCGGCGAACTGGCCCTTGCGTTCGATAATGGCAGTGGCGATGCCGAGGCCGAGTAGGTCGAATTGCATGGGCGAGAGCACCCAGAAATCGCGGCTTGAGCCCGAATGATCGATGAGGGCGCGGGCCACCGCCACCGCCACGATGACCCCGGCGAGCAGGCGCACCAGGGTGCGCGGCCCCACCAAGAGCACGACCAGCGGCGCGAGCATATAGAAGTGCTCCTCGACGGCCAGGCTCCAGAAATGGCCCTGGCGTATGTGATCCATGCCCGCGGCGAAGGAGCGGAAGTTGGTCAGGTAGCTGAGATGCCAGAAAAAGCTGTCGCTTGCGACGGGATCCGGGCGGCCAGAAAGCACGAGCACGGCCAGGATACCGATGAACAAGTAATAGACAGGGAAAATGCGCAAGGCGCGGCGGATGTAGAAGGTCTTGAGCTTGGCGCCGAGTCCGAAGCCTGGCCGCGTCTTGTCCTTGAGGTCGAGTAGGATGCCACCGATGAGAAATCCCGACAGAACGAAGAAGATGGGCACGCCGAGATAGCCGAAGCGAATGATCGGCCAGTTGCCCCAGGGACTCCACTGCAAGGCGTGGAAGAAGAATACCAGCAAAAAGGCGAAGAAGCGCAGGCCGTCCAGGGCATGGTTGTGGCGCTTGTCGGCAGCGTTCGGTTCTGCCTTGCTGATCTCTGGCATGGCGAGGGATTTCTACATTCTCGCCACGCCGATTGCACTCACCGTCTACATGGAAACCCTGGGAGGGTTTGCTCTGCCCTCGGCACCCGCCACCCGCCCTGCCACCCCCCGCGCTTCGCGCGGCCTCGCCAAATCTTCCCGCGCTCTGGCTTCGGCGGGCAAAGCCCGCCTACGCCAACGCGACCCTAGTCATGGAAACCCTGGGAGGGTTTGCTCTGCCCTCGGCACCCGCCACCCGCCCTGCCACCCCGCGCTGCGCGCGGCCTCGCCAAACCTTCTCGCGATGGTCCGCGCCGACGAGGGCGAGGGCCGAAGGCCCGAGGGGCGTGCAGGGCGTGAGGAGGATCCCGAAGCTCGGCGGCTCGCTCCGCCCTCGGCACCCGCCACCCGCCCTGCCACCCCGCGCTGCGCGCGGCCTCGCCCACGCGACCCACCCGGCGTTGTGCGCTGAGCTAGCTGCGTGAGCTACGGCTTCCCGACTTGCGTCTCGTACTTGGACGGGCACTTGGTTTCGATGCGATCCGAGCGCAGCGTGCCGTCGGTGCCCAGCACGCCAGCGGCAATGACCTCGGCGCCGGGCTTGAACAGGTCGGGCGGGATGCCGTGGAAATCGACGGCCATGGTGGCGTGCTCGCGCGGCGCCTTGCTCTCGAGGGTGAAGCGGTAGTCGAGCGTCCCAGCTTGGTGCAGGAGCGTCCCGTTGACGACATTGCCGTGCACGCGCAGGCGCTTGCCGAGAAGGTGCGCTTGGCTCGAACGCGCCTCGTCCACATGCTTGTAGTATTCCGCGCCCTCGCCCAGGGAGGCCCAAAGCAGGCCCGACACCGCGACCGCGGACACCACGACCGTGAGAAGGATCTTCCACGCCGTGCGCCGGTTGGCCGCGCCCGCCGATTTGCCCGAAACCGCCATCATAGGGAAAATCTACCTGGCTATGTCCGGGTTGCAACCTAGCCCTGCTGGCCGGGCGCGGCGACAACGGCTGCTAGGTGGTCGAAATAGCGATAGAACAGGGCCATGCCGTTTTCCGCCTGGCGCCAGGAAAAACTTTCGTTGATGGCGTGGTAACCGTCCTCGGGCAGCGACAAGCCGAGCAGCACGACTTCCTTGCGCAGGATCTTGGCCATGGTGACCACGGCGCCGATGGATCCACCTTCGCGTGTGAGCGCGGCGTCCTTGCCAAAGGTTTCCCTGGCCGCGGCGAGTGCGGCCTGTAAAAAAGGACCTTGCGAGTCGGCAATGTAGGGCGCGAGAGCGGCGTCGAACACGACCTCGGCGTCCGGGCACTTTTGAACGACGAACGCCTTGATGCGGCGAAAGATCTCCTTGGGCTCTTGTCCGGGCACAAGACGGCACGAAAGCTTTGCCTCGGCCGCGTGGGGCACGATGGTTTTGACGCCTGGGCCCGCGTAGCCGCCGGTGAGGCCGTGCACCTCGAACGTGGGCTTGGTCATGATGGCCTCACGCAGGCGGGCGTCATCGGTGAAGCGCAGGCTGCGCAGGCCGTGCGCCTTCTGGAAATTCTTTCGGGCAAAGCCGGCGCGCGCGAGATCCTGGCGCTCGCGCGCAGTGGGTTTGCGAATTCCGTCGTAGAAGCCAGGAATGAGGACCTTTCCAGTCTTGGCTTCGTAACACGCGGCGATGAGCGCGCACAACTCGCCCACCGGATTGCGAGCCGCCCCGCCCGTGGTGCCCGAGTGCACGGCCTTGTCGCCGGTTTGCAGCCGCACGAGAAAGGCGAGTAGTCCGCGCAGGCCGATGGGAATGGCGGGCTGGCTGGCCGAAGGCCAGATGGTGTCCGAAACCATGATCGAGTCCGTGCGCAGGCCGGGCTGACCCTTGGCCAAGGTAGCCAGGGCGGCTGCGAAACTAGGACTGCCGATCTCTTCCTCACTTTCCCACAAGAACTGGAAGTTGAGTTTCACCGACGCCGCCAAAGCAAGTCGCGCGGCGAAGAGCGCGGTCAAAGCCGGCCCCTTGTCGTCGGTGGTGCCGCGGCCAAGAAAGCGATCGCCGATGGCTTCGAGCGTGAACGGGCTGGTTCGCCAGCCCTCGTTGTTCGCGGCGTCCGCCGGTTGGACATCGAGATGGTTGTAGATCGTCACCGTCGGAAACGCGGGATCCTGGATCACGCGTCCGACCACCAAGGGCAGGCCCCGGGTCTCGATGACCTCGGCCTCCGCGCCGATGTCGCGCAAATAGGCGCAGGCGAGGTCGGCGCAGCGGCGCACGTCCGCGTGGCGGCCTGGCTCCATGCTGACGGAGGGGATGCCGACCAGCGCCGAAAGTTTGTCCGCGAATTCCTCGCGCAGATTCGCGATGGCTTTGCGTAGCTGGGACTTGCTCGGCGATGACTTGGATGGCGATTTCACGGCCGAATAGTAGCAGCAGATCTCATCCGTGGTGGAATGCCAGCAGCCACGCGCCGGCCAAGATGGCGACGGCGCCAGATAGGGCAACGGCTTGCCCGAAGGTTCGCACGGGGCGTTTGAGACCAAGGCCGAGGAGAGCGCCGAAGAGGACGCCAAAGCCCGTGCCCGTGGCGTGTGCCACCACGTCCGAGCGCTCGCCCATGCCCAACATGGCCAAAAGCCCCAGGGCCGCCGCGATGCCGAGCAGTGCGCGCCGCAAGCGGCCCACCGAGCGCATGCGATAGCGGCGCACGAACTGCAACCCGCCTAGCACGCCGAGCGCACCGAAAGTCGACGTCGAGGCCCCGACCACGTTGTGCGAAGTCTTGTAGATGTAGGCGGTCAGCAAGTTGCCGGCGATGCCAGCCAGAAGAGTCGCCAGCACGGCCAGCCCACCGCCCAGCCAGCGCCCGAGCGCGGTGACGAAGACCAGGCTCGCGACGGCATTGCCCGCCACGTGCATGGCATCGGCATGCAAGGTCAGCGCCGTAACAGCGCGCCACACCTCATGGTTGCGGACGATGGTTTCCGAAACCGCGCTGCCTTGGCGGAACCAACCCTGCACGTCCGGGCCTGTGCGTGGCCCGGCCACGACGAAGAAAGCCACCAGGGTGATACCGATGCCCATCCCGACGAAGGACGGGCCATGGTCGGGCGGCGCTACGTCGCGCGCCGGCTCTTCTGCGGCTTCCTTGTCTTGGGCGTCGAGCGCGGCCATGGCGGGCGCCACCATTTTCGGCGGCACCATCACGGCGAAGCCGATGTCGGTCGGGACCACCCGGTGCGGAATGGCCATGGCCTGCAGAACCAAAGTCCACGATTCGGCCTGCCCTCGGTCAGGCGAGGCGCGCACAACGGCTTCGGTCGGGACTTCGGCTGCCACCGCGGTTCATGATAGCAGCCAAGTGCAAGGCACGTCGCCCTAGCCGGTCCACAGATTCGCGGCCAGTTCGGCCGCGGCCAGATCTTGCTGGGTGTCGATCTCGCGCCATTCGCCGTCGATGAACACCGGCGCCAGGCGCTCGCCCGAGCCGGCCATGGCGTTGAGCGCGTCGGTCAGATAGGCTTGGCGCAAAGTTTTCGCCCGGCCAAACGGGGCGTCGAGGCCGCCGACCGCCAAAGCGTCTTGCCAGGTCTTGGTCAGAGCCAGCGCACCGGCCGGCGAAAAGTGCGCCAGGCCGATGAATTCGCCGACGGCCTTTTCGACTGGTACCGCGCCCTTGCCAACCTGAACCACGCGGACTTCTTGTGCTGGCCCAGCCGATTCGATCGCGGTCAGCTCGGCCTCGGAAACCGGGTGCAAGGTGCGGCCCTGATAGGCGTCGGCCCAGCGACGGTCGATGATGAGCGAGGCGGCGAGCGAGGCAACTGCCGGTCTTTGTGCGGCCGCGGCCAGCCGGGCGACTACGCTCGGCGCGTACACGATGTCACAGTAAGAAAAATAGAAGCCGCCGGAAAACTCGCCTGCGGCGTGCATCAACGAGGCCAGGATGTTGTTGTGCTCCCACTCCGGGTTGTCGATGAAGTGCGCGGAAAACTCGCCTGCATCGATGCGGTCGCCGAGGTAGCCCCGCACGATGGTGATGTCGCGAATGCCGGCCGCGGCGAAGGCCCGCAACTGCCAGTGCAGGATCGGCCGGCCGTTTGCGCGCACCATGCACTTGGGGATCTCGGCGGTGTTTCTGCCCAGGCGGCGGCCGCGCCCGGCCGCGACGATGATGGCCTTGGAATTCATGAGCGGCCCAGTTTCAGCGCCACGCTAAGCAGCGAGCGGGCGGCATAGGCAGCGTTGATGGCAAGGTAGACGTGCAAGAACACATCAAGCTGATCCGCGATGGCTACGAACAGAAGGTAGCTTGGATAGTGGATGAGGAAGCGACCCAGGTCTTCGACCAAACCCACCAGCGAGGCCGAACGCGCGGGCTTCTGTTCGGCCGCGAATCCGTCCCCGTAGTCGCCCGCCGACTGCGGCCGAGCCGCGCCGGTGGCGGACAGGTACTCGGGCCGGCGGATGAACGTGGTCAGGCTGATGGCGCTGGCCACCAACGCAAGGCCAAGCAAGGCCTCGACCAGCCAGAATTCGTGACCGTCAGTTTGCCACAGCCGTACGCCCGTGGCGGCGACGAGCAAGAAGGCCTTGAGCTCGTCCATCAGGAAGTCGAGATGCGCCCCAACCGGCGAAGCCTTGTGTTTGAGGCGGGCGAGCTGACCATCGGTGCAGTCGAGAATGTAGGAAAGTTCCAGAACCAGAACCGCGGCGATAAGTCCGAGGTGGCCGCGCTCAAGCGCCAGCATGACCATGGCGCCCACGAAGGTCAAAAGCGACAGGAACGTGATCTGGTTGGGCGTGATCCGGCTTTTGGCCAGGGGAACCAGCAGCACCGCCGCCAGAGGCCGGGCCACGAAGCGGTTCCACAGGATGTCCTTGGGTTTCTTCGTTTTGCGGTAGACGTCGGCGATGTCGGAAAAGAAGCTCACGGCTTCTACTTAACCGTCAAGGCGCCGGACCGCCAAGTTCTAGTGATGACCAAAGGGCAAGTACCAGTAGGCCCAATATGCCAGTACGATGCCCACGCCGATGGCCAGGCCAATCAAAACGTAGACTCGTACTGGATGATCCCCGATTCCCTTGCGGCTTGCGACTCGCTGGCGCCGGGGTGCGGGCGGCCGGTTTGGCACCACCACCGGCAACGAGGGCTGCGGGGTCGCGATCACTTGTGGCTCGTCCGCGATCTGGATGGGAGCCGTGGTTGGGGGTAAGTAGTTTGCGTGCTTGGGTTTCGCCTCGAAGGTTCCCGAGGCGGGCATGAGGTCGTTCGATGCCGCGGGTGAAGGCTTGGGCGGCCGCGCGGAGGCCGTCTCGACTTGATTCGCTGGTTGAGCGAGAGCCTGGGCGGCGGGAGGCGTTGCTGGAGGAGGGGTTGCAGCGTGGGCAGGTGGGATGGGCTTGGACTGAGCCTGGGGAGCAGGATGGGCCACAAGCAGGATGGGTTTGGGCTGAGCCTTGGGAGCAGGCTGGGCCGCAGGAGGGATGGGCTTGGGCTGAGGCTGGGCAGCGGGCTGAGCCTTGGGAGCGGGCTGGGCCGCAAGTGGGACGGGCTTGGGCTGAGGCTGGGCAGCGGGCTGAGCCTTGGGAGCGGGCTGGGCCGCAAGTGGGACGGGCTTGGGCTGAGGCTGGGCAGCGGGCTGAGCCTTGGGAGCGGGCTGGGCCGCAGGAGGGATGGGCTTGGGCTGAGGCTGGGCAGCGGGCTGAGCCTTGGGAGCGGGCTGGGCCGCGGGCTTGGGCTGAGGCTGGGCCGCGGGCTCTGTCGCAAGTGGGACGGGCTTGGGCGAAGCCTGGGGAGCAGGCTGAGCCGTTGGCGCGGCGGGCTTGGGTTGGACTGGCGCGGCTGGTTTGAGTGGTACCAGCGGTACCACGGTTCCTTGCATGGTGGGGCGCGGGGCGAGTTGCGTTGGCGCAGGCACGAGAGGTACGGCTGGAACAGGCGGTGTTCCACGCGCGGTCATCTCAGGCGGTAAAGGTCCCACAATTGCGGCGGCGATTGGCCTTGGCGTGGCAGCGACTGGCGATGGCTGTCGGGGAGCGAACTTTTGCGCAGCGGAGCCAGGTTGAACTGGGCTTGCTTGCTGCTGTGCTTGGGCTGTGGGTTGCGGAACGGGCGGCCGTGCAACCACTTGTTGGGGCGGTTGCGGAGCCGATCGTGGTGCCGCTGGTTGTGGAGACACTCGCAGAGCGCTCGAAGGGATGGCGGGCTGGGCAGGCTGCGCGGTGCCTGCTCGTAGCAGCGCGGCTGCGCTGCCTCTGGGCGCGGCGGTCCCGGGAGCGACGGTTTCGGGAACTGGGATCTTCGCCCCTGGGTCGGCCCGCGAGGCGCCCTGACCTTCTGGCTGTGCATCTTGGGCCGTGACCATGGGCAGTGTCGTGTGGCGCTTTCGCTCCGGTCTTGCGCCGTCGCGGCCGCGCGAAGGCATTTGGGGTAGTACGGGAGCCGACAGAATGATTTCGTAAGAACCCTCGGTCCACCCCATCACCTCGGGCAGAAGTTCGGAGCCTTCGCTACCTCCCACAACCGTGCCGATGATTTCTCCACGCCGGTAGCTGATCACGGCCCGGTCCTGGCTGCGCCAGACTTCCAGCCTGCAAGTCAGAACGTAGTCCTCGCAGTAGCGCATCAGCGACGCGAGCGGGCGGTCTTTCAGGCTTCCTTGGTGCGGGCCGGGCTCGCTCAGGGATCCAGATTCCGGATTGGGCAGCCGGCTTTCGATCACATAGCGCGCCCCTTCCAGGCGTTGCAGGGCCGCCATCGCGTCGTCTCGGCGCAAGCTGCCCGCGAAGGCGTCGGCCAGCCCGCCCGCCAGCAGGTGTACCTCGCCAGCGTTGCTACCCGTGGTGCCCGGCGCGATCACCTCGATACGAACCGGCAGGGCCGCGGCCTGGAGCATGGCCACGAGCTCGCTGAGGGAGCCGCCCTCCCACTCGGTAATGCGATCAGCAGATGGTCCGGCCATTGCGCGACCTGGTGCTAGCTGTCTCCGTCGATGGAAGCGTCGATGGCGGCATCGACGATCACCCCGCCATCGACCGCGTTGGCAGTGTCGACGGTGATCTCGGTGTCGATGGCAGCATCGTATGCGGTGGTCGTGGGAGCAACGTCCGGCGGCACGTAGCCCACGCCGACATCAGTACCGTAGTTGATGTCGCGTGGCGAGCTCGACGAACAACCCGAGAGGAGCAAAGCCGCGCTGGTCACGAGGGCAATGCACAGGCCAGCGAGCTTGGGCCGAGTCAACATGGATCGACGGTACCAAGCCCCCACCCCGCCCGCAAGTAGACAGCCGGGCATCAGGGCAGAATCGTCGCTTCCTTCACGTAGTCGAGCTGTGGGAAGTCGCGCAGAAGGTAGGCATTGCCCTCGTTCTGGATGCGGCCCTGGTTGGGACCGCGGCCCTGCGGCGCCCCTTCGCCGTAGTCGGCATACAGGGCCTCGACGACCTCCATACCGCTCGTCACCTGGCCGAAGGGTGCGAAGCCCATGGTGTCGAGGCGGCTGTTGCTGTCGGCGTAGTTGATGAAGAACTGGGTGGTGCGGGTGCCTGGGCCGGCGGTGGCGAAGGACACGAACCCGCGCAGGTTGGATTTCTTCACTGGATCGTCGGCAATGCGCTGCTCGCGCCAGAGGGTATTGAGCTCGGGCTTGCCGTGGATGCCGATCTGGGCCATGAACCCGCTGACCACGCGGAAGAAGCGCGTGTCGTTGTAGTAGCCGTACTTCACCAGGTTGAAAAAGCGATCCGCGCCCTGTGGCGCCCAGTCGCGGTGGACTTCGATGACGAAATCGCCTTTCGAAGTGGCGAACTTGGCTTTGTAAACGTCGTCGGCGCGTTCATTCAAGGTCTGCGGCTTTTCCAGCGAGGGTTTGGGCGCGGCGGCCTTGGGCACCGGCGCGCCTTCCGCCGATTTCTTGCAGCCAGCGGACAGCAGGAAGAGAACCGAAAGGGAAAGCATGCAAAAAGACGTCGTGCGCATGCGCGCCAGCATAGATCAAAACGCGGGTGGAGGTCGACCATCGCGCGCGGACTCGTTACTGTAGTAGGGAATGGTCTTGCCTAGCGACGACGATTGGCAGCGGCTGGTGATCGAACGGGCCAAGGAGCTCGATCACGAGCACCGCCGGAGGGCACGACCGGCCTCCGAGAGCAGCTTGGCGCGCATCTTGTCGCTGCGGCTCTTGCGGGTGGTGCTGCGCCGGTTTCTTGCCCGGCCGGTGCGAACGTTGGCGCGCCAGGTGGCGCATCCGGCGCCTGGCCACATCGCCGTGACCTTCGTCGGCCATGCCTCGATCATGCTCACCAGCCATCGTGCACGTGTTCTCGTCGATCCGTTCCTAGGCGAGTTCCTCCTCGGTGTACGCCGTCGTGAGGCGGCTTGCCTGGACACGATGGACGCGGCCGAGGCGAGCTTGGTCTTAATTTCCCACGCTCACCGCGATCATTTGCACCTGCCCACGTTGCGCAAGCTGTCTCGGCAGGCCGTGATCGTGCTTCCACCGCGATGCGCATCGCTGGTGCGCGGGCTGGGCTTCGCCCGCGAGGTCGAACTGGCGCCGGGTCAGTCGATCGAGCACGAGGACTTGGAAATCACCGCCGTGGCCGCTCGTCACGACGGGCGCCGCGGTCCCATCGACCGCGGCTGGCGCTCGGCGGTGGGCTACATCGTGAAGTGCGCGGGGGCCTCGGTATACTACGCGGGGGACACGGCCTATTTCTCGGGCTTCGAGGAGATCGGCCACCGCTTGCATCCGGACGTGGCCTTGCTGCCCATCGCCGGCTACGAGCCGCCCAGCCAGCGCGCGGATCACATGTCGCCTCTCGATGCCGTTCAAGCCTTTCACGATCTCGGGGCCAAACTGCTCGTTCCCGTCGGATACGGTTCGTTTCCCCTCGGGTATGAACCGGTCGATGAGCCGCTGACCTGGCTCGTCCGGTTGTGCCACGAACGCGGACTGGGCGAGCGCCTGGTCGTGCTCCGGCCGGGCGAAACCTGCCAGGTGCACGGCCGGACCTAGCCCCCCCACCCTATCTTCTGCCCGTCTTCTGCTCGCCCGTGATCGTTTCCTTTGCGCGGGCGCGCTGCTAGAGTGCCGGCCCTGCAAAGGACAGCCAGAGTGCACGCATGAGTTTCATTGAGAAATTGCGGCGGATACCGCCCGTTTGGTGGATCGCGCTTTTCGCGGTCGTGCTGGTCCTGCCGCGGCTGGGATCGTTCGGCTTCTGGGATCCGTGGGAGCTCAAGATTGCCGAGCACGCGCGCGACATGGCCGCGAGCTCGTCGGTTTTCGACGTTACCGTGGACAAGCGTTTCGCCGCCGAGCCACCGCTCGATCTGATCCTGGGCGCCATTGGCATGCGGGTGTTTTCGGTCGGCGAGTTCGGCGGCCGCGTCGGCAACGGCCTGTGTTCGATCCTCGCGGTCCTCGCCGTATTCTGGGCAGGACTGGGCCTCCTGCGGCGGCGGGCGGCGATTCTGTCGGCCCTTGCGCTGGGCTCGCTGCCGCTCTTCGTTCTAGAGTCTCGCCAGATCGTGTCCGACATGCCGCTGGTCGCGGCACTGGCCTTGGCCTTGGGCGGATTCGGCCGCTACGCCTGGCCCGCCGATGGCGTGCGCCGCTTGCGCGATCTCATCATCGCCTGCGCTGGTCTTGTCATGGGGCTGCTCTCGGGTGGGGCTTTGCTCGGCATCGTGCTGCCTTGCCTTGCCCTGACCGGCAGCTTGCTGGTGGGATTCGGATTGAGGCCCCGGCAGGGCGGCGATTCGGACGGGACAGTGCTGAGCGCGCCCGGCGTGGGACAGGATGTTCCTGCCGACGTTGGTTTTGGACGCGGCCTGTTTTTGAAAGGCGCGCGTGGCCGCGTCGCTCTTGCCCTAGTGGCGGCCCTGGGCATCGTTCTTTTCATCGTCACGCTCGCCACCGCAAACGTGGCCGGCAAGTTCTCGCTGCTCTTGGGTGGTGTGCCTCGCGCCGGTACGCCCTCGACCACCTTCGACTTCTTCGTCAGGCAGCTCGGTTTCGGCCTTTTCCCCTGGAGCGCGCTGGCCGTCTTCGCGCTTGGCCGGCCGCTCATCCGCCTGGGCGGCGGCAGCGAGCCCGAAGGAGATCGACTCGCCTTCGTGCAGCTCTACCTTCTCGTTTTTGCCGCCTTCGGCTTCGCGCTTTCGAGCTTCTTCGTGCTCATGACCGGCGAGGCGCGTTTCGTTGCCCTGGCGCCCATTGCTCTCGCTATCGGCGCGCTCTTGGATGAAGCGCTGGAAGGCGAGCGCGCCGAGCCGGTCCTCGGCCTGCTCGTCGCCACCGGTACGATGGTGGTCGCGCGCGACTTCGTGCTTACGCCCGAAGAACTGGTTTCCGTGCACACCCTGAGCAAGGTCAAATGGCCAACGGCCTTGAAAATGGGCCCGGTCTTTGTCGCCATCGGGGTGCTTTTCGCTGGCGGCGTGTACGCCGGCCTGGCCACGCGTGGCCGTGCTCTCGGCCGCGTGGCCCTGCGCGAGCTGGGCGCCGCGGGTCCGTGGCGGCGGCGCATCGAAAAAGCCGTGGTTGAGGCCGGCCGCTACGGTATCCAGATGGCGGTGGCGGCGGCGGTGATCTTCGCCTTCGTGGTGAGCCAATACCTGGTTCCCAGGATGTCCAAGGATACTTCCTTCAAGCCGCTGCTTGAGTCGTACTCGCGCTTTGCCACGCACGGCGAACGCATCGGCCGCTACAAGGTCGAGGCGCAGGGTGCGGGCTTCTACAGCCGCAAGGAAATGGTGGACCTGCCCACCACGGAGCGCGTGGCCGACTTCCTGCGCAGCGGCGACCGGGTGTTCGCGCTGGTGTCGGCCACCGAGCTGGCCGTGCTCGATGTTGCGCTCAAGACTGCCCACATCGGCTACTTCGTGGTCGATGGATCGTCATCGCGCTTCCTGCTGGTTTCCAACCGGCTGGAGGGCAGCGAGACGGACGAGAATCCGCTCAAGAAGGACGTGTGGATGGCGCCCGTGCTGCCCAAGGTGGTGGCAGCGGATCCCAACCAGCCCGAGGGCGCCGCGAAGACCGAAGGGATCACGAAGACCGACTGGCCGGATCAACCAGCGCCGTGGAAGTGGCGCGTTTCCGCGAAGACCATGTTCGAGGATGCCATCGAGCTGGTGGGCGCCGATTTCCCGGCCACCATGCGCAGGCCAGGGACCATTCCGTTCACGCTCTATTTCCGCGTGCACAAGAAACCCAAGCCAGGCTTCCGCGTGTTCGTGCACTTCGATGCACCGGGGGAGCCGCGCCTTCTGGGCGATCACGCCTTGCTCAATGGCACTTTCCCTACAGACTATTGGTTGCCGGGCGAATACATTCGCGATACGTACGATGTGGAAGTTCCCCTCATGACCACACCCGCGGGCAAATACACCGTTCTCTTGGGCTTCTGGCCCGGCGGCGAGGGCAAGCGGCTCAAGATCACGGCCGGCCAAAACGACGGCAGCGATCGCACCCAGGTGGGCTTTATCGAGATCAAGTAGCCATGCACGCCAAGGAACGCCGCAAGCGCAAGACCGTAGTCGCCCACGACCGGCGGGCCGGACGCGAGCGGCGGGTGCACGAACGCGTGGCGGTGTGCCTGGAAGTCGACTATCGCTGTGACGATACCTTTCTGTTCGCCTACATCACCGATATGTCGGCCATGGGGATCTTCATTCAGACCACCAGCCCGAGGCCGGCCGGCACCTTGCTGAACCTGCGCTTTCGCGTACAGGACGGCGCGCGGCTGGACGTGGACGGCCGGGTCATTTGGGTCAATCAACCGCACGGTGCTGACAGCATCAATCCTGGCATGGGCGTGCAGTTCGTAGATCTGACGCCAGCCCAGCGCGATCAGATACTCGGTCTGGTTCGCACCTTCGCCTATCTCAGCGACGACGAAGAAAAGATCCGCGGCAATAGTTGAGTTGATCGGAGAAAGGACCCTGAGAGGGTCCTTTCAATCCCCCGCGATGAGCTCCGTCGGGCAAAGCCCGCCTCCACTCACGCGTTCCTCGTCGTCTCAAAAACTCAGGCGAGAAAGTTGACAGATTCGTCGCTCTGTTGAGACTCGCTCTATGAGACCCTCGCGCCGAGCAATCAAGGTAACGCGGAGACAGGTGCTCCCCGAGCGTTCGCGGCTCACGGTGGGGCGAACGGTTGCGGCCCTGCGGCGAAGTCGGGAAGCGCTCGTCGAACTTGACACCCAGCTTGGCGATCTCCTGACCCGCCTGCGTGCGCCCGGCGCGCCCATGGACCGCGCGGCCCCGGATCGCTTGGCCAAGGCCAAGGCCGAGGCCGCGGTCGCGATGGCCAGCCTAGACGACGGGCTCTTCTGCTAGCGAAACCGCCGGTCACGGAGAAAGTCGTCGTGCCGGATCGTGGAGAGCAAGCGCGCGCGAGTCTCGCAGAACCCCTGCTCGCGTTCGCCGTTGCGATCAGCGTCGCCGGGGGTCTCTATTGGGTCGGGGGTTCGGTCGGGTTCGTGCAGCAGATCATGCACGGCGTGATCGCGTGCATGTTTCTCGTTGGCCCACAGATCGCGGCTCGGCTTTCGCGCCAACTCTTTGACGACCGGGCAGCGGGCATCACGCTGCACCCCATCGGCCCCGGTCTGCGCGTCCTCAGCCTTGCCCTGATCGTGACCTGGCCGGCTTTTATTCTCGGCTTCTTCGTCTTCTATGGATCGCTTTGCCCAAGCCTTCGGATCCTGCGCGCCATCGTGCCGATTTGTTCGCGCTGGCCCGGGATCGCGGGGATGCACCTGCAGTTGCCCGAGGGATTCTGGCTCTTGGCGCTTTCCCAGATTCTCATCGTCGCGGTTCCCGAAGAGGTCTTCTTTCGCGGCTACCTGATGTCGCGCTTCGAGGATCGTTTTCCCTCGCGGAGGCGCTGGTGGGGCGCGGCCGTGGGATGGCCGCTGCTCCTCACCAGCCTGCTCTTCGCCATCGGGCACTTTCTCGTCGATTTCCAGCCCGCCCGTCTCGCTGTGTTCTTCCCTGCTCTCGCCTTCGGGTGGATGCGAAGCCGATCCGGCTCGGTCGCGCCGGGCGCGGTCTTCCACGCCTTGTGCAACCTGCTGTCCGAGGTTCTGCACGAAAGTTTCTTCTGAACAGGAGAGAGCACAGAGAAATACGGAGAGGAGAGAGCACAGAGAAATACGGAGAGCACAGAGGGGAGCAACTTCCTTCGCCCGGTTGCCGAGAAGACAGCATGGTGCGAATGCTTGCTGTTGCCGTGGTGATGCTCTCTCTTCTGGGATCGTCTGCGCTGGCGGAGAAGACCAAGCTCGAAGGCGTGGTCAACTTGAACACTGCAACGCCCGAAGAACTGCGCCTGATTCCCGGCGTGGGACCGGCGCGCGTGCGCAACGTCCTGGCCTACCGCCGCGCCCATCCCTTTCGCACGGTCGACGAACTGGCGCGCATCAAAGGGATCGGGCGCAAGACCATCCGGCGCTGGCGCGTGCATCTGGCGGTGAATGGTCCGTCGACCGCGCAAAGAGTCTTGCGTCCCGACTTGCCCGAGGTGGGACCGCCGCAACTGCCTGCGCCTACTTCCGCACCCAAGGTGCAGCACCCGCCGCCGCGGCCAGCGGTACCTTTGCGTCCCGTCCGCCCGCAATCACCCCGCGGAGAACCCACGCACGCCCTTTTCGTCCACGCCCCGGGCAATGGCTGTCCGCCACCACCGTAGATCGTTATTTCCACGAGGACTTGCCCATTGAAGGCCGCCGTTGTAGTCCGAGGAGCGTGACCACGCTCCTCGTATCCCTGGCCGAACGCAGCTACGACGTTCACGTTGCGCCCTTCACTCCCGAGGAAGTGGCGGACCGAATCGCCGCCGCACTCGGCAAGCCGAGCGGCGTGGCCGTGCTCGTCGACGAACAGGTGGCAAAGATCTCCTCGCGCATCCCGCCGCTCCTCGCGGCCCTTGTTGCACGCCTGCCCCGCGTGCAGTGTTTTCTTCTACCCAGGGGTGAATCGGCCAAAAACCTGGCTGCCGTCGAGCGCACCTGCGAGTGGCTGGCCGGCCATGGCTATGATCGCGGCAGCGCCCTGGTCGGCATCGGCGGTGGCGCGACCACCGACCACACGGGTTTCGTTGCTGCCATCTATCTGCGCGGGGTGGCCTTCGCGCTTTGCCCAACCACCCTGCTCGCCGATGTGGATGCATCGGTCGGCGGCAAGACCGGCGTGGACATCCCCGCGGGCAAGAACTTGGTGGGCGCCTTTCACCAGCCGCGCGTGGTGGTGGCGGATCTGGGCTTCTTCGACACCTTGCCTGCGCGCGAGATCGCCGCGGGCATGGCCGAGGTGGTCAAGGCGGGCCTGATTGCGGATGCCGAGCTCCTTGCCAGGCTTGAATCCGAGGCGGGCAAGGGGCTCTCACCCGCTTCTCTCGCTGCCGCCATCGCGTCCGCCGTGCAGGTCAAGATCGGCGTGGTCAGCGAAGACGAGCGCGAGAGCGGCCGTCGCGCCATCCTGAACTTCGGTCACACCGTGGGCCATGCCATCGAGGCTGCATCGGGATACGAACTTCTGCACGGCGAGGCGGTCTCCCTCGGCATGGTCGCGGCCCTGGCCCTCGGCGAAGCCCGCGGCGTGACCGCGCCGGGATTGCGCGCGCGCACCCAAACCCTGCTCGGCCGGCTTTCACTTCCAGTCGACGTGCGCTCTCGTCTCACGGCTGAAGTGCTCGACCGCATCGAGGTCGACAAGAAGAGACGATCCGATGCCGTGCGCTTTGTGTTCGTCACGCGGCCGGGCGACGCGGTTCTGGCCGATATTCCTCTCAAGGATGCAAAGCAGCAGATCTTGGACGCCCTCTAGTGCCGTCCGCCAGAATTTCAACCGGCATTTGGCAGACGATCCATCCCGTCCGACGGCGTTGCTCCTCGGTTACATAGGTCAAGTATGCGCCCTCGTCGCGCCTTGCCGGACGGGCGCCTCATCCGCCAACTGATGGCCGATCTTCTGGCGGACGGCACTAGTTCCAGGCACCGCGCGGCGCCAGGGTGTTGCCAAACGGTCAAATGTAGGTCTAAGAATTACATATGTTACAATGTAGTTCATGAAGACATCACGTTGCACGCTTGCAGCTTTGACCGGTCTTGCGCTCGCGGCCGGTTGCTCGACGGCTTCCTCGCACAGCATCTACGTTCCGTCGGCGCAGATTCGTTCATCGGTCAGCTCGCCGGCCACACGCAAACCTCAGCAACCGCACAAGCGGAGCACCGCAACTCTCGTGGAGGAATCGCTCCATGCCCGCGGTGTTCGCTTTGGAACCGACGGCAGCGTGCCCGCGCTCTTCGCTTTCATGCACGAGCAATTCTCCCAGGTCCAGGCCGACCAGGCCCACGGGGGCGACGTGCTGTTTTTCGACCTGGGAAGCGGCTGCGGGATGCACACCGGCCTTGTGGAAACCGCCGAACCAGGCGGTCGCATCGGCTTTCGTGAATGGCGCGACGGCAGCTCCCGCCACAGCTACGTGACCCCACGCGATCCCTTTCTTCGGCGCGACGGTAGGGGAAGAATCATGAACACATTCCTGCGGCCGAAGCGGATGGAGGATCCCGCGGACACGACCTACTTTGCCGGCGAGATGTTGTGTGCCGTGTTCCGAGTCGACTAGGGTCTTTTCTGCTCTTGCCACGTCCCTGACCTTGACCGACTCTATTGGCCATGATCACCACTTTGCGTGAGGCCCGAGCCGAGGCACGAGTTCTGCGCCAGCAAGGCGACTTTGCGGGCGCCCTTTCCGTCTACGAGCGGATCCTGGCTTCGGTTCCCCTCGACTACGAAGTGCGCACACTGATTGCGGACATTCTCGTCGAAGCAGGGGCAGTGGACGTGGCGACCCAGGTCTATCGCACGGTCGCCATCCACGACATCCGCGCTGGCCATCCCCTGCCCGCGCTGGTCGCCTGCCAGGCCCTGACCAGGCTGGGACAACCTATCGACGACATCGAAGTCCTACTGGTCAAGATCTACGCCTCGGGATCGCCGCAGCTGGCGCGTTTCGCGATTCGCCCCGCCCCGGTCGATCCGAACACCAAGTTCGAGGTTGGCGACGGTAGCCATCCCAAGTCGTTGCAGCACGCGGCCGAGCAGGCCTTGCGCGCCGCCCTCGATCTCTCGGTGTTCGTGGGCTACCAGGAGCAGTACCACCCGCTGCCGTTTCTTTCCGAGCTGACCCAGGAATCGTTCATCGCGGTCGCGCGCTCACTCACCATCCTGCGCCTCAAGGACGGCGACCTGGTCATGCGCCAGGGGGACGTGGGAGATTCGCTTTTCCTCGTGGCCAGCGGCGAGTTGCGCGTTTTCGTGAACACGCCCGGCGGCCCCAAGGACGTGGCCCGCTTGTTCGAGAATACCTTGTTCGGCGAGATGGCCCTCATTACCGGGCAACCGCGCACGGCCTCAGTGGCTGTGGTGGGCGAGGCCGACGTGATCGAGGTTAGCAAGATGGCCCTCTTGCACGTGATCGCCGGGGTGCCTTCGGTTCGCGAAGCGCTCGACCGCTTCTCGCGCGAGCGCTTGATCAAGAATCTTCTGCAGACTTCGCCGCTCTTCGTGCCTTTCACCAAATCGCAGCAAGGCGAACTTTTGCGCCGCTTCGAGGGTCACGAGATGGAGGCCGGGGTGGACATCATCGTCGAGGGCGAGCGTGGCCAGGGTCTCTTCCTCATTCTGTCGGGCGAGGTGGACGTGATTGCTCACGCCACCAGCGCGAATCCGGTCAAGCTCGCGCGCCTGCGCGCCGGGGACATGTTCGGCGAGATGTCGCTGGTCACCGATCAGCCGACCTCGGCGACGGTGCGCGCGGCCACGCCGGCCACGGTGCTCTTCCTCGCCCGCGAGTACGTCGAGCGCTTGGCCGAAGCCGTGCCAGAAATCCAGGCCTACTTCGAGCAGCTCGCCCTCAGCCGCGCGCGCGACAACACCCTGCGCTACGACCGGGGCGCCGTGCCCGGCGAGGAACTCGAGGTCGATCTCAGCGACGTCGTTCCTATCTGATCCGAAGTCAGAGGCACCGAGGGTATGGAGGGCACGGAGGACGGAAGAAAAGGTTTTGGGTTAGGCTCGCTCACATCTCCTTCAGCTGAGCGAAGGCTTGTTCGCGTACGCACGGGTCTGGATCGCGCAGGTTGCGGATCAGCGTATCGCGAGTGAGTCGTTGCTCGCCCCTGCGCTCGTGCGTGGTGGACGGCACTGAGCTGGTACGTGCATCGGCGATGGAAGGCGTCGTCGTTTGTGCGGAGCCTGCGCCAACGGATCGCGAGGCGGGCTCGCACCTCTTCCAGAAGTCGTGTACGCGCTCGGCGCGCTCGATGCTGATCTGGGTTTCGAGAACTAGATCGAGCACTGTGCGGGCGTTGCCGCTCCGCTTGGGGTGGCCAAGCAGGGCGAGCAATTCAGCGTCGGTCCATGCGTCGGGGGCGGCGCGGTCGGCCTCGCTTGAGCTGAGCTGCGCCTTGAGGGCAAGGACTTCGGGCCGGGGATAGAAGGCAGCGCGCATAGGGCCGCGCACCGGGCGTAGCAGGCCCTTGCGTTCGAACTCGCGAATTTTGAACTCGCTGGCGAAGCCCAAGGCGCGGGCGGCTTGTTGGCGGGTAAGATACCCTTCGCAGCCAGCAGGGGACTGTAGGTGTTTGCGTCGGGGTGCCATCTGGGCAAACCCTACACCCGGACCGAGCCGCCGCAAAACTTCTACCGACTTTCATCGCGGCTTCATCGGGGTTTTTGGGGTGCTTGGTTATCGGACATCCATCGTACTTACGCCAGTTTTACATCAGGGTTTTCACAGCGGCGCCGCGACAGTTTGCCGCGAGGTGAATCGTAGATTCATCGGTCTTTCATCGCGGAAGATCAGATATTCAACGGGTTCGCATCGGATGTGGCACGTTCCCAGGCTAGAAGATGGGGATGTTGCTGGTCGTGTCGGCGTCCAGCGAGAGGCAGGCCGATAGGTCGAGCACCATGAACTCCATGGCCTTCTCGGTTGGATTCAGATCGCCGACGGCGCAACAGCTTGGGAAGGGTGTGGTCTTTGCATTGTCGTCGGCAAGGTCGCTCGGGTGGGTGCTGGTATCGCCAGAATCCACATGCAAGCCGGTGTACGCGAAGCGACCGCACAGGTTGGTTGCGTCGGTGGACCGACGATCCACCACCTGGCCGCTGCTGGTGAGGTTGAACGTGAGATAGTGGGCGAATGCGGCAGCGCCCGTGGGATCGGCTGCCGTGGCTGGCTGATACAGCCAGCGCTGGGCGGATGGCGTTCCCGCCAGTTCGTCGATGGCCGAACGCTTGACGTCGCCCACGAGGGGCAGACTGCCCAGCGCTTGCGCCGCATGGGCCGCCACCAGCCACCGCGCGAAGTCGTTGCCCTTCGTGAAGGACGTGTCGACGAGCGCCTGCGTGGTCGCTCCCGCGGCAACCGCCGAGCTGGAAGGATCCGCGGCGTCGACATAGGGAAACCAACCGGCCACATCGGCTCCGATGGGTGACGGCACGGAAGTGTTGGGTTGGCTGTTGGTCTTTGCTGGATAGGATCGGATCCAGGCCCAATTGTAGTGCTCCCCAAGCACGCGGCCGCCGCTTGATAGGTACTTGACCAAGCTGGCCTTGGCGGCGTCGGTGATGGGGTTGGGAATGGTCCGGGTCGGATCCGTGGCGGTCTGGTTGCCCGCGCAGGCGAGAAGAACCACGTCGTAATTCACGAGTTGATTGATGTCCGACCAGAAAGCAGCAGCGTCGGGAAAAGTGGCTCCGCTGCCCACCCCAGGGTCGTAGCGGCCGCTGGGATCGGCGCCGAGGGCAGGCGGCTGGTTGAAGAGATTGACCGACCCTGGCCCGTCGGGATTGGTGAATTCGCTGGCATCCACGCCCATGCGCAGGAGCAGGCACTGCAGCCTGTCTGCGGCTCCGGCCGCAATGGCGATTCTGGGCAATGAGGCCTTGGTGCCGTCGCCGCGGCTGCGCGGCAAGCGGGTCAAGTCGGGATCGGTAATGGGATTGTCAGCGCAGGCGTTGTTGATGTCGATGAAACTCATGCGGCGCCATTTGCCGAGTTGAACCACGATGGGGATCTGCCGGCCCATCGGCGTTTGCGTGATGATGAAAGAGCCGTCGGGGCCGGTGACGGCGCCGGTGATCGGACTGCCCGAGGGTTGCACGCAGCGTCCGCACAAGTTGTCCGGGCCCTGGGAGATGTCGTCGATCTTGTCGGGTTGATCCGGGATGTACACAAACGCGCCGTAGACAGGGTTTTTCCCGGACGGGTCGAGAACCGTGCCGCTCACCGTGGTGCCGGTATCCGCGTTGCCGCACTTGGGGACGAGGCACGAGTAGCCCGAACCCGTGCATTGAACCGGTCCGGTCACCATGACGATGTTGCCGCCGGCCCCGCTCGCATAGCCACCCATGCCCGTGATCGTCCCGCCTGCGCTACTACTGGCAGAATCACTTACGGTCTTTGACGACATACACGCGAGCGTGGAAAGCGAGGCCATGGCGAAGAGCACCCCCAAGGCCGATCTTCTTGCGTCCGCTCGGCACGGGCGAACCTGCTTTGGGGTGGGAATCGTCAAGACGTCTCCGCTATACGATCTTTCGCACTAAACTCCCCGACCATCCAGGCATGTTTGACCGCTGCCGTGCGAGCCATCACGGCGCGCTGGTCCCACACACCGCGCTCACGAGCCTTTGCCTTTACCTGACTTGACCGCTAAGCTCTCGGCCTTGTGAGGACCACATGATGCGTTTGCTTCGTTGCCTCCAAAGAAAGAACCCTGGGAAGATTCTTTCGAACTCCCGCGGTGCGTTCCGTCGAGCGAAGCTAACCGGAACTCGCGCGCTGTGCCTTGTGTTTCTGCTCATGGCCTCCGACTTCGCCTTTGCCGGGCCAAGATCCGGCAGCAGCTTTGGTGGGCTCAGCGGTTTTCGTTCGAGCTCGGGCAGTGTTTCGCGCGGCCTTTCCAGCAATCGCAGCAGCTACGGCGGCGGATCGAGTTTTGTCTTCCTGCCCAGTTTTGGCTGGGGCTACGGCGGCTGGGGCTTCGGTGGCGGTATGGGCATGGTGGGCAGCCTCATGCTGGTGGGTATTGTCGGCTTGGGCGCGTTCATGGTGGTCCGTTCGATCCGGCGCGCGGCCCGTCGCGGAAACCTTGGCTACGGAACGGACAACGACGAATACGACGACGTGGCCGCATCCATGGATCGATCGTATGTCTACAAGGTCCAGCTCGGACTCGGTCGCTCGGGCCGCGGCGTTCAGAAGCGGCTCGAGGAATTTGCCAGCACGGGCGACACCTCTTCCGAGACTGGCCTCGCCGAGCTTTTGCACCAGACCGCACTGGAACTCATGCGCGAGAAAGATGCCATCCGTTACGGCCTGGTCGAACCGGCTGGCCCGTTCAGTCTCACCAATGGCGAGGCCAAGATGAACGGCGCCGCCATGGCCGAGCGTTCGCATTTCCAGCTCGAACGCGTGCGCGGGGCAGAAGGCCAGGTACGCCGCTCGGAGGCGGCCGCCACGGTGGGCAAGGAGGCGCTCGAATTTCTCATCATCACCCTGCTGGTGGCTACGCGTGTGCCGCTTGACCGGATGACGAAGGTTGAAGATCGTTCCGCTCTCGAAGGCGTGCTGTCCGAGCTCGGCGGTGTTCCGGCGAGCGCTCTGCTCGGACTCGAAGTCATCTGGACGCCCGCCGATCCCGAGGATTCTCTGACCGAAACCGACCTCATGACTACCTATCCCGAGTTGCGGAGCATGTAAGGTGCCACCGCTGGTCCAGGCGCCGCTTTGGCGCATGATTCTCGATGCCACCATCTTTGGTGTCACCGGCATCGCGCTCTTGATCGTTGGCTACTACATCTGGGAACTCGTGACCCCGTACAACCTGCGGCGCGAGTTGCAGGAAAACAAGAACCTGGCCGTGGCGGTGGTCGCGGCTTCTTTCATTGTCGGCATGGCCATCGTGGTCGCCGCCGCGCTCGTCCACATAGGATAGCCATGCAAGAGAATTCCACCAGGAGCGCGCTTGTCTTGATCCGCACGAGGGGTGCGGATAGATTGGTAGTGAGCGAGGGTGCCGGGCACGATGCATAAGCTGCTCATCGAGGACGATGAAGGGAAGACGGTCGCCGTACCCCTCATCCGCGAGGAAATCACCATCGGGCGCACGGAGGGCAACACCATCCGCCTGACCGAACAAAACGTCTCGCGCAAGCACGCGCGCCTGACCTTGCGCAATGGCGTGCTCAGAATCGAAGATCTGGGCAGCTACAACGGCACCAGCCTGAACGGCAGCGCGCTGTCCGGCGTGGCCGGCCTGAAGGACGGCGACGTCATTCTGATCGGCGACTATCGCCTGGGCATTCAAGAGGATCGGCCGAGCCAGGTGGTGCCCGCATCGGCGCCAGCGTCGGAGTCAGCTCCCGCGGTTCCCACCGTCGGGGAAGTCATGGATGGCCAGCCAACCATTCCCATCAGCACCCTGGTGGCCCAGGCCGGAATGGCGACGGTCTTCTCGGAGCCTCCAGCACGTCTCGTGGTCGCGAGCCGATTCATGTCCGGGACCGAGTTCATTCTCGACCGGCCATCCCATGTTGTTGGCCGTACCGGCGAGAACGACATCATTCTCAACCACAAGTCGATTTCGCGACACCACGCCAAGATCGTGCGCGAGGGAAATCGCTACGTCATTTTGGACTTAGAAAGCGCGAACGGCGTACGCGTGGGTGACGTCGACAGCGATCGGATCGAACTGCAATCCGGCGACATCATCGAACTCGGCGAGGTTCGACTGCGCTTCCTGTCCGGCGACAGCGCGCTTTACGACGAGCCGCGGGTGTGGCAACGGAACAAGGGCCTCCTCGGGCTGGCCGTAGGCGGGGGAGTCGCTGGTGTGGGGCTGCTGCTATTCTATGCATTCTCGGGTGTCCCGCGCGCCAAGGTCGCGCCCCCGCACGTCGAGAACAAGCCGCCCGTGGCTCCGGTGGTGCAACCGACAGCGCCCACGCCGCCGCCGGCCCCCGCCGAAGAGCCCAAGCCCGCGGAGCCTCAGGTGCCCGTGGCGGAGTTGCTCGCCGAGGCCAAGAAGGACGCGCAAGCCGAAAAGTGGGAGGAGGCCCTGGCCCTCATTGGCAAGGCCATTGCGCAAGAGCCGGGTTCGGCCGAGGCGGCCACTTTGCGTAAGGCCATCGAGGCGGAAAAGCAATACAGCGACAAACTCGTGGCTCTCAAGCAAGCCATGGCCAACAAGGAGTTCGAGGCCGTGCTACAGGGGACGTCCGAGATCCCTGATGAGAGCATGTACAAACCGCGCGCGGTCGAACTGCACAAGAGCGCGCAAGGCCAGTTCGTGGCCCTGCATCTCGAAGGCGCCAAGACCAAGCTCGCGGCCAATGACTGCGACGAAGCTCGTCGCGAGGCCGAGTTGGTGCTGGGCCTCGAAGCGAAGAACAAGAGAGCCGCGGCCGTGGTCAAACGCTGCGAGGTCGTGGCGAAGCAGGCAGCGCTGGCCGCCGCACCCAAGCCAGCGCCCGAGCCGGCTGCGCCCAAGCCCGCACCCGAACCAGCTGCGGCCAAACCCCGCCGTCCTGCCGCGGCTCCCGCGGTTGCGCGAGCACCCAAGCCCGTCGAGGCGCCCAAGCCCGAGCCCGCGCCGGCGGCCGATCCCGACAAGCTCATCAAGGACGCGCAGCAGGCGTGGTTCCGCGGGCAATATGCGTCGGCCATCGATTCGGCCCGCAAAGCCCTGCGCGTCAAGCCGAGCCTGACCAATGCCTACCAGATCATCGCGGTCTGCTCGTGCGCCCTTCACGACGCCGACTCGGCGGCCAAGGCCCTCGAACGGCTGGATGAGCGCAACAAGCAGTTCGTGAAGTCGGCTTGCCAAAAGAACGGGATCAGTTTCTAGCACTACTGATTCAAATTCTCCCGTCGCCGTCGCTGCTGCGGTCCTCGCCCGCTGCCTCACTCCTCGGTTAAATACTTCAAGTATTCGCCCTCGTCGTTCGTTGCGGTCGAGGACCTCGCGACGCGCCGGCTCGGTCCGAATTTGAATCAGTAGTGCTAGATCGCTGCGCGCGGGTGCCAGGACTTCAGCGAATGAACGGCAATCCGTGCTACAGTGGCGCCCTCGCCCATGGCCAACGAGGCTCAGCCGCTCATCCGACTTGTGGCCGCCGTCATCGAACGTGACGGCCACTATTTGATCACCCAGCGACGCTCGACCGCTGTGCTGCCCGGGCTGTGGGAATTCCCAGGCGGACGGGTGGAGGAGGGCGAGAGTGACGAAGAGGCGCTTCGGCGGGAACTCCGCGAGCGGCTCGGCACCGAGGTTGAAGTCAAGGCTCGGATGGCGCACCGGATTCATCACTATCACGGCTATTCCGTGGATCTGAATCTGTATCAGGCGGCGATTCAGACGGGCCAAGAGCCTCAGGCATTACGCGTGGCCGAGGTTCTCTGGGTGCCGTCCAGCGAGTTCGAGAAATACCCGTTCCCGGCCGCGGATCAGGCAACGACCGACCTCCTGCTCGGCTTCCGCCGCTAGCTGCTACTTGTCGGGTGAGTCGGCGCGATCAGTGTCCCGAATCTCCGGACAGGCACGATCTATGGTGCAGGCGCGCAGAATCTGACCACCGTGCTCTGGTTGGCGTTGGCCACCAGGGCGATGGTGCCGTAGGTGCTCGTAGCCGAGGGCTTGCCCTCGATGCCAGCCTCGCGGCAGACATAGCCGCCGCGGCAGTCACCGTTGTTGCCGCAGTTGCGCTCGCAGTAGCGCCGTTCGGCAGCGCGGGGTACGCAGAATCCCTCGGGCAGGCACAGGCCATCGCTGGTGCAATTGGAGTCCTGCTGGCACGCCGCGCCCGGTGTTTCGTAGGGAAAGACACGGATGCAGACCGCCTCGGATGGGCACGATAGTTCGTCGCAGCCGTTGACCGTGCAGTAGCCGCCCGGCTGCGAAAGGTCGCAGTCTCGCGTGCCGTCCTGCTGGCAATCCACGTTGGTCGTGCACGCATCGCCGATTTCCTTGCCGCAGGCGGGGGCGAGGAGCGCAAGCAGGAGCAAGAGCACAGGGGACTTTGGCACGGGCGGAGTATTTGCCATAACCGGGTAAGGAATCAACGAAGGACTGCCCCAAGGACCATAGTGAGCAAGAATCCGAGCACGACGCCCGCGGACGCCGTGCCTTCATGGCCGTGGCTGTGCGACTCGGGAATGACTTCGTTCGAGGTGACGTAGATGAGGATGCCGCCGGCCAGGGCAAGCACGATGGGCAGTGTAGCGGCGGCGGATGCGGAAAGCGCGTTTCCGAGCAGGGCGCCAAGCGGAACCGCCAAACCGCTTGCGGCAACCACGAGAAGCCCGCGCCACGGCGAAACCCCCGACAGGCGCAGGGGCGCGCCCATCACTACGCCTTCGCAGATATTCTGGATGCCGACCGAGATGACCAGCAACCAGCCCAGGCGCGAGCCGTGGCCAGAGGCGAAACCGGCGCCGATGGCCAGGCCCTCGGGAATGCGGTGGATGCTGAGCGCGCCAACGATAGCGTAGCTGCGCCGGAGTTCATCGGACGATTGGTGATCGTCGTGGCTTTCGAGACCGATGTGGCCGTGGTGACCGCCCGCGTGCCGGTGGGGAATGAAGCGATCCATGAGCGCCGCGATCACTACGCCAAGAAGAAACCCGAGCACGACCTTGCCCAGCAACACATCGTCGAGCCCAGCCGGGCCCTGCACGCCTTCCAGCGCCTCGGCGAGCAGACCCATGGTCGCGGCGGCCAACATGAGACCTGCCCCGAGACCCAGGATGCCGTCGTAGGCGCGCCGAGGAAGGCGCCGCAGGAAAAAGAAGGGAAAGGCCCCCAGGCCGGTGGCCAGGCCGGTCAAGCCAGCTGCGGTGAGGGCTTGGAACATGCGAGGGTCGTTCTTACCACGCCCCAGGCGCTGGCGAGGATTTCGAGTAAGCTGGCCACGCCATGGTTGTTTATCTCGGGTTGGGCTCGAACCTCGGCGACCGGCGGGCCGAGATCGCCCGGGCCATCCGCGCCCTGGCCCGACTGGGTACCGTCGCGGTGAACAGTGCTCTGTACGAAACCGAGCCCGAGGGTGGCGTCGACCAGCCGATGTACCTCAATGTGGCGGTGAGGCTCGAAACCCAGCTTTCGGCGCGCGCGCTTCTGCAAGCATGTCTGTCCATCGAGCGCGCTCAAGGTCGGGTGCGCCCAGCCGGCGCAACCAAGGCCCCGCGAACCATCGACATCGACCTGCTTCTCTACGGCGCGGCCGTGATCGAGGAACCGGGACTGCGCGTTCCCCATCCCGCCCTCTTGTCGCGCCCCTTTGTCCGCATTCCCCTCGCCGAAGTGGCGCTGCCGAACCTGCGCCACCCGATCAGCGGCGATTCACTCGCCGAGTGCGCGCCCGACCCGACGGTCAGGCGGTTGGATCATTTGGCTTCTTCGCCTGCGGGCGGCTCTTCGTAGGTGACCTCGACGTTCCATTCCTTGGCCAGCCACTCGAGCAGGGCTGATTCCCGTCCCTCCACCGTGTCCGTCATGGCCGCCTCGGTCACCGTGCCGTAGATGATCTCGCGCGCCTCCTGGCGGCCAATCGAGGAAAGAAAGGTGCGCAGCGCCTGCTCGTCGGGGAAGCGCTTGTCGACCTCTTCCACGGCCTTGCGATAGGGCTCGTCTCCGAGGGCTTCGATAATGGCCTCGATTTCATGCGCTTCGTCCTCGGTCACATGGCCGCTGGCCACGACCACGAATTCCAGCAATCCGGCCAGAGCCACTTGTTCGTCTTCGTTGAGGTCGGCAAGTTCCATGTCGTCTCCTTCGCCAATCCTACACCAAGGCAGAGAATTTGGCCGCGCCGTCGAGCGGCTGGCGAGCGGCGGAATTCACGTGAAATGACCCGCGACGGCGAGGATAATCGACACCTTTTTCGATGAAGCCCGTCAAGAACATCCTCATCACTCTGGGTGACCCCGCGGGGATCTCGGGCGAGGTCATCGTCAGCGCCCTCGCTGCTCTCGCGCGACCCAAATCGTCCCTGGCCAAACAGATACGCGCGCTTCTAGTCGAGCGCCGAGCGAATCTGTACGTCGCGGGCGATGGCCATGTGCTTGCGCAGGCCAAGCGCATCGCGCGTGCCACCATTCCCGTCGAGGTGGTCGATGCGTTTTCCACCACGGTGCGGGCGCCCACGCGCATTCCACTGTTCGAACTCAGCAAGATCCCGAAGTCGGAATTTCGCTTTGGCGTTCTCGCGTATGGACGTGAGCAGCTCGACTACCTGGATTTCGCCATCGAGAAGGCGCGGCGCGGGGCCGTCGCCGCCATCGTGACCGCGCCCATGACCAAGGAGGCGGTGGCCAAGGTCGAGCCCGGCTTCGTCGGCCACACCGGCTACCTGGCCAAGGCGCTCGGCGTGCACGACGAGCGCATGGCTTTTCTCACGCCCGAGTACATCCTGGCCCTGCAAACCACGCACATCCCACTCGCCGACGTGGCCAAGAATCTTTCCCAGCAGGGCATCGCCACCACCATCGCGATGCTGGCCGCGGCCGGGCGCAAGTACTACGGCCGCAAACTGCCGGTCGCCGTGCTCGGGCTCAACCCGCACGCGGGCGAACACGGTCTTCTTGGCCTGGAAGAGGATCGAATCATCTTGCCCGCGATGGAAAAGGCGCGACACGCTGGCTGGGCCTGCGACGGGCCGTTCCCGGCCGATTCCTTCTTCATCGCGCGCGTGAAACGCTACAAGTTGATCCTGGCCATGTACCACGACCAAGGCCTGGTCGCGGTCAAGCCGGCCTTTCCGCGTGTCTCGGTCAACGTCACCTTGGGACTGCCGGTGGTACGCACCTCTGTGGATCATGGTTCGGGCTATGACATCGCCGGCAAGGGCAAGGCGGACGAAACCAGCATGCTCTACGCGATCAAGGCAGCCTTAGAGTTGACCAGAACTTGAACGAACGCCCGGGACGCTGCGCGGGCTTCCGCACGGGCGCTCCGCCCCGTGCGTGCCAGCAGTATTCGCGCAACATGCGCTGGTGCAGGTTGGCCATTTGGGTGAAGCGCACGCCCAGGCCGTAGAAGTAGTCGTCCAGGGAGTCGCGGCAGGTTTCGCCCGCGGCCCAGATGGTTTCGCCAAGGGCCGGCAGCTCGAATTCGAGACCCACCGGAGTGCGCGGTGGATACGGATGCTGAAGCAGGGCATTGAGGTAGAGCCCGCTTTCGCTGATGTCCATAGTGACCGCGCGCTGGGGTTGGTCGAGAACGTAAGCGCTGACGTACATTTCGAGCGGGATGCGTGAGTCGAATCGACGGTTGTCGAAGAGCGTGTGTTGAGTCTGCGTCATGACGGCCTCCGGGTGGTTTAATGTAGGATATTAAACCACAGAAGGTTACACGTCAAATGACTACTTCTTCAGGCCGGAAATCGCGGGAAAAGAAGTCACCGGCTGAATCACGCGCACGGGAGGCAATTCGCTTTTCGTGCGTACGCGAGCAATCCACTCGATGGCCGCGCCCGAGGCTGGGGGCATGATCACCGTCGCCTTGAGGCGGCCCTCGCGCACCAGACGCTGCCCAAAGGTCTGCGATCCGTCGCAGCCTGTGATGTACGCGGTGGCGAGCGGAAGATCCTTTTGCGAGGCGGCGTCGCGCAGGGCTTGCCGGACCCCGAGTGCCATCTCGTCGTTGTGGGCCACGAACATCCCAGGCAGTTCAGCGTCGGAGGCGAGGGCTCGGGCCCAGCGCTCTACCTCCATGCGCGCGCGCTCGCTGGTCCAGTCCGCGTTGAGCTCGATGAGACTGAAGTTGTCGGCCAGGACTTCCTTGAGTCCATCCAGACGCCTCTGGGCGGACACGGTGTTGAGTGGTCCGGTCACGCACAGAACCTTGCCGGCATTGCCGACCAACGCCCGTACCTGGCGGCCATGAATGCGGCCTATTTCGGCCTGGTCCGGGGTGACGGCGAAAATCGCGCGCTTGGGATACTGCTCGTGAATCCCGTCGATGTAGGTGCCCTCGTTGAGCAGCGCCCAATCGAGTCCGGCCTCGGCGGCTTCACGCACGACCTCGGGCAGGACGTCGTCGCGCACGGCACTGGCCAGAACAGCCACCAGCTTCGTCGTCGGGGCATTCTTGATGGCAGCCCGGATCTGTTCGACCTGCCGGGTGGCATCGTTCTGGGCTGACTCGACCACGATATCGAAGCCCTGCCGCTTGGCCTCGCGCAGGCCGACTTCCTTGAGCCGCTGCTGGTAGTCGTTGTCGTGGGAGCGCAGAAACAGCCCGATGGTGCCCAGCATGGGAGGCATTTTTGCACAAAAGCGGGGTCTTAGCCGAGTGGCGATTCACGATCTTTCGCCTGACGCGTGCGGAGCCTACGCTTCGCTGGCTTTGCCGGCAGCGCGAGGGCGCGAGCGCAGCGAGCGGGGGTGGTGGGGAGGGTGTGGGTCCCGAAGTCCCCGAAGGGGGGAGCGTCGCGTGAGGTCGCGCGAAGCGCGGGTTCGGCAGGGCGGGTGGTGGGTGCCGAGGGTTTGGCGAGGCCGAGCGCAGCGAGGGGGTGGCAGGGCGGGGGGTAGGTGGCCCATTACAATCGCCAGCAAAGTGTTCATCGCCTGGCGAGTGGTGAATAATAGCGGCCATGCAAGCGATGATTCTCGCTGCCGGGCGTTCGACCCGACTCGGATCTATGGGGCTGGCACTGCCCAAGCCGCTCTTGCCGGTGTGCGGATACCCGGCCATCACCTACGGCATCGAGCTGTGCCGGCGGGCGGGCCTCCACGACATCATCATCAACCTCCACCACCACGGCGATAAGATTGGACAGGCCCTGGGCGATGGCTCGCGCTTCGGCGTGCGCCTGCGCTACTCGGCCGAAGAGGAGCTGCTGGGCACCGGGGGGGCACTGTGGAAGGCGAGGTACATGTTCTCGCCTGGGCCGGTGTTGGTTTTGAATGGCAAGGTTGCGGCCGACATCGACTTGAATACCGTGCTGGCCGCGCATCGCAATGCCGCCCAGGGCACGGTGGCCACCATGGTCGTGCGCGAGGATCCCAATCCCGAGCTATGGGCGCCCATCGGCATAGAAACCACCGGCGCGGTGCTGAGCATTCGGGGCAAGCGCGCCGATCGTACGACGTTGGGGCCCGTGCTGCCGCGCATGTTCACCGGGATCCATATCGTCGAACCGGGCCTGCTCGACCGCCTGCCGGAAGGGGTTTCGGATGTCATCGGCGACGCCTACATTCCCGCTCTGCTGGCGGGAAATCGCATCGCCTCGCTAACCATGAACGGCTACTTCGCCGAGCACTCGACGCCCGAGCGCTACCTGGCTGGCAACCTCGATCTCCTGCAAAACCCGGCATTCTTGCCGCAAGCGCCTGGACCGCTCGTGGGCGTTGATGATGGCGCGCAAGTCGACGCCAGCGCCGAGATTCGTGCTCCGGTGCGCATCGCGGCCGGCGCCATCGTCGAGGCGGGCGCCACAGTCGGGCCGCTGGCGGTTGTCTGCGGCGGCGGGCGAGTCGCGGCGCGCGCGGAGATCGCCCGCAGCGTGGTGTGGCCAGGCGCCACGGCCAACGGCAAAACCGTCGGGGCGGTGATCATGCCAGACGCGGTCTACACCGCCGAACACACACCAGAGCCCGTCACGCTTCCGACAACCTCGTCGTAGCGCACGGCTTGGGGTGCACGGCGCGACCGCGGTGCACCCAAATCCGGGAGACGCGTGACTCGACCGGCGTCGCGTCGGCGCCGGGCTACGGCAGGAACTTCACGTTGCCGATGGTCACGTCGATGGGACAGCCGGCGCCGGCGTCGGGATCGAGCTGCGTGCCGGTGAACTGCCACTGCAAGCCGACCACCTCGGCAGCGGTGGTCGCCGACCAGCCGGAGAAGTCAGAGAGCAATTGGGTCACAGGCGTGCCCGTGGCAGGGAGAATCGCGACTTTCTTGTATACTGGGAATCCGTAGCAACTTCCCGCCGGGTCGCAGCCTCCGGGGGGACTCTGGTTCGTGGGCCGCTGGTCGAAGGTTTGAATTTGCAATTCAAGATCGCAGCCAGGTGAACTACCGGAAACGGTGAATCCAACCTGCGTGAACGATGCGACCGATGCGCAGACGAAGAAGCTAAGCCCCCCGCCGCCGTAGCTGCCCGACGCAACCGTTCCTTTGAAGTGAAGGACTTTGGGCGTTCCATCGACCGTGACCTTCATGCTCGATTTGGAATCAGCATAGTCGTAGATAGCGCCGAACAGGCCGGGATTCGATCCCCAGTGGTAGCAACTCGGGTTCCAGTCGGTCAAATCGGTCACGCCGCCACTGGTCCCGTTGGCCGGCACCACCGCGGCGGTCGAGCAGATGAGACCCGAGGAATTGGCACAGATGGCTGCCGAAGCCGTCGTGCCGCCTGCGCCAGTCGCGCCGCCTGCGCCTGGGCCAGTCGAGCCGCCGAGGTTCGAGCCGCCGACGCTGGGCGTACCTCCGCTGCCGCTCGGCCGCTCGCCGTTCGAACCGCCACAGTTGGTGGCCGTGGTCGCCAGGGCCAAGCACCCCGCTGCCGCCGTTGCTACGAAAAACACTCTTGCCGCCGTTCGCATGTGTTGCGTCCTTTCCCTAAATACTGAGCCAATCCGACTTGCTCTTTCTCCTATCAGCCCTGGCCTGGCGAGGCAAGGTATCGCCGCACAGTTCCAAAGCGCGATCCAGGTTTGCCACCGCGAAATCTTCGAGCGGTGCTACCATCCGGCCCATGGCATTTCGAGACGTCGCGGTTTCAGCAGTGGTTGCGGCCATCGTGGCTGCCGGAACGACCTTTGCCCTTCAGCGCACGGTGCTTTCGCGCGATGCCGTTGAAGTGCCCTCGGTGCTGGGGTTGCCTTCGCAGAGCGCGCGCGCCCTTATCGAGAGCCGCGGACTGATGTTCGTGGTGGGCGAAGAACGCGAGGACGCCAAGGCGCCCGCCGGCAACATCGTGGCGCAGCGGCCGATGGAAGGTTCGCGCGTCGAGCGCGGGCAGGCGGTGGATGTGTCCGTGGCCAAAGCCCCCACTGCCGTGAAGATGCCCGCGCTGGTTGGGCTGGCGCTGGGCGAGGCCAAACTGCGCATCGAGATGGCCAAGCTGGCTCTGGGCAAGGTCACCGAGGACAACAGCCCGGAGGTGAAGGTGGGGAACGTCATCTCGCAGAGCGTGGCCGAAGGCGGTGAAGCCAAGGTGGCCACGGCCATCGATCTCGTGGTCTCCAAAGGTGCGGGGACGATTCCCGTGCCGAGCGTGATCGGCCGCTCGCTCGCAAAGGCCAAGGAAGAGTTGCAAAAGGCCGGATTCACCGTGGGCAATACCCGTTCGCGCTCCGACGAGGATCACACCGACGGCTTGATCCTGGAACAGATCCCGGCCGCCAATCAACAGGCGCCCAAGGGCTCGGCCGTGGATCTCGTGGTGAACCGAACCTAGCTCGAGCTTGTCTTGCGCCGGCGGGTATCCAAGTCCTCCCGGCCGCCGACTGGTTCCTGACCGCCGAATAGGGCCTCGATCAGGCTGGCACCGCCCACCACCTTATCGTCTCCTGCACAGGACGATTTCATGGTATTTTAATCTCATGGAAGAGACGAATTCCATGGAGGTGATGCGCACGTTGGTGCAGGAATCCCTGGAGGCGGCGATCTGGATGCCCTTCCGCCAGTTTGCCTTGAGTCTATAGCTTTCCGAGATCGGCCCTTGGGCAACCACCGCGCCCGTTCATGTCCAATTTTCCAGGGATAGTCCAGGCACCTTCGAGAAATGTCGGACATTGTTCGTGACCAGCGTGCATCGCAGAGCCACTGCATGCGCGGCGATCAAGACATCGAACTCCCCGATGGAGTGTTCCTCGTTCGGCCAGCATGCTACCGATGCGTCCGAACTCCGCTGCCGCGGCTTCGTCGAACGACACGACTTCGACGGCCGACGCGAACGTGTCGATGAGGCCATGCAGTTTTCGCGATCCCTTTCGGTCAGCTCCGTAGCGAAGTTCGGCGAGCGTGATCGCACTGATTCCGAGGTCCGACGGACGGCATGCCCGGATGCGCGCGCCCACGTCCCCATGTCCGCGCAGAGCGAAGCTGACACTGTTGGTATCAAGGATGTACTTCACGATGGCTCGAAGGGATTTCGTCTGGAACCGACAGTTCGAGCAGGCGGCTTGGGGATGTCATCGTGCCACGCGCCCAGGCAAGCAAGAAACTCCGCGGGCCACTCGTCGGCGGGTTCGAGGATGACCTGCTTCCCCAGTTCACATCGGGTGGGCCTAACCAATAGCAGCCCAATCCGGCCGCACGCCACTTGGTGACTGAGTCGCCAGCAGGTGCCGCCAGGCATCGACAACCTCGATCCCGGCCGGTGGTTTGCGCGTGGTATGTTCGTGCGCCACCAGCGCGCGCGGCGCACGCGGAAACCTGGCCGCACCCTCTTCCAGTGCGGCGATCTCGCCCATGTGGCTTTCCGAGGTGCGCGAATAGGGCACGTGCTTGAGACCGCGAAATTTCAGGAATTCGGCGAACGAAAGCGGGAAGACCTCGCCCCCTGTAGCAGAGAGAAGATCCATGGATATTCGACCGATTCGAAGTCAGCGAGATCACGCCCACCCCATCGGCCATCGACGTCGCGAAAGTATCGCAGTTCCACATCGCGCCCTTTCACATCCTGCTCAAACTCCACCCACTTGGCCAGATGGCACGCCACCAGGTTCTCGAAACGCGGGCCGTTCTCCGGCACCAAGGTCCAATCGAGGTGGTAGTGCTTGCGCTCCTTCTTCACCGCGCGAATCTTGGCTGCGCCGAAAGGCGGCACCCTGAAGATTGCGTGTAGCCGCTCAAGGATTTGCAGCCAGTGTTCGGCCAGCTTGTGGCTGAC
>Ga0265316_10000742_pt1 | contig 36083 bp, 25 predicted proteins | sample 4522metaG_FD_202092 | JGI IMG/M metagenome (GOLD analysis project Ga0265316, IMG submission 202092) | Rhizosphere microbial communities from Carex aquatilis grown in University of Washington, Seatle, WA, United States - 4-5-22 metaG | ecosystem: Host-associated > Plants > Roots > Rhizosphere >...
AGATCCGCGACGTCGATGGGGATGGTCGTCCCGACATCATCACGCATGAGCCTTACGTCGACTCGGCGACTATCAACTGCGGCTCCGGGGACGGCTATTCGGTTTACGGGCCGACGCTGCTCGTACACTCCCTTCTCGACGGAACATTCTCGGGGTCTGACGCTCAGGCCATGCTTTTCGCCAAGCGGGAGTGCGCCGTGAAGCCGAGCCCGGTGCTCCTCATCATCCAGGACTTCCAACCGGAAATGGTCGATTTTTCAAGGTCGGCGAAGAATGTCGCTTGTGCGCGTCTGTGGGGCGCGGATGAGCAGACCCTTCGCGCAGAAATCGCGTTGCGCTGCTACGTCCTCAACGAGAACTGCATAACCTGTGACAATCGGGACCTGTTGGACAAGTGGGCCAGCATGGAACCTCCATTTCGATTTCCAGCGGCAGCCGGAAGGTAGAGTGTACAGCAGTTGTTCAAGAAGCGCTGGCTCGCGATCCCGTTGCGCCGGATCTCACCGGATAAGACCTAACCGAGGTTGCTCAGGGGGCTGCTGGCGAGGTGAGCAACGGCCGACCAGGCGATTGGGGCTATACTGGCCGGAAGAACCATGCCCACCGACTCAAGACCTGCGCGTCCTGTGGGTACCACATCCTCCCAGCCGACAGCGCAAGTTGCCTATCTGCTTGCCGCTGCCTTGCTCCTGGGTACCTGCGGCCACGCCGCCTCGCGCGCTCCGGTGGCTCGTCGATGTGCCCAGATCGACCGCGACAACGAACAAGCACTGGCCGCGTTTGCGCAAACCGGTGGCAAGGCGGTCCCCGAGGACTTCAAACGCGCGCTCCACGACGCCGCCCGGTGTGTGGAGACACCCCACGGCGCCTGGGGCTTGGCGGTGAGCTCGCTGACTGTTGACGACGCCTGGATCGGAGGACGATGGGCGCTCGTCTACGTAGACGCCTCAGGCGCGCGTTCTTCGGTGTCTCCGTCTTCCGATCACCGCATGGGTGCCGACGGAGAAGAGCCAGTCACCCAAAATGCGAACCTGAGTCTGGACGAAGGGGGCAGTGAGGTCCCGCTTGCCCCTGTGGTGTTCGACTACGATGGCGACGGCGAGCCGGAGGCCGTGGTGATCCTCAAGAGGGTCGACTACGAGGAAGGCGTGGGCCTGTCCAGCTCCTTTCATGGGCGCATCTGGACTGTGCATGCGGGCGCAATCAGGCTCTACCCACCTGCGCGTTCGTTCATCGTGGAAGCGATCCGCGACGTCGATGGGGACGGTCGTCCTGACATCATCACCCATGGACCCTACGTCGGCTTGGCGAACTTCACCTGCGGCTCCGGGGAGGACTATTCGGTTTACGGGCCGACCCTGCTTGTACACGCCCTTCCCGACGGAACATTCTCGGGGGCTGACGCTCAGGCCATGCTCTTCGCCAAGCGGGAGTGCGCCGAGAAGCCGAGCGCGGTGATCGTCATCGTGGAAAACGTCCAACCGGAATTGATCGCTTTTCGAAGGTCGGCGAAGAATGTCGCTTGTGCGCGTCTGTGGGGCGTGGATGAGCAGACCCTTCGCGCAGAAATCGCGCTGCGCTGTTATGTCCCCGACGAAGACTGCGCACCCTGTGACAACCGGGCCCTGTTGGACAAGTGGGCCAGCATGGAACCTCCATTTCGATTTTCGGCGGCAGCCGGAAGGTAGAGTGTACAGCAGTTGTTCAAGAAGCGCTGGCTAGCGAGGTTGCTCAGGGGGCTGCTGGCGAGGTGAGCAACGGCCGACCAGGCGATTGGGGTTATACTGGCCGGACGAACCATGCCCACCGACTCAAGACCTGCGCGTCCTGTGGGTACCACATCCTCCCAGCCGACAGCGCAAGTTGCCTATTTGCTTGCCGCCGTCGTGCTCCTGGGTACCTGCGGCCACACCGCCTCGCGCGCTCCGGTGGCTCGTCGATGTGCCCAGATCGACCGCGACAACGAACAAGCACTGGCCGCGTTCGCGCAAACCGGTGGCAAGGCGGTCCCCGAGGACTTCAAACGCGCGCTCCGCGACGCCGCCCGGTGTGTGGAGACACCCCACGGCGCCTGGGGCTTGGCGGTGAGCTCGCTGACCGTCTATGACGCCTGGATCGCGGGACGATGGTCGCTCGTCTACGTAAACGACTCAGGCGCGCGTTTGTCTGTGTCTCCGGCTTCCGATCACCGCATGGGTGCCGACGGAGAAGAGCCAGTCACCCAACACGCGAACCTGCATCTGGACGAAGGGGGCAGCGTGGTTCCGCTTGCCCCTGTGGTGTTCGACTACGATGGCGACGGCGAGCCGGAGGCCGTGGTGATCCTCAAGATGGTCGACTACGAGGAAGGCGTGGGCCCGTCCAGCTCCTTTCATGGGCGCATTTGGACTGTGCATGCGGGCGCAATCAGGCTCTACCCACCTGCGCGTTCGTTCATTGTGGAAGAGATCCGCGACGTCGATGGGGATGGTCGTCCCGACATCATCACGCATGAGCCTTACGTCGACTCGGCGACTATCAACTGCGGCTCCGGGGACGGCTATTCGGTTTACGGGCCGGCCCTGCTCGTACACTCTCTTCCCGACGGGACATTCTCATTGGTTGACGCTCAGGCCATGCTCTTCGCCAAGCGGGAGTGCGCCGTGAAGCCGAGCCCGGTGATCCTCATCGCGGAGCACTTCCAACCGGAAATGGTCGATCTTCCGAGGTCGGCGAAGAATGTCGCTTGTGCGCGTCTGTGGGGCGTGGATGAGCGGACCCTGCGCGCAGAAATCGCGCTGCGCTGCTACGTCCTCAACGAGAACTGCGTAACCTGTGACAACCGGGCCCTGTTGGACAAGTGGGCCAGCATGGAACCTCCATTTCGATTTCCAATCTCGCACGAGTCACCCTCGGTACCACCTCGGCCAGTCCGGAAATAGCCGCCCCGTCTATCCTGGACTCTACTCAAATGGTGCTCTGACCGTCCTGCTATATCATTGCTAGTGTGCGCATTTCTGGCCCGCGGGACAGGTGTTGCAGTGGACGGTCACCCCGGTGGCGAGATTGTAGGACAGAGAGCAATTGCCGTCGAGGCTGCCCAGGCATTGGAGCGCGACCGGCCCCTGGCCACAGCCATTTCCCACACAGTTGGATATGAGTATGCCGCTTGACATCTCATGGCAGACCTGTCCGGAGGGGCAAGGTCCGGTATCGACCCCTGACGAAGACCTGCCGCAAGCTACAGGACCGCAATCTCCGGTCGCTACTGTCCATAGGCCTCCCGCACACGTGGCCCATGTGCGGCCCGTGTTGGGGCAAATGTCGTAGAAGCAACTCAAGCTGGCACTTCCGCAGGACGAGGCATTCTTGGGCGGCGCTTGGGGACAAGTGGGAGGTGTGACTGCGGCGTCGACACCGGCGCACTCGCTTTGGTGGACGCAGCCCTCGTAGCAGTTGCTGGTATACGACAGGACATAGGGTAACTCGCAGAATGGCGTCGCCATCTTGCAGGTGGCCGAGTCGGTGCAATTGGCGCGACCGCCCTCGGCGCATCGGCTGAAGTGGGCGCAGCAGCCGGCACCGGCACACCCACAAGTTCCGGGATCCGTTAACACCGAGTGGCAATCACTGCGGCCGTCGCACGCCGTCTGGGTGGTCACCTGGCCGCAGCTTCCCGCAGTAGCGTCGTTGGTTCCGCTATCTCTTGCACAGGCGTCGCCAGCACATCCCGCGTCCGCAGCCAGACAAGGTCCGACGGGGCACAAGAAGGCGCAGAAGGAACTCGCTCCAGGTGTACACGACGGGCACAGTTTCTGTCCGGTCGGGCAGAAACCCGCATCTGGTGTGGCGCACGCGCCCTCGGCCCGCTTGGATACGCCGGCAAAGCGGCGCTCGCAGTCACTGCCATAGGTCTTGCCGTCGCAGCCGCAAACGGGCAGGTCGATCGCCGGGCACGCCCCAGTGGGCTTGACCGCGCAGTTTCCAGTCGCATCGTCGGCAGTGCAGAGTCCAGCCTGAAACTCGCAGAACTCACTGGCGGCACAGTTCGCGCCCGCAAAGCCGCCGCAGATCTTGCCGGCACTACCGGTGCCGCCCGAGCTGATTCCGCCACCGGCTCCACCCCCGGCTCCCGTGTTTCCGCCGATCCGCGTGGACCCACCCGCTGCAGGGGCACCGCCACTTTCACTGCCGCCCCCGGCGGGGTTGCCCCCGCTCCCGGCAACCCTAGCGTCACTACCCGATCCACCAGCACCTCCGCTGCCGGCGGGCGCGTCGAGACCCGGCACTCGCGCGTCAGCCTTGCCTTGGTTGATTGCCGTCTTGGTGCTGCAGGCAGCGGGCAGTACCCCCGCGACCATCGCAGCGACAAGAGATCCAACAATCGTCTGGGTCACCAGCAATTTCGTCATCAAGTGCTCCTGCTGCCCACGCTACACAAAGTAACCCATTTTTTCGGGTGACGCTCGGTGTGGCGCGAAGCAAATCGGCGCTTGTGAGACATCACCGCGACGTCGGTGTCACGGTTATTCGAGCGAGGCCACCGACGGTGTAGGAATTGTGCGGAAAGCGTAGGATCCGCCTTGGCCTGATTGGTGCTGGCAGTGATCCACACCACGTTTCGTTCTGGAGGCAGACCATGCGGCTAGAGCCGCAAACTGGAATCCAGCGTGAGATCGGCGCGTCCGGCGGGTGGCAGGAGTGACTCCGAGGGGGCGTGAGGAGCCGCTCCGAGCCTCGTCTGCGAGGCTCGGATGCCAGGCGACGACCGAGTCCATCATGGACGCGTCCGGCGCGTCCGGAGATGGACGTCCCCCGAGGAGCAGTCCTGCCGCCCGCCAGCGCCGAGCGGCCGCCTAAGTCGGTGGCCGCCTTGGCGGCACGGGTGCAAGCCGACTTGGCCTAGGTCTACGACTCGATGCGTCTCGCGACATGCCACGTCGGCTTGTTCATTTCGCTGCGACACTGATACCCTACGGGTCGGCGCATGCACGGAACCCACGACTACCTGGCAGGGCTTGCGCAGATTCACACGCGCGAAAGCGTGGAGGAACGTCGTGCGCTCTGGCGGCAGGGGTTGGCCAGCCTGGCCGTGGCGGCATCCGACCAGCAACCCACGCCGCTCGAAGGCCTGGCCACCGAGCCGCTGCTCAACAGCGTGCGCGTGGCTGTGTCGAGCGGTCTTATCGACGATCTGAGCTTTCTTTCGCGACCGGTGGCCATGGCCGCGCTTTTCGAGCTGGCGGGCGCGCTGCCTCCTGGTCCGGAAAAGCGCGAGCTGGGCCGGCGGGTCTTGACGGCGTTGCACGAAGGCGACGCAGCTACGTTCGTGACCCTGGCCACCTCGTTGGCCCTGGCGTCGCCGCGGGCGCTCGGCGGCGCCCTGGTGCGCGCGCGGGTGGCGCTGTCGTTGCGGTTGCCGATCGCCGCGGGCACAGGCTCGGACACCTTGGCCTTGGCGCTCATCTCACGCCCCGAATTGGAACGTGAATGGCTGACCGCCCATTCTCTGGGGGCGCTGCCTTCGCGCCGCTTGGCCGGGCGCCTGCTGGAACGGGCTGCGCGCGAAGCCGCCCGTCGCGCCAAGGAGGGTGACGACAGCGGCGTGTGCGTGTTCGAGCGCCCGACGGTTCGTGCGGCATGGAGCCGTCTCATCGGTGATCGCGAGTCGTTGGTGTGGCGTCACGTGGCCGCGGCGCGGGGTCTGCTGGCTGCGGCGGTGCCCATGCGGGCCGAAGAAATCGATCGCGATTTGCAACCCCGGCTGGGTCCAAGCGAATGGCGGCGTGCTGCCACCTCGCTGGCCGCAACGGTCTCGCACGATCCTGACAGGGCCGTGGCGCGTTGCTTTGAGATCCTGGCGGGCGAGATCACGGCAAAGGATCCCGGCGTGGCTTCGGTGATGATCTTCGGCCTTTCGCGGGCAGTGGAAGAAGAGCCGGAGGCCTCGGAGGAGCTTCTGACCAGGCTGGTTCTGGTGGGAGGCATCGAGGCCATTGAGGCGTTGGTCGAGCTGCACGAGGACCACGCGGGCAACCCCATCGGAGCCCAAGCGGCATTCAGTGCCGTGCAGACTTTGCGCGCGACCGCGCCGACGAATGATGATGGGGCGGTGGCCTTGGTCCAGGCGTTGATCGACGACCTGGACATGGGGGCCACCGGCACGAAACCGTCGGTGCGCAACGCACTTGCGGCGGCGCTGCACGCTTTTGCCGAAGGCAGCGATCTCGGCCCAGCCACCGATGCGGCACTGGCCGCGGCCAACGACGCCATCACCACCTTGGAGAACACCGGCGACGCGACATCGGCGGATCGCCAGGCCTTGTTCCGGGCCCTGCGCGCACTCGACGCCGGGCTTTTGCAGACCTCCACGCTGTCTGATCTGATCACGGTGCGCAACCGCGAGGATCCCGGGCCCGATGGCCCGCTGGCCGACATGTTGTGGCTGCTCGGAAGCTGGCTCATCGGTCGCGAACAGCCACCCCTGGTCGAGAAAACCATCCCGCATGTGACCCTGCGTTTTCGCCAATTGCGGACCTTGCTTCACCTGGTGGACGCGGAATTTGGCGCGGGTGACGAACCGTCGATCCCCGTGCGCAGCCGGTGTACGCACACCTTCCGCATGCTGTGCGAGCGGGTGCGCAGCGACAAGGTCACGCCCTTGCGCCGCCTGACCTGCGCAACCCTGGCCCGCACCGCCGACGCGGTCGTGCGCGAACAGGTGTACGAGCTGTCAGACGCGTTCATCGCCGCGTGTTGGTGTGTGCAGAGTGCCTTTGATTTGCGCTGTCTGGCCGAGGCGTGCATGGCGCCGGAATTTCGCGAGCTGTTCGCGGCCATGGCCGAGGTGGCGCTCCTGGTCGGCGAGCGCAGCGGCCGCCACGTGGACGAGCAGGTTCTGGTCGAGAGCCTGCGCGGTGTCGCCGAGGCATTGCCCCCGGGCAGCTCGGCACGGGTCGAAGGCCTACGCCGCGGCCTGCTCGGCATCACGCGCGCCCTTGAGTCCATCACCGAGGCGCAGTGTGTGTCGGACTTGCGTCGCGGCGACGATGGAACGGCCCTCGATCGACTGGCCGGGGCCATCACCTATGCCGCCCGTCTCATTGCAGGCGCCACCCGGCGCACGGGGCTGCGCGAGGGCTTCTTTCCGTCATCATCGACCCGCGGCTTGCGCAAACTGGACGCCTGGATCGAACGCGCCTTGCTTGAGAAAGATGAAGGTATGGGCGCGGCCGCTGCGGTCGCTGCCGAGGCGGTTAGCCAAGATCTGCCCCCGCTTTTCGCCGAGGTGGTTGGCCGCGTGCTCCTGCGCATTGGGCGCCTGCCGCGCGACCTGTCGGCCTCGGGCGAGATGGCCAAGGTGGCGAAGGTCGGGCGCCAACTTCCCCTGCCGCCCTGGCTACCGCCCAGCCGCACCCTGGGGGGATTCTACGTCTTGCGCCCCATCGGCACGGGCGCTGGCGGATCGGTTTTCGTCGCTCGCCGGGCCGAGGCACGCCACGAGGAATCGGCAGAGGCCTTTGCCTTGAAGGTTCCCGCGTACAACGGCGCTGTCGCGCGCACCCTGTCAGAAGAGGAATTTCTTCGGCTCTTCCGCGAAGAGGCCGGCGCGCTGCTGACCTTGCCTGGCCACAAGAATCTGGCTGGATTCGTGACGTTTGATGCGGGCGCCAAGCCCAAGCCCATCCTGGTGATGGAACTCGTGCAGGGGCCCACACTGGAACGTCTGCTCGACAAACGCTCCATGTCCATGCCCATGGCGCTGGACATTCTTGATGGACTGGCCTCCGGCCTTGAGGCGATGCACGCCGCCGGCATCGGCCACTTGGATGTGAAGCCGTCCAACGTGATCTTGCGCTACACGGAACAGATCGGCCCCCAGACGAGCAGCCGGCAAGCCCCCAATCTCGCGCCGGTGTTGGTCGACTTCGGTCTGGCAGGGCGCAAGGTGCGCCCCGGCTGCGGCAGTCCGTACTACGGCGCGCCCGAGGTCTGGGACACCGCGAGCTTCGGCGATCGCATCGATCCCCGCGCCACCGACGTCTACTCGTTTTCATGCGTGGCCTACGAGCTTCTGACCGGCGCCACGCTTTTCAGTGGAGACGCGTTGCCCGCGATCATCACGGCGCATTTGATCCACGAAGACGGCCCCGAATCATTGCGCTGGCTGCGCAAACATAGTCAGGCGGGCGCCCTTGCCGACCTTTTGTCCATGGGACTGCGCCGCAACCCGCGCAAACGCCTCGGCCTGTCAGACATGCGCGTCGCAATCAGCGATCTCGGCCGCAGTCGTCTGCGCAGCCTGAGCTGGCCTTTGCGAGCGTAGATTTTTAGCTCGCGATGTCTTTCGACAGGGCCAGGACGCGATTGACTACGGCTCGCGTGCCGGCGCATTTGGGGACGAAGTCGTCGGCGCCGGTGGCGTGCAGGCAGCCTTGCAACTCGGCGTCTGAGCGGGCGGAAACCAGGACGATTCCGGTGCGGTGGCCCTGCGCGGCCTGGCGAAAGCGGTCGCAGAGATCGGACACGTCCAGACCGGACATGTGTACGTCAGTCACGAGAATGGTCGGGCCGAAGGTTGCGCACAGGTCAACCACCTCGGCGATGGTCGTGGCGGTGCGGACCTCGAAGCCGCTGCGCTCGAAGACGTTCGACAAGGCCCGAGCGGCAAATGGGCTGTCGTCCACCACGACCACGCGGCGAGGCCGATCGTCGGCGCCATGTGGCGGTTCAGCCTGCTCGTTCCATCGCGCCTCTTCGGAATCCAGACATTCGTGCAAGCCTCGAATGGCGGCGGCGCAGCCGATGCGAGCCTCGGCTGTGTCATAGGCCCCGAGACGGCGTGCGGCCGCCTCTGCTTCCCTGGCTAGTTGCGCAATTTGGGGCAGGTCCAGCATGGCGGCCTCGCCCCAGATCAAGTGGATGTCCATTCCCAAGGCCCGGCCGTCCGCCGGCTCGGGAGATTCAATCGCCTTCTGCGCTCGTTCCAGCCTGCGCTTGGTTGAGGCGATGAATCTGGTAAGAAACTCCCGGCTGCTGTTTGGTGGCATCGATTTCGTGATTTCCAATACTAAGCAAATGTCGTGCACAATCTGGCTCTCAGCGATATCGGGAGGTCGGCAGCAGATGAATGCAATGCGGCGCGAGCAAGATGGCCAAGCCAAGCCAACTTCAAGACATAGGGGCTTGGAGGCGGTCGGTTTCGTCAAAACTGCCGGAGTGCGTAGTGTCAATTTCGTGACGGTTGCCATTTTGGACAGCGGCACAAAATTGACACCCCTGCGGGCGTGACCCGCAATCGAGGAGCCTGTCATGAACGACACCGCCCTAGACCAAGTCATCGATATCCACGCGCATGCCTTCCCCGACGGCCTAGCCGATCGGGCGGTGTCTCACCTCGAAAAGGAAGGCCATATCAAGGCCTTTCTCGACGGGAAGATCTCCTCCTTGCTGGGTTCTATGGACAGCGCGGGTATCGCGTGCGCGGTGGTGTGTTCCATCGCGACCAAGCCGGACCATTTCGCTCCCATTCTCGACTGGTCCCGCCAGATCGCCTCAGACCGGATTGTCGCGCTTCCCTCGATTTACCCCAAGGGACCCGATCCGGTGGGCAAGGCGCGACTGGTGGCGCAGGCGGGTCTGCTGGGCGTCAAGCTGCACCCCTATTATCAGGACTTTGAACTCGACGACCCGGCGCTCTTCCACTTCTTCCGCGTGCTCGAGCAGATGGGCATGTTGGTCGTCTGCCACACCGGTTTCGACATGGCCTTTCCCCGCGACCGCAAAGCCGATCCCGTTCGCATCGTCCGTCTGCTCGACAAGTGTCCCGGGCTCAGGTTGGTGACCACGCACACCGGTGCCTGGGAAGACTGGGACGAGGTCGAGCGCCACCTTCTCGGCAAGCCAATCTACATGGAGATTTCCATGTCCCTGGAACAGCTCGGCGCCCAGCGGGCGCGCGAGTTGCTCCTGGCCCACCCGGCAGACCGCATACTGTTCGGAACCGATTCGCCCTGGGCCAGCCAAGCCGAGACCCTGCGCCTGGCCCGCGCCCTCAATCTTGGTCCCGAACGTGAGCGCCGCCTTTTGTGGGAAAACGCACGGGATCTGCTGCGCCCGCGGCGGTAGCGGGCGGGCAGGGCGTGCAGACCACTGGAATCGATCGCCCCGCCTTGCCATAATGCCGGCCACGCCGGCCGCTGGCAGAGGCAATCAAAGACGATCCAGATGGTCCTCTTTCCGCGGATGCGGGGTATATTCAGCCCTTGGAGATGACCGTGAACTCAGCAGTCAAACTCTTCCTGGTGTCCGGACTCATACTAACCGCTCTGGCTGGCTGCGCTGCCAAGCAACCACCACCGGCGACGCCAGCCCCCGTGGCTGCGCCGCCGCCGCCGCCGCCCGCGCCGCCTTCCAAGAAGGTGAAGCTCGTCCTCCTCCCGGCCGAGAAGTTCCTTCTGCCCAATGCCGCCAACGCGCTCAACGAGAAGCTGGCCCAAGCCCTGGTGCCCGGCGTGGATGACAAGGCCGTCGCCGGGATCAGCATGGAGACGGCGCAGGGACAGGCCGAGTGCGCCCAGGCCAATGACGACTGCTATCGCAAGGTGGCCAAGTTGGTGGGGGGCGACCGCTTGCTGTGGGTCGAGATGGAACGCGCCGGCAAGGCCAAGAAGAAGGGGCCGGTCAAGGTTACCGTCCTGCTCTTCGATGCCGACTCCGGCGCGATGATCGGCCGTGCCGAGGAGACCCTCAAGGGCGACGTTGTCGACGCGTCCCTCGACCGCCTCATCGGCAAAGTTCTATCTGGTGGTGGTCCGACCGCACCTCCCCCGGCCGCAGCTCCAGCGATTGTCTCTCCACCCCCACCTGCTGCACCCGCCAAATGACGCCACTAATGACGCCATCAAAGTGTCCCTACTGCCAAGCCGCGCTTCCGGCCAGCCAGACGGAAACGGCACAGCCAGTGATTCTCTGCCAGGCCTGTGGCAGGCCGATCGTTGTCGCGGCCGCTGCGGCCAGTCGGCCCGTGGTGAACAAGCCGTCCGCGCCTGCCAAGACCCTGATGTGGGCGGGTGGCCCGGTGCCTGGCGTGCCGATCAGGCCGGTCGCCCCTCCAGTCGCTTTGCCTTCCCCTGGCGGATCGGCCCCTGACAGGCCGAGTTTGCCTAGCCCTGCTGCGCCCCGGCCGGCTGCGAGCCCTGGGGATCCCGGCTCGCTTGTCGCCCGACCTCTCGCGGGTGGCTTGGCGAAGCCGTCAGCCTACGAGGCGGCGAACAAGCAGCGGGTCGAGACCGCGGAGTTCGCGACAGCAAAGACCATGATTCCGGCTGCGCCCGATCTGGCCGCGATGGCGGCGTACCTCTCGCCGCGTCCCGCGGCCGAGGCCGCTAGTCCCGCCCCTTCTGCGGTGGATGTTCCGCCGAGTGCAGGCGTTGCCGCGGAAGCCAGTGTTGCGGCGGAACCCAGCGCAGCCGCGGAAGCCGGTGCTGCAAAGGAATCCGGTGTTGCGGCGGAAGCAGAGGCTCTCTCGCATGCTGCAACCAAGAAAGTGGCGGCGGCGGCGAAAGATGCGCCCGAACCGTCCGCCAGCAGTGAGGTTCAAGCCCGGGCCTCTGAGTCCGTGCCCCAATGGGCGCCTTCGTCGCCTTCGGCGGCGTTGGCTGCCGCGCCGAACGCCGCGCCGAGTGCAGCGCGGCGCAACATCCCGCTTATCGCTGGTGGCGTGGGCGTTCTGGTGCTGGCGGCGGTGGGAATCGGCATTCTTGCCGGAGGGGGCAAGAAGAATTCTGGTCCGGACCCGAAGCAGGCAGCGGCGCGATCGGTGGCCGAGTCGCCGAAGCTCGCCGCGCCGACACCACCAGCGGCTGTCGAGAAGCCGGCTGCTCCCGCCGCACCGGTCGTGGCCGAGCCGGCGGTGGCCCCAGCCAAGGAAAGACCGGCGGCCGTCGAAAAGGTCGCGGTGCCAGCCGAGAAGCCGGCTGAGCCAAAGAAGCCCGCTGCGCCACCTGCCCCTGCGAAGGAAGAACGTCGGCCGGCAGAGAAGAAAGTCGCGGCCGCAAAGCCAGCCCCTGCCGAACGCCCGGTTGCGGCCAAGCCAGCGCCCAAGCCAATCGCTGAAAAGCCGGCAGCCGACAAACCGAAGGCATCGAGCGAACTCGCTGTGCCCAAGCCCGAAAAGAAGCCAGCGTCGGTCGCCGCGCCCAACAAGACCCAGGCCGCCGCAGAGGCCTACCAGAGGGGCAATGCGAAGCTGCTCAGTGGCGCAGTTCCTGAAGCCATTTCTGCTTTCACTGAGGCGCTCAAGTTGAATCCAAACGATGCCCAGAGCCAGCGCGGGCTCGGTATGGCCTATGCCCAGGCTGGCAATGCGGCCCAGGCCGTGCGCCACCTCAAACTTTACCTCAAGGCTTCGCCCAATGCGCCCGACCGCGCGCTGATACAGAAGAGGATCGATCAGCTGGGCGCCCGCTAGCCATCACAATCCATCATCCTCAAAGAGGCTATTGTGGGCTTGAAACTGACCATTCGATATTCTCTGCTCGGTAGCTGCGCACTATTGCTCCTTGCGCCGGCGTGCGTGACGTCCTCGAAGACCGGGAAACAGACATTTGTGGTTTCCAAGAAGAAGGCGACTGCCGCGCCTGTCGTCAAGGCTGAATCATCGAGCAAGGGCAAGTCCGAAGCGCCAGCCGCTGCCAAGCCTGCAAAGGCGCCCGTCGTGGTGGAGGCAAAGAAGAAGCCTGCGCCACCCGCGCCACCCGCGCCGCCACCTGAGCCCGACCTGCCGACTCGCTTTCCTCACCCGCTACACTGCCCAACCCCGTCCGAAGTGCAGCCGGGCATCGAACTCATCATCCGTTGCGCGGTCAAGCCGGCGTTGGCCACGAAGAGCGTTGTTCTCCAATACCGGCCATCGGGCACTGATCACTTCGAGACAGCCGATGCGGTCCGCTCTCCCAAGGGCTGGTTTGTGGCGAAGATTCGCGCCGCAGAGGTGAAGGGCACCTCGTTGCAGTTTTTCGCTCAGGCGTACAACGCGAACAACAGGGTCACGGCATCGAACGGGTCCGACGAGAGTCCGAACATTCTGCTCATCCACAAAGGAGCGGGCGGATCAGATCAGCCCGTGGCGGACGACGACCCTCTGGCCCATATCCACAATCAGATCGCGGCCGAGAATGCTCAGAGGAATGAAGGCCGCCGCAGTCCAGCGCCGAATTGGTGGCTGGCCCTGGGTACGGGTACTGGCTGGGGTTGGTTCCCCACCCGAACGCCGGAGAACTACACCGGCGCGAAGGTGAAGGGTTGGTCGTTCGGCGGGGTGCTGCACCTGTTGCCCGAGATTGGCTATCAGTGGACCAAGCAAATTATGTTTTCCTTGCAGGGGCGCTATCAGTTTGTTCACACGGACATGGGCGCCGGGTGTGTGGGGTGCGCCTCGCCGAAGTCCATGGCTTGGGCCGTGCTCGGCCGCGCGTACTTGTTGAGCGATGGCCTTTTCGGGCGTGCGAGCAATCTGCAGCTCTTTGGAGTCGGCACCCTGGGCGGCGGCACAGCGTTTCGTCTCTACGTTCCGCCTCACCCGGATCCAAGCAAGCCGAACGCCGACTTCAAGACCAGCGACACCGTGAACGGCGGTCCGTTCGTGATCGGTCTGGGCGGCGGTCTTGTGTACAACTTCACCAACAGCTTTGCCCTTGCCGCCGAACTGCGGGCTCTACTTGGTTTCTGGAACATCGCCACCGTATTCGAGGGATCCTTGTCGGCCCGCATGGCCATCTGGTCCCCGGGCGCGCCTCGCGCCCCCGTGGTCAAGCCCGAAACCGAGCTTGAGCCCGAGCCCAATCCCGACTTCCCGCCGGCTGACTAGTCTCTACAGCTCGTCCAGGATTTGGCGGACCACATCGACGGCCGGCTTGCCGCGCGGGGTGTAGCCGGTGGTCTCTGGCCCGCCGTAGCCGTACCAGTTCCACAGGTACAGGCCCGCTAGACGCGAGGGAGCTTGCCCGCCTGCGGTCCATGCCGCGCGAAAGGCTTCAAAGGCGCGCGCTTGCTCTTGTACGTCGGGCACGCCGGCCTTGACCTCATCCCACGGCGCCGCGGTCGAGCCGCTGCGCGATCGGTAGCCAAGCTCGCTGAACACGAACGGCTTGTCATAAGCGGCCAGACTCGTCTCGATCTCGCGGCGCAGGCTGCGCCAGCGTGCAGTCAGAGCCGGCACGTCGCTGGGGCCGTCGGGTTCGCGCAGCTTGAAGTACGCGACCACGCCCACCTCGTCCACCAGTTCAAACAGCCGCGCGTCCTGATAGTGATCCCAGTTGGCCGAGTACATGAGCGGCCCGGGAAACAGGGCGCGGATGCGTTCAAGCAGAGGCCGCCAGCGCGCCAGATCGCCGTCGAGGGTCGATAGCTCGCTGCCCACCACCAGGCGCGAGGCGCCGGTCAGCGCCCCGAGCGAGGCCAGATCGGCCAGAAGACCGCCGTAGCTGGCGAACCACGCATCCCGATTCGCCGGCGCCAGGGTGCCCCGCCATTCTTTGGGATTGCGCGGTTCAGAAAGCCGCACGATGGGGAAAAGCGTGACCTCCAACCCCGCCCGACGCGCCAGCCGAATGGCATCGGCAATGGCTTCCAACGAAGGCGACAATCGCGTGTGCAGTTTCAGAACTGTCGAGGCCGCGTGGGTCTGGTAAAGCGGCACGATCAGCGACACATGGGTCGCGCCCAGGGCCGCGATTTCTTTCAGCATCGGTTCGTAGGAGAAGCTGACGTCCTCGGCGAACAAGCCCAGCGCAACCCCGCGCTGCTTGACATCTGGCGTTTCGGGCGTCGGCACGGGCAGCGTCGATAGCGACGGTTCACCGATCTGATCCTTCGCGGGCAGCGAGCGCGCGGCTGGAATTCGCGCCGCCATGACCAACAGGAAAGCCAGGCAAAGTCCCGTCAAGGCCGCGAAGGCATGGCGCCGATTCATTGCGCCCGAGTCTACCAGTGAAAACCCTGTCGGCGATTGCGCAGCGGGCGTGGCTCGGCTAGCGTGAGGGTCCGATGAAGTACAGCACCACCGCCTGCCTCCTGGCCTTGTCGTTGCTGCTCATCGTGCCGAATGCCGCGGCCGAGCGACCGCCCTACAACCGTCACACCGGTTTGCTGGAAGCGCCTTTGCTCGGACTGCGCAAGGCGGCTGAACGTGGCGATCGCGCTGAACTCGGGCGTTGGGCGGCGCGTATCGGTGTGGCGCGATTGACCAAGGCGCTGGCGGATCCGGACCACAAGCTGGCCCTGGCCGCGCTCGACAGCGTGCCCTACTTGCAGGATCGCTTGCTCATGCTCGACGCCGTGCTAGTCCGGTGTGATTCGGCCGACGCGCAGATTGGCGAGCGGGCGCTGCGCACCGTGGGCACCCTGCTGGGCGACGCCGACCCGAGCCTGCTTGACCAGTGGGAGGTTCCCGACGAGGTGGCCCGGCACGCCTGTCGGGTTCTGGCCGCGGTGGCGGGGCGGGCGGATCGGGCACTCGATGTTCGACTGGCGGCCCTGCAAAGCCTGGCCGATGCGAACGCTTTGTGCGCCGGTAGGCAGGACCTGGCGGCGCTCGTGACTGATTCTTCTTCGGACATCCGCCGCGCCGCTGTGCTGGTTCTATCGGCCAACGGCGCGCGCACTTTGGCGACCTTGGGCCAGGCGAGAAAGGATGCGGACCCGGGCGTGGCGGCGGCAGTAGGCGTGGCCCTGTGCCGGCAGCAGATCGCCCTGCGCGCGAAATCGCCAACGGCACGGCCGTGGCGCGAACTTGTGCTGGCCCCGAACACGCCCGCGGAAGACGCAGCCGAGATGCTTGCTTGCCTGATCGATTCCACTGACCCAGCCGACGTCAAGGTTGTCGAGGATCTCAGAAACAAAGGCAACCCTTTGTTGCGCGACCTGCCCGGTCGCCTCTGAGGGAGGTTAGCCACACGCAGGATGGCCGCCGCTAGTGCGCGCAGGCCGTGTGGCGAGCGCCAGAATTCGCTTGTTCGCACTGCGGCCGGTAGTAACCTAGGCGCGGAGAACGCATGGCGCTGCAGGCCGGCCACTTGTTTGGGAACTATCGCATCGTCCGGCTACTCGGCGAAGGCGGATTCGGTGAGGTCTATCTTGCCGAGAACCCGCTCATCGAACGCCGCGCCGCCGTGAAGGTTCTGCACACGGCCCTGGCGCAGGATGCGGAGTTGGTCCGGCGTTTTCTCAACGAAGCGCGGGCCGCCAGCGCGATCCGCCACCGCAACATCATCGAAGTTTTTGACGCCGGCGTGACGCCCGAGGGCGCGCCCTACATCCTGATGGAGTTTCTGGAGGGGGTGTCGCTGCAGAAGCGCCTCCTGGACCAAGGGCGTCTTCCCCTGCCGGTGGCGCTGGAAGTTGCGCGCCAGGCCGGATCAGCCTTGGCAGCGGCCCACGAGGCTGGGATCGTGCATCGCGATCTCAAGCCCGAGAATATCTTTCTGGTGCCCGACCCGGCAGCGCCCGGCGGCGAGCGGGTGAAGATCCTAGATTTTGGCATCGCCAAGATAAAGAGCCGAAGCGGCACGGGCGGTACCATGCGGACGCAGACCGGGCTCATCATGGGCAGCCCGGCGTACATGTCGCCCGAGCAGTGCAAGGACAGCGCGGACGTCGACCTGCGCTCGGACGTCTATTCTTTTGCCATCATCGTGTACGAGATGCTGGCGGGTCGGACGCCTTATGTGGCCGCCTCGGGGACCGAGATGCTGATCATGCATCTGACCGGCACGCCCGCTCCCCTGTGCGAGTCGGTCGCTGGCCTGCCCGCCCATGTGGATGCGGCGATCATGCGCGGCCTGGCCCGGGCGCGCGCCGACCGTTTCGACAGCATCGCATCCTTCGTGGGTGCGCTTCGTGGCGACGAGGGCGGCGGATCGGTCGTTCTCAGCCGGCAGTCGTCATCGGATGACCTGCCCGCGGCAGGACCCATTGCCCAGGTAGGGCGAACTGTCGTTGCCAAGACGGCGACGACGTTTTCCCATGCCACCGGCGAGGTGGCGGTAAGCGACGACGCGCCGTTGGTGGCCACGCGAAATCACCGGTGGCCGCTCTACGCCGTCGGGGGCGGGGTGGCTGTGGCCGGGCTTTCACTATTTCTGCTCTTGCGACCTAGTCACGATTCCTCGGCACGACCGATGCCTAGCACGCTGGCGGCGGACACGGTGTCTACCCGCCGACCGGATGCGGGACTGGCCGCGGTCATTCCCAGCAAGGCCGATGCTGGGGCGGCGACCGGGGTTGTGGCCGGGGCGGCAAAGACGCCGAGCACGGTTCCGCAGGTCATGGATCGGGCGCGAACTGGGGCGAAACGTGTGCGCGTGGTTGCCCAGCCCCGTCCGCCGGTCGACTACAACCGAAACAAGCGCGAAGAGGACGAGCGATTGAAGGTTCACTAGCCATTGTGCTGTTGGGACGAGGAGTCAGAAGACCCATGGTTCGTTCAATAGTCACATTGTCTTTGGGGATCACGATTGCCACGGCACTGTGCTTGACGATGCCGGTCTGCCAAGGACGGGCTTTGGCCGCTGGACTGAAGGCGAAGGACAGCGCCCGGGCCAAGCAGGCCAAGCAGCTCTACAAAGAGGGTCGCTACGAGGACGCGGCCAAGATTTTCTCCAGTTTGTCGAGCGACTACCCGGACATGCTGGTGCTCACGCGCAATCTGGGGGCGTGCTACTACTATTTGCGCCGTCCCGAGCCGGCTCTGTCCAACTTGCGTGAGTATCTGCGGCGTGAACAGGACCTGAGTGTGGACGATCGCAGTGAGGTCGAGGGGTGGATGGCCGAAATGGAGAAGCTGCGCAGCCAGCAAGCCGAGGGCAAACACGCGGAGCCCGACGAACCGAATCGACGCGAAAGGTTCGAGGTCGCGACAGCGGCGCCTCCGCCACTTGTCGCTGCTGCGCCTGCGGTGCCTCCACCAATTATCGCGGCAGCGCCAGCGCCGGTCCCAGCCCCTGCCAGCCCGGCTGCGGCGCCGGTTGAGACAGTCACCAGCCAGCCAGCGGCGCGGTCCTACAGCACGATGGCCTGGGTGGCCGGCGGTGTGGGCGTGGCGGGCCTGGTCGCGGGTGGGGTGCTGACCGGGCTGACCCTGAGCAAGTTTTCTTCGACTGAGTCGGAATACAATGCGAGCGACGAAAGCGCGGGCAAGAGGTACGCCAAACTGCAGTGGGTCGGCTACGGTGTGGGGGCGGCCGGCATCGCCACCGCCATTGTCCTGTTCTCGATCAATCCAAGTGCGAGCAGTCCGGTGGCATTGACACCGATCTTGGGGCAAGGCTTCGCGGGCGCCAGCGTGGCTGGCCGGTACTGACAGGCAGACATTATGAGAAGAATCGCGATAGCTCTGCTGGCAATCACGGCCGCTTGTCAGCCCAACTACAAGAGCGGCAAGACAAAGTGCGCGTCGAGCGACCAGTCTTGCCCGACCGGCTTCATCTGCCAAAACGTGGCTTTAGTGGACGTCTGTGTCGACCTCAGCACGGCCAATTGCGCGGTTCCCGGCAAGTACAAGTGCAGTTCTGGCGATTGCGTAGGCAAGAAGAGCGAATGTCCGTCGTCGGGCAGCGGTGGCGCGGTCGGTGGCGACGGCGGTCTTGGTGGGACTGGCGGCGCCAGCAGCGGCGGCGACACCAGTAGTACCGGCGGCATTGTCGCTGGGAGCGGCGGCGTTGTCGGCATCGACGGTGGCGTGGGCGCAACCGGCGGGGCTGTCAGCAACGGCGGCAACTCGGTTGTGAGCAGCGGCGCAGGCGGCGCTGGCAAGGGCGGGGACGCTGGGTCAGGCGGTCGGTCGGATCTCTCGACGGGCGGCACGGGCGGCAGCATCGGCAAGGACGCAGGAGTGGACAAGTCGTCGCAGCCAGATGTGACCCCGGATCGGTTGGCCACGGATGCGCCCACGGTGGTACTGACAGTGAGCAAGACTGGAACGGGCGGTGGAATAGTTGCCTCGAACCCAGCGGGAATCGACTGCGGCAGCCAGTGCTCGGCAGCCTTCGCGCCCAGTACGCCGGTCGAGTTGACTGCCAACTCGAATGCAACTTCCATTTTCACAGGCTGGTCGGCGCCTTGCAGCGGGACTGGAACTTGCACCGTGACCATGAGCCAGGCTGCGTCGGTCGGCGCCAGTTTCGTGTTCGGTTGCGATGTGGGCACGGGGGCCGTGGAAAACGGTGCGAAGAACCCGAACAACGCCTGTCAGACCTGCCAGCCAAACAAGACGACCAAGGGTTGGTCCAATCTGACCAGCGCAACGGGCTGCGGTCCCACCGTGATCGCGGCGGGAAACGCGCACACCTGCGCCGTGGTCCACGGCGGTGCTGTCCAGTGCTGGGGCGCCAACCTCAGCGGCCAGCTTGGCGACAACGCTTCCAACGCCGATACCTCACTGCCGGTTCAGGTGTTCGGCCTTACCACCGGCGCCCAGTCCGTCGTCGCGGGCAGCAAGTTCACCTGCGCCGTAGTCAGCGGCGGGGTGCAGTGCTGGGGCGACGATGGTTTCGGTGCGCTTGGCTATAACCCTCCCGGATCCAGCCCGGCGCCGGTTCGCATCTCCAGTCTCTCTTCCGGCGTCGAGAAGATCTCGGCGGGATGGCAGCACGCCTGCGCCGTGGTCAGCGGCGGCGTGAAGTGCTGGGGCGACAATATGGCCGGCGATCTCGGCAATAACTCGACTGTCACCAGCTCTGCGCCGGTCCAGGTCGACGGCATCACCGCTGGCGCGCAATCTGTTGCCGCGGGATTTTATCACTCCTGTGCTGTGGTCAACGGCGGGGTTCAGTGCTGGGGCGGCAACCAGTACGGTCAGCTGGGCAACAATTCGCCGCCCCCGGTCAGTGCCAACCCCGACTTCAACTCCAGCCTTGTGCCGGCTCAGGTTTACGGCCTCACATCTGGGGTCCGGGCCGTCGCGGCGGGGGATAATTTTGCATGTGCTTTGGTAGGCACGGGCGTGTGGTGTTGGGGCGACAATTCAGGCGGCGCGCTTGGCAACAACTCGCTCGGCAACAACAGTTTTGTGCCAGTCCAGGTGAATGGGCTTGGCTCTGGTGTGACGGCTATTGCCGCAGGCGCCGGCCACGCCTGCGCGATCGTTGGCACGGGCGTTTGGTGCTGGGGCTATGGGGTGTCCGGACAGCTTGGCAACAACTCGACCACCAGCAGCCCTGTCCCGGTTGCAGTGAACGGGCTTGGGGCTGGCGTAACGGCCATTGCCGCGGGCGCTGCTCACACCTGCGCACTGGTCAATGGAAACGTTCGGTGCTGGGGAAGCAATAGCAAAGGCCAGCTCGGCAATAACTCCACAGAACCTACGAGTTTGGTTCCTGCCGATCCTGTCGTCTTTCAGTAGGCGCGGAAGGCTTACCGGCCAACGAGGAGATGGAACGGCCGGTTGCGATTCCAGCGGTAGATGTCGAAATCGCTGTCGAGGGTAGGACCAAAATTCGCTTGTTCGCACTGCGGCCGGGAGTAACCTAGGCGCGGAAAACGCATGGCGCTGCAGACAGGCCACCTATTCGGGAATTACCGCATTGTCCGGCTACTCGGCGAAGGCGGATTCGGCGAGGTTTACCTTGCGGAGAACCCGCTCATCGAGCGCCGCGCGGCCGTGAAAGTGCTGCACACGGCCCTGGCGCAAGACACGGAGTTGGTCCGGCGTTTTCTCAACGAAGCCCGGGCCGCCAGCGCGATCCGTCACCGCAACATCATCGAAGTCTTCGATGCGGGTGTGACGCCCGAGGGCGCGCCGTACATCTTGATGGAGTTTCTCGAAGGCGTGTCGTTGCAGAAGAGAGTCGCAGACAAGGGACGTCTTCCCCTGACGCAGGTTCTTGAGATCGCGCGCCAGGCTGGCTCGGCCCTGGCTGCGGCCCACGAGGCCGGGATCGTGCATCGGGATCTGAAGCCCGAGAATCTGTTTCTGGTGCCCGACCCGACAGCGCCGGGCGGTGAGCGGGTGAAGATCTTGGATTTTGGCATCGCGAAGATTAGCAGCCGAAGCGGCACGGGCGGAACGATGCGTACGCAGACCGGGCTTATCATGGGCAGCCCGGCGTACATGTCGCCCGAGCAGTGCAAGGACAGCGCGGACGTGGATCTGCGCTCGGATATCTATTCTTTCGCGATCATCGTGTACGAGATGCTGACGGGCAGGCCGCCCTTTGTGGCGGCATCGGGGACCGAGATGCTGGTCATGCATTTGACCGCGACGCCCCCGCCCATGCGTCCGTTGGTGGCCGATCTGCCCGCCCCCGTCGAGGCGGCGATCATGCGTGGCTTGGCCCGGGCGCGCGACGAGCGATTCGACAGCGTGGCCTCGTTCGTGGCTGCTTTGCGCGGAGAAGCGGGCCGTGGCTCGGCCGTCTTGAATCGGTCGTCGTCGGAGGAAATGCAGGCTGTCGGGCAAAACCCAGCAGGGCCAACCGTCGTGCTTGAGGCCGCAACGACGTTTTCGCGAGCCAGGGCCGAGGTGACGGCGACTGCCGGCGACGAAGTAGTGCTGGCGTCCGGGCGTGCGCGGCGTTGGCCATTTTTCGCGGCGAGCGGGGCGGCGGTGGTCGCGGGGGTTGTCGTCGTCTTCCTGCTGCTGCGACCGAGCCAGGAGGCTGCGTCGCCATTGACGTCGGGCCCATTGAAGGTTGCGATTCCAGACCTTGCCGTGCCCGCGGTCGCGACCGCCCGACCGGACGCCGCTGCTGCGGTGGTCCTGCCCTCCAAGACTGAGAGCCCGGCAGAGCCGCCGGTTGCGGTTGAGGCGCAGGCTGCCAGAAAGCCGGCGCGTGCAGGCGGGGCGCCAGCGGGTCGGCGTCACGCGAAGTTGCAGCCGGCAATGCCGACGCCGAATCGCGCTTTCCCCGTGCCGAGTGAGAGTCCCATCAACCCCTTGCCGCGCGCTCCGCAGAGGCAAGACAACCCTGCAGGCTTCTAGACAATGATTGACGAAAGGTGCCGTTCTATGTGTCGCAAGCTCTTCTCCATCATGTTGGTGCTGACAGTTGTTGTGGCCTGGTCGGGGGCGGCGCGGGCGACGGATGACAGCGCCAAAGGGGCCGCGCGCGAGTTGGCAAACGAGGCCAAACGCGATTTCGATGCCGGGCGTTTCGAGGAAGCGGGACGCAAGTTTCAACGGGCCTTTGAGGTTGCGAAAGTGCCTACGCTGGCGGTCTGGGCGGCGCGGGCGTTGACCAAGCGTGGCCATCTGGTGGTGGCGTCGGAGTTGTATCGGCAGGCTTTGCACCTCACGCCCAACGATCTTTGGGTTGGCAAGGCCCAGCAGCAGGCGCAGACCGATGCGGCCAAGGAGCTGGAGGAACTGCAGCCGCGCATTCCGCGACTGCGCATCCGGGTCGAAGGGGCGGCGGCGAACGACGTGGAAGTCACGATTGATGACGCCAAGATCGCGAGCGCACTGCTCGGGATCGCCATGCCGACCGATCCTGGCCGGAGGCACGTCGTGGGCAGGCGGGACGCGGAGATCGTGGACCAAACCATCGTGATCAACGAGAGCGAGAGCAAGGAGGCCTTGCTGATCTTCACCGCGCGCCAACCCGTGCAGGCACAAGCAAGCGTGCGCGGCCCTGGTTCAGCACCGGCCGTAGAACCTGGATCCGTGACGGCGTCCACTCCGGCCACCCAGACCGAGTCAGGCGTTTCTGACGGTGGCGCCCAGCGGACCTGGGGTTGGGTTGTGACAGGCGTCGGGGTCGCGGGATTGGTCACAGGCGCCGTGGCGGGAATTCTTGTTCTGTCCAAGTCGGGTCTGCGCAAGGACTGCCCGGACGGCACATGTAATCCTGACAGCGCCAAGAGCGGCGATATCAACAGCTACAATCTGATGCGCACTCTCTCGACCACCGGGTTCATTGTCGGCGCGGTCGGTACGGCAGTGGGAGTCACTTTGCTTCTCTGGACGCCGAAGCAAGAATCTGGGCCGCATGCGACGCTTTGGCTTGGGCCGGGGTCGGCGGCTGTCAAGGGTACGTTCTGATCGAGTTATTGATTGCGACCCTGCCGCTCGCTGACACCTTCACGGTGAAGGCCGCTGTGCTACCCTGACGTTGTGATTCCGCCAGCCGCCAGAACGATTTCTCTCGCCCTGGCCGCTGCATTCCTGGTGGGTTGTGCCGCCCAGATGCCACCAGTTACCAAACTGGTCAACGACCGGCAGATCGTCACGCGGTCGGTGAGTCCCGCCGCCTACGAGCACGTCGGCCGGGCGTTTCTCTATGAAGAAGAAGAGCGCTGGCAGGACGCCGCCGCAGAGTTGCAACGGGCGCTATCGTTCGACGACGACGCGCCCGAGTTGGAGGCGCATCTGGCCGAGATCTTCCTGCGTCTCGGCCGCCTGCCCGACGCGGCCGCGGCCATCCGCGCTTCATTCAAGATAGACGTGACGGCCGACGGCTTGGTGGCCGAGGCGCATCTGCGCGAGGCCCAAGGCGACGTGGCCCGGGCGGTGCAGTCTCTGCGCCAGGCCGCGGGCAAGGTGGATTTCGCCGACGAGCCGGACACGGCCGAGACGGTCTACCTGGAATTGGCCGAGGCGCAAATCCTGGCGCTCGATGTTCCGGCTGCAGCCGAGACGCTGGCCGATCTCTGTCATCGGGAACCGACGTCGTTGGCCGGGCACATGCGGTTTATGGCGGTGGCCTGGGCCCTCGGCGACATGCCACAAACCGAAACGCAGCTGCGCCAGACAGTGACCGAGGAGCCCAATCACATCGACGCGCTGACAGCCTTGGCGTGGATGCTGGCGGCCCAGGGGCGCAACGACGAGGCCCGGCGGGCGTTTCACGAGGCCTTGGACAGAGGCGAGGGTGCGCTGGAAATTGCGGCTGCCTTTGCCCGTTTTCTGGTCGGCATCGGCGACAACAAGGCGGCCGAGCAGTTGGCCGATGATTTGGTGTCTCCGCTGGCCAGTTCGGATCCCGAACTTCTGCCGGGCAGCATTGAACTAGAGCGATCCGCGCACCGCCTCGACCGAGCCTTGGCCCTGGTGAAAAAGGCACAGGAGGCTGGTGTTGCCGACGATGCCAAGACGCGGCTTGTGCTGAGCGCGGCGGCGCTGCTGAAAGAGCAAGGCCACGCCGCGGAGGCGGTAGCGATGCTGGTCGCGGTGCCCAAGACATCGCCGCTTTTCTTCGAGGCCCATGTGCGCGCGGCGGAGTGGCTCCGTGAAGAGGGCAGGACCGCCGAGGCGGCGCGACAGATCGAGACTGCCGTCGCGGCCGCGGGTGACAATGCGGACCAGAAGGTGGACGCGGCGATCGCCCTCGCCTTCATTGATGAGAAGCGCGGCGATGCGGTTATGGCCACGCGCAGGCTGGATGCGCTGCGGGCCAGCCAGCCGGACCATGCCCACCTGACCCTGAGTCTGGCCATGATCGAGGAACGACGGGGCTCCTGGCAGCGTGCCTTGGACCTGGTCGAGCCGCTCATCAAGAAGAAGCCGAATGCGGTCGAGGTACTGAATTTCTGGGGCTTTGTCGCCGCGGATCATGGCCACGATCTCGACAAGGCACGCAAGCGATTGCAAACCGCAGCCGCCTTGGAACCTGGCGCGGGCGCTGTGCTCGACAGCCTGGGCTGGGTCAGCCTGCGCGCCGGTCAATTGGACAAGGCCGGAATTTTCTTGGAGCAAGCTGGACGGCTGGATCTTGCCGACCCCGAGATTCTCTCCCACCTGGGCGACCTTTACGCAAAGCGATCCGAGCCCGAGCGGGCCCGCGAGGCCTACCGAAAAGCCTTGAGCCACAACCCTGAGGAGCGCCTGCGCCGGCGGCTGGAGGAGAGCCTGGCGGGCATCGAATCCAAGCGCGCGGCTGGGCGGTAGTGACTGTGCAGGGAATGAATCTTCAGCGTGCGTTGGTGTTTTCCCTTCTGCTTGCCGGCTGCGCGACCGCGCCCGTGCCGCGGACCTATCCGGCCCCCACGGCCACAGAACTGCTGGCGGCCCTGCGCACCCGCCAGGCGGCGGCGCGCGGTCTGAACATGGAGACGCGCACCACGAGCTGGCTGGGCGGCGAGCGCGTGCGCGGCACGGTGCAAATGTTGGTTGAGCGCGGCGGCAATCTGCGCTTGGAGGCCGAGGTGTCGTTGCAGGGCACGGTGGCCGCGCTGGCCGTACACGACGGCACTTTTGTTTTTGTCGATCACCAGAAGAAGACGTTTCGCCAAGGCCCTGCCACACCGGGTGATGTGGCGTCGTTGATTCGCATTCCCCTTCCAGCCCAGGCTGTGGCCGCGATCTTGTTGGGCGACGTGTTTGTGCCCGAGGGAAGCCAGGCACTCGGTGTCGGATGGGAAGCGGGTGCGGATGTGTTGCACCTGCAGGAGCCAGACGGGGCGCAATTGTGGGTGAGTTTGCACAGGCCGGCGCCGCTGGTTGCGGCCTGGGACGTAGTCGGGGTTGCGGGTCAGCCGGCGTTCGCGTCCTCGCGTTGGCGGGTTTCCTACGAAGATCTGCAGCGCACGGATGGTCAGTCGTTCCCCGCGCTCACCCGCTTCGCCGAGCCAGGCCGCGATTTCGACGACGGCGTCGAGATCAAAGTTCGCGACCGGATGGTGAACCCTACGTTTCCCGCCGACGCATTTCTGATCGCGCCCCCGCCCGGCTATCTGCCGCAGAAGCCGGGGGGATAGTTCAGTAGATCGCCAGGCCACCCGTGATTTGGATGGTGTCGGCCCAGCCGCTGCCGGCCGGTGCGGTGTGTGCCGTGGTCCAATCGCCCCGCGCGACCAAAGATAGGCGCGTGGCAAGCGAGATCTCCAGGATCAGGCCGGCGCCGAAAGCCGCTCCGTTGCGCCAGCCGGCGGAAGAATCATTGGCCCATTGCACACCCGCATGACCAAAACCGCCCAGGTGAAAACGCCACAGGTCGAGGGGAACCCACTGCAGCTCGCCCGCGATCGAGTCGCGTTCAAACGTGCGGCCCTGCGAATCGTTGCCGCCCCCGAGCGAGAAACTGGCCAGCGCGCCGAGCCGGTGGTGGGGAAAGTAACCCAACTGGATGTTTGAACCGACGCCCGCGACCGAATCGCGCGCTCCGATTGAGCGCAGATAGCCGACGTCGACCTTGAAGGTTAAGCCCTTGCGATCAAGCGGTCGGCGGTCGAGCCGGCGCAGCCCCCAGCCCTCGTCGTCCATCACCTCGGCGCTGACCGATTGCACGGCATCCGCGGGCACGAGATCGCCAAGCGCCACCACCCGTTGCTCGCCAGCGGCATTGGTCAGATGCACCGGCTGGCCAGCAAACATCTGAACCGCGCCGTCGTAACGTATGCCCTCGGTGACGGCCAGACCTGCGACGGCAAGCACCGCCACCGCAACCATGATGATGGCGAGTACGGCAGCCTCGTCACGGCCACCACCTGACTTTGAACCCGAGCTTGATGTTCCACTTCCCCAAGGCCGCGTACCGCTCGATCGCGGCGCCCGTGCGGGGCCGGCAGCCGGTCCGCGGCCGGGACCAACGGCATGGACCTGTCCCGGCAGCGGAACGATGGGAACGACAGGAACCAGCGGCGGCCCGAGCATGCTCATGCCGATCTCCATGCCCACGACCGCGGCAGGAGAAGGCCCCTCTGCGTAGGCCTGGCCTGGAGCCGCTGGCATTTCCGAAGCCGGCGGCGTGGGATAGGGCTGGACTGGCAGAGCGACCGGCGCGGCGGGCGGCGCTGGCTCGATCGCCTCGGAGCGACGCTCGCCCAAGGACTGCACCACCATGACCTTGTCGCCGCGGGTTTCCGGGGGGAGCCGCGCCACGCGCGCCAGCTCTTGCGGCGGGATTGCGTAGCGGTTGGACAGGCATCCTGACAGGGCATAGGAAAAGAAAGTTCCGAGTACGGCCAGTGCCACTTCCGGCCTGGCCTTGAACCGGAGCATGAGCAATGCTCGCTGCTGGCAGCTTTTCATGGCCGCCATTTAAGCAGATTTCGTGCCGCAGGAACGACGATGCCGACGCCCCTTTTTGCGCGGCCCGGGCGCGCGGCCGACGCAAATCTGCGACGCCGCGGCTGTTGCGTTGGCGCCACAGCTTTTGCCACGGCAGCCATCTTGCGCCCGTTGCTGAACGAACGTATAGTTTAAATATAGTCCAGCCTGCGCACCGTCGAGGTTGGGAGGACAAATGGGAATTGACCTTCGAGTTGAGAGTGAGTCTGGTGAAGTCCAGGACGAGATTCTGGATGATCACAACCTGACCGAAAAACTGCTGCCCGAGCCCGACGATCTGACGTCGCCTTGCCTGCGCTACGTCGACCGCGACGGCGACACGGTTTTCAACCAGCTCCAGCTTCCCGTCTTGTTGCAGGAACTGGAAACCCGGCTGCGTGCCGCGCGCAAGCCCGATCTCAAGAACCACGGCGCCGCGCTTCTGAATCTGCTCAAGTCGGCGCAGGATCAAGACCACACCTACGTGCGCTTCTCCGGCGAGTAGCGCCTGCATGAAGACCGGCGTGATCCTGGTCTACCGACAAGTTGATTGTAGAATGCTGGCTCATGGTTAATCGGCATGCGTTCTTGTTACTGTCCCTGCTTCTGATGGACGGCTGTTTCAAGCAGGACAAGGGCAGGACCAGCGAGATCCTGCCGCCTGACTATCAAACCAGTTTCAGCACGGCGAGGGGGTGCCGGCCCATTCAGGGGCACCAGGGAAGCTCGATTGCGGTCATGACCAATGCCGCGGCGGCGGCGGCCTATTCTTCGGGGAGCTACCCGCTTCCGCAGGGCAGCGTGATTGCGGCTGTGGAATCCGACAGGTCGGATTGTTCAAACGTGACTGGCTTCACCGTCATGTTCAAGGAGGCGGCTGGCTACAACCCCGTGGCGGGCGACTGGCACTGGCAACGCCTGGATGACCAGCACGACGTCTTGGACGATGGGCGCGTTCAATCGTGTATTGGTTGTCACGCCTCGTGCAGTTCGTACGACTACACCTGCTCGCGCTGATGGCATGGATCTGTTCGACCGATCGGCCGGCTCTCGTCCCGGCCAGGCGCAGGAAGAGATTCTAGAAGGCACCATCGAGCGCATCGTGTTTTCGGGTGGCGGCGGCGAATTCACGGTGGCTCGCCTGGTGTGTGAGGGCGCGGCCGAGCCCACCACCGTGGTGGGCAGCCTGCTGGGCTTGCCCCAGGGTGCACGCCTGCGCCTGCGCGGCCACTTTGAAACCAACCCGCGTTTCGGCCGGCAGTTCCGCGTGCAAAGCTATACGGAGCTGTCGCCCGAGACGCTCGACGGGATTCGTCGCTACCTGGGCGCGGGCCTGGTCAAGGGCATCGGGCCGGAGTTCGCCGGCCGCATCGTCGAGCGTTTCGGTATCCACACCTTGGAGATCCTGGACGCGCAGCCGGAGCGGATCCGCGAGGTACCCGGCATCGGCCCATCACGGGCCGCGGCCATCCAGAAGGCATGGGCTTCGCAAAGTCAGTTGCGCGAGGTCATGGTGTTTTTGCAGGGCTACGGCGTCTCACCCGCCTTTGCTGCGCGCATCTACAAACGCTATGGCGCCGCGGCCATTGCGCGCGTGCGCGAGAACCCTTTTCGCCTGGCCTTTGACGTGTGGGGCATCGGCTTTTTGTCGGCGGATCGTTTGGCTACCGCGCTGGGCATCGCGCGCGATTCGGATGTGCGCGTGCAGGCGGGTGTGCGCCACGCGCTCGACGAGGCCGGCGGACTCGGCCATGTCTATCTGCCGCGCGGCCGCCTGGTGGAAGAGGCGGCCAATCTTCTGGAGGTGGATCCTGCCTTGGTCGAGGCGGCCGTGGATCGTCTGGGTCGCGCCGGCGAAGTGGCCATCGAGACCACGCCCGAGGGTGCGGCGGTGTTCGAGGTCGGGCTCTATCGCGCCGAGGTGGCAGCGGCGGCGGGTCTGCTGCGCCTGCTGCGTTTTCGCGGCAAGCCGTTGCGCATCGACGCGGATCGCGCCATCGCCGCCTATGAGGCCGAGTCGAGCATTGCGCTCGCGCCCCAGCAGGCCGAGGCCGTGCGGCGCGCGTTGACTGAGTCGTTGCTGGTCATCACCGGCGGGCCGGGCGTGGGCAAGACCACCATTGTGCGCGGGATTGTCAATACACTGGTTCGCCAGGGGCTGACGGTGGCTCTGGCTGCGCCCACTGGTCGCGCCGCCAAGCGTTTGCAAGAGGCGACGGGCCAGCCGGCCGCGACCCTGCACCGCCTGCTCGAATGGCGTCCGGCCGAGGGCGTGTTCGGCCGCAATTCGTCCCGACCGCTGCAGGCCGATCTGTTGGTGGTCGACGAGGCTTCCATGATCGACATTCGCCTGATGGCGGATCTGCTGGCTGCGTTGGCCGACGGCACGCGTCTGGTGCTGGTGGGCGATGTCGACCAGCTTCCGTCGGTGGGGCCGGGCATGGTTCTGCGCGATGTGATCGCGTCGAGCCGTGTGCCCACAGTGCGCCTGACCGAGATCTTCCGCCAGGCGGCCGCCAGCCTGATTGTGACCAACGCCCACCGCATCCACGACGGAGAGGAACCTGATCTCGGCGCCCCGCCCGCGCCAGGGCAAGCCGACACGCGCGACTTCTTCTTCATCGAGGACGACGATCCGGTTCACGCCGCCGAGACCATTCGCGATCTGGTGGCCACCCGCCTGCCGCGGCGCTATGGCTTTTCCCCGCGCGACATCCAGGTGCTGACACCCATGCACCGGGGCGAGCTCGGCGCCTCGACACTCAATCGCCTTCTGCAAGACGCGATCACGCCGGGGCAGCCCGAACTGCACAGTGGAGCGCGCGTGTTCCGCGTCGGCGATCGGGTCATGCAGATGCGCAATAACTACGACCACGACGTGTACAACGGCGACGTGGGCGAGATTCTGCGCGTGGCCGGCGAGTCGAGCGAGGGTCCGCAGGCGGTGGTGCGTTTTGACGAGCGTGAGGTGAGCTATGAGGACGACGATCTCGACGAGCTGACCCTGGCCTATGCGGCTACGGTGCACAAATCGCAGGGATCGGAGTATGCGGCAGTGATTGTGCCGGTGCACACTCAGCACTACGTGATGCTCCAGCGCAGCCTGCTTTACACCGCCGTCACGCGTGGCAAGAAGCTGGTGGTGTTGATTGGCACGCGCAAGGCCCTGCGCATCGCCGTGGGCAACGCCGAGGTGGCGGCGCGCTGTTCGCGCCTGGCCGCGCGTTTGGCAGCCGGGTAGCCGATGCGAGCGATCGTGTTTGCCCTGCTGTTCTTTGCCAGTGTGCCCGCGCGTGCGGCCGAGCCGGTGGCGCCGGAACACCTGCACGTCCTCATGATCAACGGGGGCGGGGACCGCGAAAACAACTTCGCCTCGCACCTTTCCCATCTGCGCCAGTTTGCCGACCTGCTGGAACGCGCCCATGTGCCCCGCGATCACATCACTGTCCTGTCGAGCGACGGCAGCAATCCAGCCTCTGATTTGGCCGTGCGCGAGCCTGAACCCGAGGGAACCTGGCTGCTGGCTGGGACCGCGCTCGGCGATCTTCTGCGCCACACCACCAGCTTTGAAAATTCCACGCTGGCCGGGTACCACCTGCGGCCTGCCACCCGTGTGGAATTGCGGCGCGCGCTCGGCGAACTGAGAACCCGATTGCGCCCTGGTGACACGCTGGTTCTCTTTGTCACCGACCACGGCACCTCCAATCCGCGCGATCCGCTCGACAGCCGCATTTCGCTGTGGGGGGAATCACTGTCAGTGCCGAGCTTGCGCCGGATGCTGGCTGTTCTGCCTGCGTCGGTGCGTGTGGTGGCGCTCATGTCCCAGTGTTTTTCCGGGGGATTTGCCTATCTCTACGACTTGCACGCCAACGCCCACTTTCCGACGGGGGCGGCTTGCGGTTTCTTTTCGTCCACGGCCGATCGTCCCGCGTACGGCTGCTATCCCGAGGTGCGCGGTGCCGAGGCCGTGGGGCACGCCTTTGAATTCCTGCAGGCCCTTGCGCAACGGGGCCGGTTTGTCGCCGCCCATGACAGCATTCTCTTTTCCGACCAAAGCCCCGACGTGCCCTTGCGCAGCTCAGAGGTCTATCTCGACGAAATTCTGTTGCACGCGGCAAGCACAGCGCGCGCCGACGAGAACAAGTTCGTCGACGATATCTTGCGTGCAGCATGGGTGGGCGGTGGCTTTGCGGCCGAGCGTGAGCGGGCGCAGCGATTGGCCGTGCAGTACGGTTTGCCGCCCTTGCGCGAGGCCAATCTGGCCGAGATCAACCAGCGCGGCGAGGACCTGGCCGCGTTTCTCGACGGGGTGGAGGCGCAGGCCAAGACTTGGGCGACCGCGCTCGGCGATCTGAATCAGGCGCGCCTGGATGCGTTTCTGACAGCGCGGCCGAATCTGGCTGCGCGCTTGGCCTTGCCGGCCGTGCGCAAGACGGGACCGGAAAAGCGGCGCGCGTTGACTGTGGAACTCTTGGACGAATTGGTTCCCGCGACCAACAGCGACGACAAGCAACTGGCCCGAGTGAAGCGCCTGATCGATGCCACCGCCGACTTCGACGAAATCGCCTACCGGGCCGAGGTGCGGATGGCCGCTCTCCTGCGTTTGCGTACGCTGGTGCTCGATGTCGCCGGGCGTTTCTACCTGCAGAACAAGCCCCAGGAATCGGCAGCCTTCGCGGCCTTGGAGCGTTGTGAAGACCTCGGCTTCACTCTGGCGCCGGCCGTTGAGAGTTACTCTGCTGCCAAGCCAGCCCTGCGTGCGATCGAGACCGATCGGCAGGCGGCTGAGCGTGGCCAGCCGGCCTGGGCAGGTCTTGTCTTCGCGCCGATTTCTTCTGCTCGCCGCCAGCGCCTGGGCCTTGCCGACGGGGCGGTGCGTGTCGTGGCGGTGGTGGCCAATTCACCCGCAAGCCGCGCCGGCCTGCGACCAGGCGATCTTCTGCTCGGCGCCGCGGGGGAGCCCTTCACCAGCCAGAACCCCATCCGTCCGGCCGTGGGCCTGGCCCCCATCGGCGCCGAATGGCCGCTCGATGTGCAGCGCGGATCGATGAAGTTAGTGCTGCGCCTGCGGCCGCAGGCAGCGCCACAGAAAAACTAGCGCGGGCGCGGGTCATCCTCGATTCAGGTCGGGTCGCCTTGGACGGCGTGACGGTCAGTCGCTTCAACGAACAGGCGAAGCGAAACGCGAAGCGCTTCCCGGAAGATTTCGCCTTCATCCTGACCAAAGAAAAGTACGAAGCTCTAAGGGCGCCGCTGGGTGCCAGGCGATCGGGCGCTCGAAGAAGGAGACTCATCGAGCCAGATAAACCAATCAGCGGTAGTCTGCCTTGGTGGATCGGGTTGCGGCGCGATTCGGCTACCGCGCGATCGGCCGTGGTTGCCCAAAGCTCTTGACGGCCAGATCTGTTTGCGGCTTCCATACGTCCATGAGAAACGCGAGCTTGCCTTCCTTTCGCTTCATCACGCGAGGGCTGTTGCCTTTCGTGGCGGCGGTCAGTGCCTCCTGTGCCGCGACTCCCACGAACGGCCCAGGCGCGACCGGCGGCCAGATTGGAGACACGAATCTGGGTGACGTGGTCAACTTTGTCTCCGGCACCGGCGATTTGCCGTACGCCCTTGGCGACAACGTCTACGGGATGAGCGGCAACGCATTTCTCTCTCGTTCGACTCTCGGGAACAGCTCGCTGGTCATCGGTACCGATCCGGGCAAGATTTGCATCCACGGGACTGTGGACGCTGTGCCCACGCCGCCGGATGGAAGCCACCCACCCTATAGTAGCTACTGGGGCATCGAGGTGGGTTTCGACCTGAACCTGGGGCTCGCCTGGATGCCGGGCAGTGTCGTCGGCTTCTCTTTCACCATCGAAGGCACGGTGATGAGCCCGGTTCGCTTCATGGCATTGCCCTTCGGCCTCGATCCCACGGCCGAAGCGAGCGCCAAGTGCCTGCCCATGAATCCTCAGAGCAACGTCGCACAGCAAGTGCAATTCACGCAGCTCACGCAATTTTGCTGGGACACGGCCAGCCTCGTGATTGATACAAGCAAGGGCCTCAGTAACTTTGGTCTGCAGATCGCGGCCACAACGAACGCCGCTATCCCGTTCGATTGGTGTCTGAAGGATCTGCGACCTATCTTGGCGGCCAAGTCCCCTTGAAGCGTCAAGAGCGAGGCCAAACGGACGAGCCGCAGGAAAGAGGTCCGGGACTAGTCTGCCAAACGAACAACCGTATTCCTTGAGGCGCTCCGCCTTGCCAGCGGCGGCGATCGGTCGTCGTGACACGGTTCAGCCGGTCAGGACGAAGTGATGAGCCAGCACTGTTTGGTAGCAGCGACCGACTTTTCGGCGATCCGCCCACCGCCATTGAGAGCCGTCACACACCATGGTGGCTCAGGCTCGTCACTGTAGACCCGGCGCCAGGGGGCGGCGTCAGCGGCAGGGCCAAACTAACTCAACCCGAATTGTCCATAGCCGCACCCTCTAGCTGAGAAAGCCACTCGAGCACCCTGCGAAAGGGATCACATGCAACCCAAGCACATCGCGCAACATCAGGCGGGGCGCATACTCGTATCGTCTCTCTATGCAGTCAGCGTGGGGACGATCTTCCTAGCATGCAATTCCTCGAATCCTGCGGCCACGACAGGTGGAGCGGGCGGCGCAACATCAAGTCAAACTACGGGGCTGGCGCGAAGGTCAACTTCACTTTCAGCGTGCCCGTCAGCAATCCCAAGCTATGGGACCTCGAAAACCCCAATCTGTATCAGCTGGTGGTCAACGTCCAAGTTGGTGGCACCACAGTGGACGACGACGTTCAGAGCTTCGGGATCCGCGAGATCAAGTTCGACACTGGAATGACCCTCAATGGCAAGAGCCTGAAATTTCAGGGGGTTGCCAACCATCAAGATTATCACAGCCTCGGCATGGCACCTCCGCAACGAGCGATACAGCGCCGGCTGGCCCAGCTCAAGGCTTTGGGGGTGAATGCCTGGCGCACAGCCCACGACCCGCCCAGCTCGGACTTCCTCGACATGACGGATCGCATGGGCATTCTGGTCCTCGATGAGTTCGCCGACACCTGGACCACGACCAAGTACGCCGACAAGGGCGACTACTCAAAGTACTTCGATGTGGCCGCGTCCACGCCCACTGGAATGCCGCCGTTACCAGCGGTGACAGGGGTAAGCGATGCGACTGCAGTCTGGTACCAGGTCGACTTCACAGGCTGGATCATGCGTGATCGCAACCACCCCAGTGTGGCTTTGTACAGTGTGGGCAACGAGATCGGGCATGGCCTCAGCTATCGAACGCCCTACCTCACCAAGATGATCGCCATGAGTCACGCGCTGGATCCCTCGCGCAGTGACACCCAGGCCCTGCAAAGTCCGGCCTCGATCGGCGACTTTCCGGGGACGGAAACCAGCAATCTGCTGGACGTCTGGGGTGACAACTACGACCTCGCGACCTGCCTCAAGGCCATGGTTCAAGTGCACACGAAGTCCGGCCTGCTGACCGAGTTTGGCACTGAGACCGGCACCTGGGCCAGTGTGACTGCCAATCCTGGCCTGACCGGCGAGTTCATGTGGACTGGGATTGACTATCTGGGCGAGGCCGACAAGGCGTGGCCCAGTATCGGCAACAATTCGGGCATTATGGACGAACTCGGAGGAGTGAAGACCCTCGGCTACCAGTGGCAAACCATCTGGGGTGCCCCCAAGACCACCCCGCCGGCCACGGGCACGACGGCGACCCAGGTGGTGCTTGCCGCCGACCACAGCTCAATGGTGCCTGACTGGAATGACATCTCGTTCGTCAAGGCCACAATTGCGGATGCAGCCGGGCATGTTGTCAATGGCGCGTCCGATGCCATCACGTTCACCATCAGCGGCCCGGGAACCATTGTGGCCGTTGACAGTGCCAGCATGACCAACGAGACCTTCCGCGGGAAAGTGCGCAACGCCTACCAGGGCATTGCCTACGCCCTGGTCCAGGCGACGGGACCAGGTGCCATCACGGTCACGGCTGCCGCGGGCGGGCTCACGGGTGGCAGTGCGACCATTCAGGCCAGTACCGGCACCTTCGTTCCTTGCTCCGGGACTTGCGACTGAGGCCAGGTGCCGAGCAAGCCGAGGACCAGAAGGAAAGCGAGAGGAGCTGGACGCCGCCAGGCCATGCCGAAAGTACACCTCCACGGCAGGCGGCACATGCCGAATGTGGCGCATTCGGGGCGCTTGCTGGGCAGGCTCCAGGTTGGACGTGGTTCATCCGATATGGTGTTTGTCAAGCGGGCGAGCTGTGGATTCAAAGGACCCTATAGATCGAGGCGCAGCACCAGCCGCTCCCGTTGAACGCGCAGTTGTCGATGGGCAGACGGCACGTCACGGGGCTAGCCTCGCTGCGTCTCGCTCTCTGTTCATCAGACGGCTCCTGGGCATCGCTGTGCTGATTGATCTGTTGTTCGCCGGCCTGGCGGGTTTCTGGTTGCGACAAAGCCGGCTGCGTTACGAGGAACGCGCCCATGTGGCGACGCAGAACCTCTCGACCGCGCTGGCCGAAAACGTTGCCAACGCCGTGGACCGGATCGATCTCACTGTGCTCACGGTGGCAGACGAAGTGGAAAGGCAGCTGGCCAGGGGCGGGATCGACGGCAAGACGCTGAATGCGCTCATTGCCCAGCAACAAGCCCGATTGCCGTTTCTGGATGGTTTGCGCGTAGTGAATGCAGAAGGGGAAAACAGCTACGGCACCAGCGTGACTCCGGGCGTGCGGACCAGCGTCGCTGATCGGGCCTACTTTAGCCGCCTTCGCGGTGACCCAACGGCGGGTCTGGTTATCTCCGAGCCAGTGATTGGGCGCGTAAGCAAGAAGTGGTCGGTCATTCTCGCCCGCAGGGTGAATCAGCCGGACGGCTTATTCGCTGGGCTGGTCTACGGCACGATTACCATTGATCACTTTCTGGCCACATTCTCGTCAATCAACGTCGGCAAGCTTGGCTCGGCTTCCTTGCGCGGCGAGCGCCTGGTCATGATTGCGCGCTATCCAGAGCCCCTGGGATTTGGCGCCGTGGTTGGCCAAGAGAACGCCTCCATCGACCTGCAAAACGCGGTTGGAGCCAACCAGGAGGC
>Ga0265316_10000744_pt1 | contig 36026 bp, 27 predicted proteins | sample 4522metaG_FD_202092 | JGI IMG/M metagenome (GOLD analysis project Ga0265316, IMG submission 202092) | Rhizosphere microbial communities from Carex aquatilis grown in University of Washington, Seatle, WA, United States - 4-5-22 metaG | ecosystem: Host-associated > Plants > Roots > Rhizosphere >...
TGAACGGTGCGGCCGGCGCAGGGTCCTACGGCCCGCCGCGTGGCCCGTCGCGCGGCCCCTCGCGCGGGCGCCCGCCGATCCGCGTCTCCGGTCCCCGTCCCGGGCCGATCTCGAGTCCGGTTTCGGCGCCCGCCCTCGGCGCGGACGGTGCCGCTGCGGCGACCGACGAGTACGCCGGCCCGCTTCCCGCCCGGCGCCCCAACTGCACGCTGGCCCAGATGCGCCGCTTCATCAAGAGCCGCCCGTACGTGCCGGTTCACGAGCTCCGGCGCCGCTTCGAGATCGAGGGCATCGAGGACGAAGTCAGCCCCGTGACCACCGAGCGCGGCACGATCTACGTCGGCCTCCCGCCCGAACAGGCCCGATTCCTGGGCGACCTGATCCGGTCCGGCGACGTCGGCTGCGAGATGCTCCTGGACCCCGAGAGTCCCGGTGTCATCGGCGTCTTCCCCATGAGGCCGATCGCCCGGCAGTAGCGGCCGTCGGAGGCTCTACTCCTTGCCGGCCTCCGATCGGTTGGCGATCGAGGTGCCTAGGGCTGGGTTGAGAAGGAACGCGACTCCGTTCTCGCCTCGTTCATTGCGGTGATCAGTTGACTCATCTCGTCGGCGCCTCGGCGGCATTTGTCTGCCTTCCACAACTGGAACGGGGTTGCGTTGTTCGACCTCCCGGTCATCCCGAAACGGAAGGACGTTTGTAGCCGAGGTCCCGTAAGGGCAACATACCGCATGAGAAAGCCCACATGGGCGGTGGCTCCGGTGAGTTCGCTGTAGTCATATGCGAGCGCCGGGCGGTGACGATCCGGGCGCTGCAAAAGGACTCGGCGGTCGGTCGCCACGATCGCCATGAGCCCCGGGATGATCACGAGAGCCCGCTCGCCGGGCTCCAGGATTGCCCTGAGACTCGCCGGCATGTCGGCGCGCAGGTCGCGAGCCAGAATTCCTGCCAAACCACCGGCCGCCGAAGCTTCACCCGCATAATGTCGCCCCACGCCGTGCTGTTCAGGGGCTTGTCCGATTGGGCCGCGCATAGCGAACCTCGGCTGTCTCCTTGCTGTCACCGTGACGCATCCACAATATGATGCGGCATGATGCGGCCGGAGGCGTGGTCTCTGCCAGCGCTCAACGACACGTCGCCGCAGTCCAGCCGGAGGCAGAGCCGAGCACAACTCCAAGCCAGTTGTCTATCTGCATCTCTGCGGCCCCATCACGAGTACGCTGCTCAGCCTGGCTAGGAAGCATCTGTCCCCGCACCTTCGCCCGTATAGTGTCGGCCCGAGTCCACTACCAGCCGATCTTCTCGATCGCCGGCGTGCATCTCAGTAGCTCCTCTCAAATCGGCTTCGCCTCAACTTGAGTATAGAAGCCGTAGAGCCCGCCCCGGCCCGATCCTAGATGCGCCGAGAGGCGACGGGACCGCCAAACCTACGGGCCGGTCTTGGGGAACGTTTCTCCCCATGCGACGGCGTCCTTTGCCTCGAAGACAGGCTAGCTTTGTTATCTCGGTCTCCACTCCGATCGCCCCGACCGCACTCGACAAATGCTGGCGCGTCTCGCGCGGACCCGCCCGCGCGTCCCGCGCGTCGCGCGCTCAGCCCAACTCGCCGCTCGGCTGTCGCAGCATGGCGAGCAGCGCGTCGTGGAGGTGGCCGTTGGATACCAGGATCGAGTCGCTGCCGACGAAGTCGGGGTTGCCGTCGGCCGTGGATGCCCGGCCTCCGGCCTCCTGGACGATGAGCCCGCCGGCAGCGATGTCCCACGGCTTCATGCCGAACTCCCAGTAGGCATCGAGTCGTCCGGCGCCGACCCAGGCGCCGTCGAGCGCGGCTGCGCCGGCCCGCCGGATCCCCTGGACCTGGAAGTGGATCTCCTCGAATTCCCTGAAGTTGTTTCGCTGCGCGTTCTTCAGGTCGTAGGTGAACCCCGTCGCCAGGAGCGCCTCCTGCAGCCTCGTTTCGGCCGAGATGCGAATCGGAGCGCCGTTGAGGGTCGCGCCCCGGCAGGCCTCGGCGGCGAACAACTCGTCGCGCATCGGGTCGAAGACGACGCCCACGATCGGGCGGTTGTCCAGCGCGAGGGCGATCGACACTGCGAATGTCGGCAGGCCGTGGGCGAAGTTGGTCGTGCCGTCGAGCGGGTCCACGAACCACCGGTAGCCGCCCGGCTTGCCGTCGCCGCCGCTGGCGCCGCTCTCCTCGGCCAGGACGGCATGGTCCGGAAAGCGGGCTCGCAGCGCGGCCAGGATCAACTCTTCCGAGCGGCGATCGAACTCGGTGACGAGATCCGTGGCGCCCTTGTGCTCGACGTGTGTCACGCGCCCGAAGCCGTCGCGCAGCAGCGCTCCGGCCTGACGAGCAATCTCCTGGACGAACGTCAGCGTGTCGCTCATGACCCGAAGTATGGGTTCGGCGGCGCGACGGCGTTCGAAGGCGCAGCCTTTCGGGCGGCCGGGCGCCGATCGCCTCGCCCGGCGCTTGCCTCGATCAGAACGGCGAGACGAAGATCCGGCCGATCGCTACGAGCGCCGCGACGATGCCGAAGAAGCCGCTGAACGCCAGCTGCGGGATCTCGTGGCGCCGGATATGGAACGAGGCGGCCAGCGCCATCAACAGCGCCAGCGCGACGGCGGCCACGGCGGTGAGCCACGGCAGGACCCCGGTCGCGGCCGGCAGGATCAACCCGACCGCGCCCAGGATCTCCAGGACGCCCAGCACTATCGCCTGGTCCCGCGTGAGCGCCCCGACCCAGGCCATTCGACGCCTGGCGTCGTCGTAGAGCACCGCCTGGTCGTAGCCGGCGCCGAAGAAGCACAGCGCGAGCAGGACCTGAACGATCCACAGGGCGACATTCACCGGATTCTCCTTGGGCGGACGTGACGGGTCGAAGGCTATCCATTCTGACGGCGCCAGGCAACGGCCGAGGTAGGGGCCGTGTAGCGCAACCACTGCGGCGTCCAGCGCAACGATCATACGGCGGGTGACCCGCGGGGCACAGCGCATCGGCTGCCGAACGCCCTCGAAGGGGGCGCAGCACGTGACTCCGGAGTCAGCCGCCGCGATCCGGGGCTGCTAGGCTGATGTCCCCACATGAAAGGCGAGGGGCATGGGCTGGAAGGCGCGCGACATCCCCGATCTCTCGGGCAAGACGGCGGTCGTGACCGGCGGCAACGGCGGCCTGGGGCTGGCCACGGTACGCCAGCTGGCCGCACACGGCGCCCACGTCGTCATCGGCGCCCGCAACCTCGACAAGGCTGAGGCGGCCCGGGCGGCCGTCGAGGGGACGGTCCCGGGTGCGTCCTTGGAGATCCGCAAGCTCGATCTGGCCTCGCTCGCCGCGATCGCCGAATTCGCCTCCGCCGTGAACGCCGCGCACCCGAAGCTCGACCTGCTCTTCAACAACGCCGGGCTGATGGCCGTGCCGGAAGGCAGGACGGCGGACGGGTTCGAGACCCAGTTCGGGACGAACTACCTGGGCCATTTCGCGCTGACGATGCAGCTTCTGCCCGCTCTTCTGGCGGCGCCGGCGGGGCGGGTCGTGGGCACCACGTCCATAGCCCGCTTCACGGCGGGCAAGTACGACCTCACGAACCCGCACATGCGCGGCTGCTACAAGCCCTGGTCCGCCTACGGCATGTCGAAGCGAGCCGTCCTCCAGTTCGCGCTCGAGCTAAACCGCCGGCTGGCGGGACGGAGCGTGACGGCCTATGCCGCCGACCCGGGTTTCTCGAGGACCGACCTTCAGTCCACCAGCGCCCGAGCCATGAGGGGCTCGCAGCAGCGGTTCTGGGTGGCCGCTTCCCCTCTGATCGCCCAGTCGGCTGCGAGCGGCGCGCTGTGCCAGCTCCGGGCCGGCACCGATCCGAATGCCGTCGGCGGCAGCCTCTACGCGCCACGCTGGTATTCCTTCGGCGCGCCCGTCGTGCGCAAAGTCGGGTCGAACATCGACCGGCCGGACCAGCTTGCCGCGCTGTGGGAGCTGTCCGAGCGCGAAACCGGGTTGACGCTCGAGGCGGCGCTGACTCGCTGACCCGCCATCTTCCGGCGACGACGGCTATGTCTTGTGCAGGACCTCGCCCGGGCTGGGCATGCCCGGGATGCACGTGACGAAGCGATTGCCGCCGTCCCTCTTGGCCAGATACATGGCGTAGTCGGCGGCCCTGACCAGCGTGTCTCCGTCCTGCCCGTTATCCGGGAAGAAGCTGCCGCCGATGCTGACGGTGGCCTTGACTCTCTGGCGCTGCAGGGCGAATGGCCTGGCCAGGGCGGCGAGAATCTTGTGGGCAACGGCGTCGACGTCTTCGACGTGGCGGACCGTTTCGAGGATGACCACGAACTCGTCGCCGCCGATGCGGGCCACCGTGTCGCTCTGGCGGACGCTCTCGCGAAGCCTCTGCGCGATGGCGCGGAGCAGCAGATCGCCGAACTCGTGGCCGTGCGAGTCGTTGAAGTCCTTGAAGCGGTCGATGTCCATGAAGAGTACGGCAAAGGCGGAGTCGGATCGCCTGGCGCGGGCCAGGAGCTGGGTCAGCCTGTCGGTCATGAGAAACCGGTTCGGCAGGTCGGTAAGCGTGTCGTGCGTGGCGAGATGCTGGAGGGCAGCCTCGGTCTGCTGCATCTCATTGATCTCTCGCGTGATGCCGACAAGGCCGATGACGGCGCCCGACTCATCGTGGAGCGGCAGCTTGGTCGTCAGCGTCCAGTTCGTGCGGCCGTTCTCGAGCTGACGGCTCTCGATCACGCCCACGATTGCCCTGTTCGTCTCCATGATCCGTTCGTCGTCGCGGCGGGTCTCCTGCCCGAAGGTCTCGCCGAAGAGGTCGACGTCCGTCTTGCCGACGAGCTCGGCCGGGTCCGAGAAGCCTAGGTCCTGGGCCATCTTCAGACTCACGCGCAGCAGACGGCACTCCCGATCCTTGAAATAGATGCTGTCCGCCGTCGTTTCCATGAGGGCGTGGAACAGGAACACATCACTCGGGGACTGTCGGGTCGACACGCTTTGCCTGGCCTCTCGGTGGCGAGCTTCACGTGGTGCTGTTGTCGGCGGTCGCGCCCCGAGAGTCAACAGCCCTTTCGGGTCCCCCGGAAGTCATCATTACGTCGATGAATTGGATTGCCTTCGCACTCGGCCCCGCTCTGGTCGCGCTCGTCTTATGGGACCTTTTCGAATCGATCGTGGTGCCGCGCCCGACGCCCGGCCGATTGCGGATCGGACGATACGTCATGCGCAATTCCTGGATCGTCGTGCGGGCGATCGGGCGCCGCGGCGACGCCGGGACTCGGGACCGCATTCTCGGGCTGTTCGCGCCGGCCGTGACGCTCGTCCTGCTCGTGATCTGGCTGCTGGCCATGATCGCCGGCTACGGGCTGATCCTCTTCGCTCTGCGTGATGAGCTGCGCCCGAACCCCGGCGATCTGGGAACCGCGACGTACTTCGCCGCGAGCTCCGTCCTGACTCTGGGGTTTGGCGACTTCGTGGCTGTGGGGCCTGCGGCCCGGGCCGTTGTCGTGGCGGCGGCAGCCAGCGGGCTCGGGGTCGTGGCCCTGGTGGTGACGTTCCTGTTCTCGCTCTACGGCTCGTACCAGCGCCGCGAGATCCAGGTCGTGACCCTGCAGGCGGCCGCCGGCGCGCCTCCGTCGGCGGTGACTCTTCTCGAGACATACGCCGGGCTCGATCTCGCGGGCCGCCTGCCGGGCTTCTTCGCCGATTGGGAGCGATGGGCCGCCGAAGTCCTCGACACCCACGTGGCCTATCCCTTGCTGGGATTCTTTCGATCCAGCCACGACAACCTGTCATGGATCAGCGCGCTCGGCACCGTGCTCGACGCGGCGAGCCTGGTTCTGACCACGATCGCGGACGTCCCTCGCGGAGAGGCGGAGCTGTTCAAACGCGTCGGTTCCCACCTCGTGGAAGACATCACGAACCTCGGCTACCGGGGCGGAACGGTCGCGCGTCCGGATCCCGGGCCCAACGCGTCGGGACTCGACAGGGCCGCCTTCGACGGGGCGTATGCCAGGCTCGCCGGCGCAGGCTTCGGCCTCGTTCCCGAGGAGGAAGCCTGGCCCGCGTTCGAGACGGCTCGCGCCGCATATGCCGGCGGTCTCGAGGCGATGGCGGCCTACTGGGCCACGCCCACCAACTCGTGGCTGGATTCGGCCGGCGAGCTCCGATCGCCGGTGCACAGACCCGACGAGTCGGACGGCCGAGGCGATCCGGCGGCCTGACGGACGGTCGATCGGTCCGCCGTCAGGGCCTCGGCTCGATCCCTTCGATGGCCAGCAGCCGGCGCTTGATGGCCAGCGACGCGCGCCGGTCGGCGTAGTTCGAGCCGCCATAGCCGCCGATCGTGCCGTCGCCGGCGATGACGCGGTGGCACGGAATCAGGATCGGGACCGGGTTGCGCCCCATCGCCCCGCCGACGGCCTGCGCCGCGCCCGGCCGCCCGATTCGTCGAGCCAGCTCGCCGTACCCGACCGTCTCCCCGAATTGGAGCCGGGCCGCGCCCGTGAGCACGAGGCGGTCCCAGGCCGAGACCCGCAGGTCGATCGGCAGCTCGAAGTTCCGGCGCTCGCCGGCGAACCATTGGCCGACCTGCCGTGTGGCCTCGGCCAGCAACGCCCGCCATTGCGCGGGCACGTCGCCATCCTCGGCGGGGAGCACGGCGCCGTGGAGCCGCCGCGCCAGGCCGTCGACGAAGTCAGGCGTCTCGGATCCAAGGTCGACCGCAACTATGCCTGTGGCGGTGGCGGCCAGGTGGAGCAGGCCCCACGGCGCCGGGCAGGTGGTGAAGGCGGCGGCGGGTGCCGCTGATGGCGCTGGCATGTCGACAGTCTGACGGACCGGCGGTTCCCGAGGAAGGGGATCGTTGCCCGGCACTCCCGGGCGGCTTATACTCCCGGGGAGTATGCAAGCGATAGATCCATCCGCCGCCCAGCCCACACCCACCGCCGAGATCCAGCTGCCTATCGAGGGCATGAGCTGCGCCTCGTGCGTGAACCGGATAGAGCGCTACCTGCGCAAGACCCCCGGCGTCGCCGAGGCGAGCGTCAATCTCGCGACCGAGGTCGCGACCGTGCGCTACCGGCCGGAGATGGCCGGGCTCGACGAGATCGCCCGCGCCATCGAATCCGCCGGCTACGAGATTCGCCACCTGCCGGAGCCCAGGGCGGGCGCGGCCCGCGCCAGTCTGCTCGAAGAGGCGGACGCCGAAGCCGCCGCCAGAGCGCACGAGCAACGAGTCCTCGGGCTCACAGCCGCCGCCTCGCTGGTAGTCGCGACTGCGGCGATGCTGGTGATGTACCTGCCCAATGCGCCCTGGACGATGGAGCAAGCCGCGTGGCTGCTCATCGGCCCCGCAACGGCCGTCCAGTTCCTGGCCGGCCGCCGCTTCTACCGCGCCGCGATCCGCGCCGCCATCCACGGGTCCACGAGCATGGATACGCTCGTGGTCGTCGGGACCAGCGCGGCGTGGGCTTTCAGCGTGCTGGTGACCGTGGCGCCGGGGCTGCTCCGCTCCGCCGGCATCGAGCCGCAGACTTACTTCGACAGTTCGACCGCGATCATCGGGCTCATCCTGACCGGTCGCTGGCTGGAGGCGCGGGCCAAGGGCCAGACGGTCGGCGCGGTCAAGGCGCTGATCGGGCTGCAGGCCAGGTCGGCTCGAATCGTTCGGGCGGGCGCCGAGGTAGACGTTCCTCTCGAAGAGGTTCGCGTCGGCGACCTGATCCGCGTCCGACCCGGCGAACGCGTGCCCGTCGATGGCAGGGTCGTCGACGGCGCGTCGGCGGTCGACGAATCGATGCTCACCGGCGAACCGATCCCGGCCGAGAAGAGTGCCGGCGCCGAGGTGATCGGCGGCACGATCAACGGCCACGGCACGTTCCTGTTCCGCGCCACCCGGGTCGGCCGCGACACCGCCCTGGCCCAGATCGTGGAGCTCGTCCGCCGCGCTCAAGGTTCGAAGGCGCACATCCAGCGGCTGGCGGATCGCATCGCCGCCGTGTTCGTGCCGGTCGTCCTCGTCCTGGGCGCCGCCACCTTCGCGCTGTGGTTCGTCGCCGGGCCGGAGCCGCGCGCCACGCACGCGCTCGTGGCCTTCATCACCGTCGTTGTCATCGCCTGCCCGTGCGCGATGGGCCTTGCCACGCCGACGGCGATCATGGTCGGAACCGGCAACGGCGCCGAGGCGGGGATCCTGATACGAGGCGGCGAGGCGCTGGAACTGGCCGCCCGAATCGACGCCGTCATCTTCGACAAGACGGGTACGCTGACCCGCGGCCGGCCTTCGCTGGGAGCGGTCGTGGAGGCCCCGGGCTTCAGCGCCGACGAGGTGCTGGACCTGGCGGCCTCGGTGGAGCGGGGGAGCGAGCATCCGCTGGCGGCCGCAATCATCGCCGGCGCCGCCGAGCGCGAGCTGGGTCGGCGCCCGGTGGAGGAATTCGAGGCGGTCGCCGGGCGCGGCGTGCGCGGCCGGGTCGACGGTCGCGCCGTGCTCGTCGGCACTGCAGCGTTCCTTTCGGCCGAAGGCGTGGATCTCGGCGGGCTCGAAGCGGCTGACGGCCCATCGTCGGGCGCCTCTTACGTAGCGGTCGACGGTCGAGCGGCGGCCCTGCTGCCGACCGTCGACGAGATCAAGCCCGAAGCCGAACCGGCGGTGCGCGAGCTTTCGGCCGCCGGCATCGAAGTCTGGCTGGTCACCGGCGATCAGGCCGCGACCGCCCGGGCCGTCGCGGCGGCCGTCGGCATCGCGCCCGAGCGCGTCATGGCGGAAGTGCTTCCGGCCGGCAAGGCCGCCGCGGTCGAGTCGCTCCAGGCGCGCGGGCTGCGAGTGGCGATGGTCGGCGACGGCATCAACGACGCGCCCGCGCTGGCGCAGGCCGACGTCGGCATCGCCATCGGCACCGGGGCGGACGTGGCCCTGGAGGCGTCCGACGTGACTCTCGTCGGCGGCGACCCTCGGAGCGTCGCGGCCGCCATCCGCCTCTCGCGCCAGACCCTGCGAGTGATTCGGCAGAACCTGGCCTGGGCTTTCGGCTACAACATCGTCCTGATCCCGTTGGCCATGGGCGCGCTGTACCCGCTCGCCGGCATCACCCTGAACCCCGCCCTGGCCGCCGGGGCGATGGCCCTCTCGTCCGTGAGCGTGGTTACGAACTCGCTGAGACTGCGGCGCTCGACCCGGCACCGGACGAATCGCCCGGCCTCCAGCCCGGCGGCAGCGTAGGCCGCCGCCTAGCCCTCGACGTTCGGCAGCTCCATGCCGGGCCCATCGTCGGGGCGGGCCGCAAAGCCCAGGCGCTCGTAGAACTCGCGCTTTCCGCGGGCGCTGAACAGCTGCACCTGGAGCACGTCCGCTTCCCGGCAGCGGGCCACGAGCCGCTCGACGATCTGGGTACCGATGCCGCGGCCGCGCAGCTCCGGGAGCACGATCACATTCACGATAAGCGCATGCAGGACCCCGTCGGAGAGCACGAGGCCGGTTCCGGCTATCTCGCCTCCGCCGCGGCGGGCGCATATGGCGAACCAGGCGTGAGGAAGGCTCGCCGCAAGCCGATCGGCCGTGACGTCGGATGCTTCGCTCCAGCCGCTCGATCGAAAGAGGCGCTCGAACTCTTCGGCGGACGGCATCTCGGCCCGGTATTCGATGGCAAGGTCCGGCTGGCTCATGGGCGTCAAGTATGGCCCGCCGGCCGGCCAGCGGACCGGCGCGACGACCCTACCCGACCCACGGGCCGGCCAGCGCCAGCGCCAGCGCCACTACCGCACCCACTACCACGGCTCGCAGCCCGGACGAGTGGCCGAAGCCCAGCTCGGAGGTCAGCGGCCCGGCCACGATCGCGGCCGCCGCCACCGGGATCGCCAGAACCGCCGCGACGACACCGAGGGGCAGGCTCCGGGCCAGCCAGTGGACCGCGATCAGCTGGCGCGAAACGAACGAGAGCGCCATCAAGAGGTCCGCGGCAACAAGGAAACCGGACAGCGCGCCCAGGATCGCCTCGGTCCGCGTCGCGGCGAGGAAGATCGGCAGACCGACCGCCAGGACGCCGAGCGCCAGGAGTGCCGGGACCAGGATCAGCGAGCCGTCGATGCCCTGCGGCAATGCCACGCGCGGCGCGGGACGGCTCAGCTCAAAGGCGACCAGCGTTCCGCCCGACAGAAGCGCGCCGACGAATCCAACCTGGAATCCGCGACTCAGCCAGGCCGGTATTCGAGGACGCTCCACCTGGCCATCCTACACTTTCGCGCTTGCCGGAGGCCCGGCGGCGCCATCCCGATCTGCGGCGCGCGCCGGCCGCGCCCTAGATGTGGAAGCGGCGGAAGACCGCGACCGCGTTCTGGCCGCCGAACCCGAAGCCGTTGATGATCGCCGTGTCGACCTTCTTGACCCGCTTCACGTTGGGGACGTAGTCCAGGTCGCACTCCGGATCGGGGTTCTCCTGGTTGATCGTGGGCGGGATCACGCCTTCGCGGATGGCGCCGATGGCGGCCAGCCCGCTGACGGCTCCGGCGGCCCCGAGGAGGTGGCCGACCATCGACTTGGGCGAGCTGATCGCGACCTTGTACGCATAGTCTCCGAAGGCCGTCTTGATGGCGCGGGTCTCGGTCGCGTCGTTGAGCGGAGTGGAGGTGCCGTGGGCGACGATGTAGTCGACCTCGTCGGGCGCCACGTCCGAGCGGCGGAGGGCCTTGGTCATGGCGGTCGAGGCGCCGCGCCCGGACGGTTCCGGTGCGCTGATGTGGAACGCGTCGGCGGTGAGCGCGCCGCCCATGACCTCGCACTGGATCTTGGCCCCGCGGGCCAGGGCATGCTCGGCCGACTCGAGGACTACGATCGCCGCGCCCTCGCCGAAGACGAAGCCGTCGCGGTCCTTGTCGAACGGACGCGAGGCGTGGGTAGGGTCGTCGTTGCGGCTCGAGAGGGCGCCCATGTTGCCCAGCGCGGCGAACGCGATCGGCACCAGGTTCCCCTCGGATCCGCCGACGATCACGATGTCGCACTCGCCGGCCTCGATCAGCCGCTGGCCGTCGATGAAGGCGATGACGCTGCTGGCGCAGGCGGCCACCTGGCACATCACCGGACCGGTGATGCCGTACTTGATCGAGACCTGGCAGGCGGCCATCGAGCCCGAAAGCGCGGGAATGGCGAAGGGCGAAACCTGGCCGTTGCCCTTTTCGGCGAGAACCCTCGTGCCCTCGATGACCTGCTCGACGCCGCCGCCGCCGGTGTTCACGATCACGGCGACGCGATCGCGCTCTTCCTGCGTGTAGGCCGAGAAGTCGATGCCGGCGTCCTCGACCGCCTCGGTCGCGGCCGCCATGGCGAAGTGCACGAAGCGGCTCATCCGCCTGGCCATCTTGCGGTCCATGGTCAGGGACGGGTCAAAGTTCTTGACCTCGGCGGCAATGCGAACGTCCAGCCCGGAGGGATCCCAGCACCGGATCGTGTCCACGCCCGAGGTCCCGGAGATGAGGCTCTCCCAGTAGGTGCGGGCTGTGATACCGATCGGGGTGACGGCCCCGAGACCGGTTACGACGGCCCGGCGAGCGAGATCCTTATTGGGCACGACCATCTCCTAAGACCTGACGGCTGGCGGGTCCGCGTCCGAAGCTCGTGCGCTGCGGCTCGTCGAACCCCACGGATTGATACGGGACCCTCCGCCGCTTGGCGTTCGGGCGATCGCGGGCTCCCATGCCACGCGACCTGCTGACGAGATTGTACCGGCTGGGGCTCTTCGGAGGTGGGCCGCGAGCCCTATCCGGGTTCGCGCATCAGGTCGATGACGCGGCGCAGGAAGAGTCGAACGGCCGCCCTCTCGGTTTCCGACAGCGGCTCCAGAGCGTGCCAGACGGCCTCGCCGCGCCAGGCGTACGCTCGTTCGACCTCCTCGAGGGCGGCTTCATCGAGCCGGACGCGAACGACGCGTCGATCGGAGGGGTCGTGCTCGCGGACGATGAAATGCGCCGCCTCCAGCTCGTCGACGACCCGACTTGCCCAGCCGTAGGAAATGCCGAGGCCGGAGGACAGCTGGCCCACCGTCCGCTCGCCGTGCTGATAGACGTGGATGGCCGCCCGAACGGCGTGCGCGGACATCGGGGCCCGGGGCGGGTGCTCCGCCTCCGAGGCAGAAGCTGTGGCCTGGCCGGGCCCGCCGGCGTCGGCGGCTCGTCCCTCGCGCTGCTGGCGCGTGGCGTAGGTGGCATGGAGGAACTCGACCAGGAGCTTGCTGGTTTCGAGGGCCTCGTCCGGTATACGCGTCTTCGTCCGCTGACCTGTCGTCATCGCACTCTTGCCAACCACGTACCGACTATATCATAATCGGTCCACTAATCATTGCCTTAGACAAGGAATTACCGTGACGCCGAACCCTATCTCCGCGGCCGATCCGCGCCGGCGCTGGCTTGGCCTGGCCATGCTCAGCGTGGGCGTGGCCATGATCATCGTCGATGCGACGATCGTGAACGTCGCCGTTCCGTCCATCGCGCGCGACCTTGCGCTATCCGGTACGGGCACCCAATGGGTCAACACGATCTACGCCCTCGTCTTCGCCGCCTTTCTGGTGACCCTGGGTCGAATCGGAGATCGGATGGGCCGGCGCCGGACGTACGTGGCCGGCTTGATCCTGTTCCTGTTCGCCTCGGCGCTGGCAGGCTTCGCCCAGTCCGGCGAGGAGCTCATCGGGGCGCGCTTCCTCCAGGGGCTCGGTGGCGCGGCCATCCTGCCTGCCACCCAATCCATCCTGAATAGCAACTTCCGCGGCCGCGATCGGGCCATCGCGTTCGGCATCTGGGGTTCCGTCATCGGCGGCATGGCGGCGCTCGGCCCGCTCCTGGGCGGATGGCTGACGACGAACCTGTCGTGGCGATGGGCTTTCTACGTCAACATCCCCTGGGGCCTCCTCGCGATCTTCGGTACGCTGGCCTGGATCGACGAGTCGCGCGACGAGAACGCCCGGGCCGGCTTCGACCCGTTCGGCTTCCTGTTCATCACCGTGGGCCTGTCGTCCTTCGTATTCGCCCTGATCGAGGGCTACACGTACGGTTGGACGTCGCCTTCCCAACCCTTCGCGCTGTTCGGCTGGAGCTGGCCGCTGGCGTCGGTCTCGATCATTCCGTTCGCCCTCGCCCTGGGGCTGCTGTGCCTGGTCGGCTTCACCGTCGTGGAGATCAGGCGCGAGCGCGCCGGCAAGTTTTTCCTGTTCGACTTCGCCCTGTGGCGTTATCCCGCTTTCCGATACGGCAACCTGGCCGGCACCATCGTGTCTCTCGGCGAGTTCGGTCTGCTGTTCGTGCTGCCGCTCTTCCTCCAGGCGGTCCTCGGTATGTCCGCGTTCGAGGTCGGGCTGCTTCTCCTGGCGCTCGCAATCGGGGCGTTCTTGGCCGCGCCGATCGCCGCGGGGATTGCCCGCCGCTACGGCCCGCGCCGCGTCGTGACTCTGGGAATGGGCCTGGAGGCGATCGGCATCTTCCTCACCGCGACACTCATCTCCCACGACCTCAACGTCCTGCTCATGGTCCCGCCGCTCTTCGTGTACGGGCTCGGAGTGGGCTTCGCCACCGCCCAGCTGACGAGCGTGGTTCTGTCGGAGATCCCGGCGGAGGTCTCCGGCCTGGCTTCGGGCACGAACTCGATGATGCGCCAGGTCGGCTCGGCGCTCGGTATCGCCGTTCTCGGATCGGTGTTGTTCGTGTCCCTGGGGGTGGGGACCGCCAACAGGCTGGCCCAGGTACCCGGCCTCCCGCCGGTCGCCCAGACCGCGGTCCGCCAGGCCATCGAACAATCGGCGGGGCAGGCGCTCATCGGCCTGCGGAACGGGCAGGTCGACCCCGCCGTCGCATCCCAGCTCGGCCCGCAGGTCGATCCGCAGCAACTCGCGGTCCTGGGCAAGCAGGTCGCGACGCCGATCGAGTATGCGTTCGTCGACGCCGCTCACCTGGCGGGCTACGCAGCCACGGGTTTCGTCCTGCTGGGCCTGCTGTTCTCGCTGTTGCTTCCCAAGAACAAGCCGCAGACTTCGGTCGCCGAAGAGGCGGTCGCAGCGTCGGAACGGGCCGCGAAGCGAGCGGCGGCGGATGCGGCGGCTGCGCCGGCGGGCGCGGAAGTGAGCCGAGGAGTTCCGGGCGGCTAATCGCCGGTGTAGCGCTTGAAGATGACGGCCGCGTTGTGCCCGCCGAGCCCGATGTTGTTCGAGAGCGCATATCGCAGCGGCTTCTCGACGGTCTCAGTGGCGATGTTGATATTGCATTCCGGGTCGGGTTCGCGGTAGTTGAGCGTGCCGGGAATTGTCTGGTGGTATACCGATAGCACGGTCGCCACGCCTTCGAACGCCCCGGCGGCGCCCATCATGTGGCCCGTCATCGACTTGGTGGCCGAGATGAGGATGTCCGGCGTATGGCCGCCAAAGGCGGCCCAGATGGCATCGCTCTCGGCCTTGTCGCCGACCGGGGTCGAGGTGCCGTGGGGGTTGATCATGCCAATCTCGTCGGCCGGCACGCCCCAGCGCTCGAGCGCCATCTTCATGGCACGAGCCGAGCCCTCGCCGCCGTTGGCCGGTGCGATCATGTCGAAGCCGTCGGCGGCCGAGCCGTAGCCTACGACCTCCGCGTAGATCCTGGCGCCGCGAGCCCTGGCCAGCTCCAGATCCTCGAGGATGAGGGCGCCGCCGCCCTCGCCCAGGACGAAGCCGTCGCGGGTGCGATCGAACGGCCGGCAGACCGTCTCGATCGGCTGTCCCGGCAGGGGAGTGCCCAGGCCGCGCATGTTGGTGAACCCGATGTGGACCAGTTCCAGGAGGGGCGATTCCGCCGAACCGGCGATGACTGCCGTGCAGTCGCCCCGGCGGATCGCCTCGGCGGCCTCGCCGATAGCCGTCGTGCCGGTGGAGCAGGCGGAGACCGGGCAGAAGTTGTGGCCCCTGGCGCCGGTCTCGATGGCGATCGTGCCGGAGCTGGCGTCTACCAGGCCGTTGGCGATGAAGAATGGACTCACCGCGCGCGCGCCGCGGGTGTGCCAGACCTCCTGGTTCGAAATGAACAGCGCCTGGCCGCCGCCGCCCGAGCCGTAGATCACGCCGACGTCGTAGCGGTTGTCGTCGTTGATCTCCAGTCCGGCGTCCGCCACGGCCATGCGCGCCGAGGCCACGGCGAAGTGGACCGTCGTCTCCGTCCGGCGCGCGTCCTTGAAGCCGAAGAACTGGGTTACGTCGAAGTCGTGGACCTCGCCTCCGGCCTTGTGCTCGTACGGCGTGGTGTCGAAGTGGGTGATCTCGCCGATGCCGGACCGGCCGTTGACCAGGTTCGCCCAGACAGTGTCCAGATCGTTGCCGATCGGGCTGACGACCCCCATTCCGGTGACGACGACTCGTCGGCTGTAATCAGGCTTGCGCACGGGGGTCAGATCCTCCTGGAACTCGGATGCGCCGCTCCGGCGGCGGCACGGGGCATGGGTCGAGTGGGGTTCATGCGTCGAGGAACGGCACGGCGATGCCGCCGGGCGCGGACGCGTCGTCGGTGGCGAGCGCCGTGGCGTCGGGCGCGATGCGCTTGATCAGGCCGGTCAGGACCTTGCCGGGCCCAACTTCGATGAAGGTCGTCACGCCGTCCGCGGTCATCTGCTCGACGGCGGCGACCCAGTCGACGCCGCGGGTCAGGTGCTCGATCAGTTCCGCCCGAGCGGCGGCCGCCGTCGTGATCGGCCTGGCGTCGGCGTTGGCGAGGAGCGGCGTGGCCGGATCGGCGAAGGCGATCGGGGTCAGGACGCGGGCCATTCCCTCGGCCGCCTCCTTCATCAGGGGCGAGTGCGCCGCCACGGACACGGGCAGAAGGATCGCTCTGCGGGCGCCCAGGTCGCGCGCGCCCGCGACCGCGGCATCGACCGCCGCCCTGTCGCCCGAGATCACGACCTGGCCGGGGGCGTTGCGATTGGCCACCGTCAGGCTGCCGAGCGGCTCGCCCAGCGCGAGCAGCTCCGGAAGGCGCGCGTCGTCCAGGCCGATCAACGCCGCCATGGCTCCACTGCGGCCCTGGCCCGACGCCTGCATCTGGCGGCCGCGCTCTCGGACCAGCCGAACCGCGTCGGCCAGCGAAATGACGCCCGCGGCGACGAGGGCCGAGTACTGGCCCATCGAATGGCCGGCGAAGCAGGTTGGGGTCGGGGCGGCGATGCCGGCCGCGGCCCAGCGTTCGCGCAGGGCGGCGAGGAAGGCGATCGACGTGGCGACCAGTGCCGGCTGGGCGTTGATCGTGAGGTCGAGCTGCTCGGCCGGGCCTTCGAACGCCAGCCGGCTGATCGGCTCGCCGAGCGCCTCGTCGGCTTCGGCCATGACGGCCGCTGCGGCGGGGGACGCCGCCACGACGGCCTTGCCCATGCCCACGAACTGGGAACCCTGCCCCGGAAATACGAACGCGATCCGATCCATGAGGGTGTGGTTGATCTCCTCGGGCCGGCGAACGCGGTCCGACTGGCCGGCGCCGCTGATGCCGAACTGGTGCCCCGATGTGCCGCCGATGCGAGGGCGGAATGGTTGCCCAAGCGTACGACCGCCGACGACCACCGTGCGGAAATCGTGTGCAGGTTTGCAACTATCGGGCGGCGGGGCTACCCTGGGGTCGATGCCGCAGTTCCGTCCCAAGCTCACCGGTCTGGTCCAGCGCCCATCCGACGCCGCGTCCGGCGCTTCGTCGGGAGGCACCGTCGAGCGGCGCGGCAGTCCGCCGCCTGTCGCTCCGGCGGACGACGCCCGCCCGCTCTCGGGGCCCGCAACCGCGGCCGTGGCGCCGGCCGAAGCGCCTGACGCGGCAACCGCAGCGGCTCCGCCCGCCCGACCGGCAGGTCAGCCCGCCGGGCAGTCCGAACCTGCGCTCCGGACCTCGCTGCGGCTGCTGCGTGGATCGTCGCGGCCGTTTCTGCACATGCCGTCGCTGTCGGTCCCGAGCCGCGCGGCCGTGGAATCGGCTGCGCGCGAGCTGCTCTCGGCGCCGGTCGAGGCCGCTCGGCTGCGGATGCAGAACCCGCGCGAGCTATCCGATCGAATCGCGATGGGGCGTGCGATCTGGCGCGACCTGGTGATCGGCTTCGCCGCCCAGCTGGGCGAGCTGAACCTGGGCTTCACGCAGCTGGCCGCGATGTATGCGCTGGCCGACAGCGGGACGATGACGGTGGCCGACCTCGCCGATTCGCTCAGCCGTTCGCCCTCGGCGGTGAGCCGGATGGTGGACACGCTGGTGGCGCGGCAGCTGATCGAGCGAGAGCAGGATTCGGAGGACCGCCGGCAGCGGACCCTGACCCTGACCGGTCGCGGTCAGGCACTGCTGGGGAAGGTGGATCGGGCCCGCGCGGAGGAGTTCCTCTCGATCGTGAGGCCGCTGCCAACGGCCGAGCGCGCGGTCGTGGCGATGGGCGTCGCGGCCCTTTCGACGCATGCCATGACGCGCCGCGGCCGCTTGATCAAGCAGCGGGCGAGGCGGTAGTCGGGCGTCGCCGAGGCCACGGGCCGGACTGCTTGCGCCCCTGCGCCGGAGGCGGGCCTATTCGTTGTCCAGCAATTCGCGGACCTTGCGGGCCAGTCGATCGGGCGTGAAAGGCTTGGGCAGGAGCTGGATGGGGTTCCCCAGCTCGTCGCGGAAGGCCTCGCTCGTGCCGGCATGCCCCGAACAGAGCAGCAGCGCGATACCGGGCCGCCTTTCTCGAAGCCTCAGGGCCAGTTCGGGACCCCGCATGCCGGGCATGACGACATCGCTCACAAGCAGGTCGATGGGACGGGAAGTGGCCGCCAGTTCGAGGGCCTCGTCCGCGTTTGACGCCTCGATCACGGAGTAGCCGTTGGAACGCAGGCCGAGCGCGGCCAGCCGCCGAACGCTGGCGTCGTCTTCGACGACCAGCACTGTCTCGGTGCCAGTCGGCGGCGGCAGCGGGACGCTGAGCTCTCCGGCCGGCCTGACTGTCCCCAGCGCCACCGGCAGCAGGATGGTCACCTCTGTTCCGACCCCGGTCTCGCTGTGAACCCAGATGTGACCGCCGCTTTGCTCGACGATTCCGTGGCACGTCGCGAGACCCAGGCCGGTGCCTTCGCCGGTCCGCTTGGTCGTGAAGAACGGTTCGAACAGGTGGCGCAGGACTTCTTCGCTCATGCCCGTGCCGGTGTCGGCGACGCTCAAGGTGACGTACGGACCGCGGCTCACCTCCGGGTGCGCCTCGCAGTATTCGTCGCCGACCGTCAGATTGGCGGTCTCGATGACGAGCTTGCCTCCGTCGGCCATGGCGTCGCGAGCGTTCACGGTCAGGTTCACGAGCAGCTGCTGGACCTGACCCGGATCTGCCAGAACGGTCCACAGCGTCTCGTCCAACTCGGCAATGATCTCGATGTCCTCACCGAGCAGACGGCGCAGCATCTGGATGGACCCGGCGACGACGGCGCTGAGATCCAGCGGCACGGGCTCGATCATCTGCTTGCGGGCGAACGACAGCAGCTGCCTCGTGAGGCTGGCGGCGCGCTCGGCCGCCTTCTGCATCTCCAGCACACCGTCGCGCGCCGGATGGTCCTCCGGCAGATCCAGCAATGTCAGCTCGGCGTTGCCCAGGATCGCCGTGAGGAGGTTGTTGAAATCGTGCGCGACGCCGCCGGCGAGACGGCCGATGCTCTGCAGCTTCTGGGCCTGGGCCAGCTGCTCCTCGAGCACACGACGCTCGGTGATGTCCTGCAGCAATCCGTCGTAGCCGACCAGCGCGCCGTCGGCGGTGTACTGCGGGACCAGCGTGCTTCGAACCAGCCGCACCGCGCCATCCTTGCGGATGATCCGATGCTCGACCGGCCGGGCCAACCCTTTGCCGACCACGTCGGCCACCTGGCTCAGCGGCCGGTCGCGGTCCTCTTTTACGACCATCTCGATCCACAGATCGGGATCCGCGGCGAACTCCGCGGGTGAGTAGCCGGTGACGGCGACGCTGCCGGGGCCGTGTCGGGTCTCCAGGCCGCCGCCGGGTCCAACTTTCACCGTGAACATGTAGTCGGTGATCGTCTCGGTGATGCGGCGGTAGCGCTCCTCGCTCTCTCGGAGCTCCGCGGTGCGCTGAGCGACCCGGTCCTCCATCTCGTCGCGAGCCTTACGGAGCTGCTCGCGCATTGCCGTACCCTCGATCGAGATGGCGGATTGACTCGCCATAGCCGACAACAAGTCCATGTCGGCCTGGTTGAACTCTCGCTCGCCGGGTCGATTGACGGCGACGATGAGGCCCAGCGCCCGGTCTCCGTAGAGGATCGGGGCGATCATCATCGGGCTGTGGCCGAAGCGCACGCGTCGGGCGTGAACGCGGTCGGATTCCCGCGGGTCGCGGATCCCGCCGGGCGAGAGCGTGGCCTGGCGATGGATCATCACCCACCCGCCGAGCCCTTCCATGACTTCGTCGTAGTCGATGTCGGCCCGCTCCAGGCCGCCCGGGCCGCCGAGGTAGTTGCCGGTCACGACGCGCTCGTCAGGGTCTATCGCGAATAAGTTCACCCTGTCGGCGGGGAGTGTCCTGGCCACGACTTCGACCACGCGCTGCAGCAGGGTCTCGACGCTCTCGGCCGCCACCTGCGAGCTGCTGATGCTGTACAGGGCTTCGGCCTTGGCAAGAGCGGCCGCAGTTGAACCGAGCGCCTGCCGATACCGAGCCTCCGCTGCCCGCAGGGCGTCCTCGACCGGCCTGCGCTCGCCTTCCGCGCCCGGTGCGTCGCCACCGGACTGCTCGCCGTCGGGCGCGCCGGAGCGCCGATTGTCGTGGCCTGTGCCCATTACCAACCTCTGCGCACCCGGACGGGTCGGGATCTGCCGAGGCGGCCGACCCGCCCCCCTCGGCCGCGGTCGCAACGTGCGACGAATGTAGCACCCTCGCGGCCGGCTGAGCCGGGCTGAGCGTCAACTCGTCTGGGCCAGGCGTCGGTCAGGTTGCCAATGGTGATATCGGTACTGTCGCGCGCAAAGACCAAGCCGGCGGGTTTGGAGCGCCGTGGAGGCCAGGTCGCCAACGCTATTGCGGATGGAATCCAGCCCGTCGAGCGGACCCCCGTCGCGCTTTCGACCCGATGTCGGGACAGTCTCGCAAACGGTGCGGCTTTCGCTGCCGGCTGTGGTCAGGTCCGGGCCGCCCCCCTAGTCTCGAGGCCGACGCCCGGCCGCCCAGATCTGGCGGTTGACCTCGTTCTCGAGCAGCTCCTGATGGCCCGAAACCGGCCGGGGGTGGATCTCGCCCGAGGCCACCAGACGCTCCAGGTCATCGAGCGTCGCAGCGCCCGACAGGATCGACGTTCCGAGCTTGCCCGACCAGCCGGCGTAACGCTCCTCGCGCAACCGCCGCAGCGTGCCGTTCTCGACCATCGCGGCCGCGACGAGCAGTGCCTGGGCCAGTGTGTCGATGCCGCCGATGTGGCCGTGGAACAAATCGTTCCGGGCCATGCTCTGGCGCCGCAGCTTGGCGTCGAAGTTGAAGCCGCCCGTGGTCAGGCCGCCGCCGGACAGGATCTCGTACATCGCCAGCGCGAGCTCGTCGACCGAATTCGGGAACTGGTCGGTGTCCCAGCCGTTCTGGTAGTCGCCGCGATTGGCGTCGATGCTGCCCAGCATGCCGTTCGCGACCGCGTACGCGATCTCGTGCTGGAAGCTGTGGCCCGACAGCGTGGCGTGGTTGGCCTCGATGTTCAGCCGGTATTCGCCGGCCAGGTCGTGACGGACGAGGAATCCGTGGACGACGGCCGAGTCGTGGTCGTATTGGTGCTTGGTCGGTTCGTGGGGCTTGGGCTCGATCAGGAGCGTGCCCTTGAACCCGATGCGGTGCTTGTGCTCCGCGACCAGGCCGAGGAACCGGGCGAGCTGGGTCTCCTCGCGCGCGATGTCGGTGTTGAGCAGCGTGTCGTAGCCCTCGCGGCCGCCCCACAAGACGTAGTTGGCGCCGTCGAGCCGCTGCGTCGCCTCGAGCACGAGCTTCACCTGAGACGCCGCGAAGGCGAAGACCTCAGGGTCCGGGTTGGTGGCGGCACCTGCCGCATAGCGTGGGTGGCCGAAGAGGTTGGCCGTGCCCCACAACAGCCGCACGCCGGTCCGGGCCATCTGCTCACCGGCGTAGTCGACCATCGCCGCCAGATTCGCCTTCGTCTCCGCGGCCGTCCGGCCTTCCGGCGCGATGTCGCGGTCGTGGAAGCAGAAGTAGGGTGCACCGAGCTTGGCGAAGAACTCGAAGGCGGCGTCGAGCTTGGCCTTGCCGGCAACCAGAGGATCGAGCCCGGGCTCCAGCCACGGTCGGTCGAACGTCCCCGATCCGAACATGTCCTCGCCCGGCGATGCGAAGGAATGCCACATGCAGACGGCTACCCGAAGGTGGTCCTCCATGCGCTTGCCGAGAACCATCCGATCGGGTTCGTACACCTTGTACGCCAGCGGGTCGTTCGACTCCAGGCCGCCGAACGGGATTCGCCCGACCACCTCGGAGAAGAAGTCCTGAGTCACCGTCTGTCCTCCATGCACCCGGGTTTCCAACTTGCGCCGGTTCCGGCATTGTCGGGGCCGACGCTGCGACTTGCAGGTTGGAGCTTGACATTGTTACGAGGGCCGCGCTAACGTGCCGTCGAAGCGCTTCGACTATGCGTTTCGACAACGCGTTTCGATGGCAGATAGTACTCCCAATGGATGGCGACCACGACGGGAGTTTCAATGTCGGCACCGACGATGCAAGAGGTGGCGAAGCGGGCGAACGTGGCCCTCAGCACGGTGTCCTACGCGCTGAACGGCACGCGCCCCGTCTCGGAGGAGACGCGCCTGCGCATATGGGAGGCCATGGCCGATCTCGGCTATCAGCCGCATGCGCTGGCCAGAGGCCTCGCCAGCAGGCGCAGCCACATCATCGCCCTGCTCTTCCCGGCCCTGCCGCGTGGCTTTGGTGCCACCGAGCTCGAGTTCGTCACCGGCGCAGCGGAGGCGGCCCAGCGGTCGGGCTACCACCTGGTCCTGTGGCCGATGGAGATCCACGCCGTGGGCGAGCTGCAGCAGCTCGTCAGGCAGAGCCTCGTGGACGGCGTCCTCGTGATGGAAGTCCGCCTGCACGACGACAGGATCGATCTTCTTCGCCAGATCGGGATCCCATTCAGCATGATCGGCCGGCCGTCCACCGCCGACGACTTGAGCTTCGCCGACATCGACTTCGAGCAGACGACGCGCGACGCCGTGGCCTATCTCGTCCAGCTGGGTCACCGCAAGATCGCCTTCCTCAACCACTCCGAGGACCTGTTCAACGCCGGCTACGGACCATCGGTCAGGGCGGCGGCAGGCTTCGAGCAGGCGGCCGCCGCCGCCGGCCTCACGCCGATCACACGCTTCTGCGGCGACACGGCGCTGGCCGGGCAGGAAGTTTTCGAGGAGCTCGTCCGGACTCACCCGGACGTAACCGCCCTGGCGTCGATGAATGAGCGGGCGACCTTCGGCGTCATGCAAGCAGCCGCGACGGGTGGCTGGAAGATCCCCGACGACCTCTCCGTTGTGTCGCTCGTCTCGTCGGCCCGGGTCGCCGAGATGACGTCGCCGCCGCTGACCGCCCTGACCCCGCAAAGTTCCGAACTCGGCCGCCTCGGTGTTGAGACGCTCATCGGGCAGCTCGAGGAAGACCACATCGATCTCGTCCAGCGGCTGCTGCCGTGCCGCCTCGTGATCCGCGGCAGCGCCGGTCCGTCGCCCGATCTAACCCGCCGCTCACTGCCGACCGCCATTCCAGATTGACGGCTGTTCCGGCCCTGTCAGAAGCCAGGGGCCGGATCGGCCACGGTTCATCGCTGTTACGTCAGCCGACCGGCTGCCAGCCCTAGACGCGACTCCAAGGAGGTGAGAGCAGGCATACGGAACGCCCGGCGAGCGCCGTCCGCCACGAGTCGTGTGTTGCGCCGGCGCGGTTCTCGGAGGGACAACAAATGCATCGCGATCACTCGGACAAGAGGCCCACCACGGAGGAGTAGGGAACCATGCCTGACATCGAACGTCCGATCACGCGCCGCGACATCCTCAAGAAGGGTGCGATCGGCGCCGTAAGCCTGACCGTTCTGCCGTCGGTCCTCGCTGCATGCTCGAACAGCGCCACGCCCAGCCCGGCAGCCACCGCTCCGTCGACCCCGTCCAACGCGACGCCCGGTCCGACTATCGTCCCGGCCGCGACGACGCCCAACTACGCCGGCCGCACCCTCACCATCTGGGACTACGAATCGGCAGACAGCGCCATGGGTCAGTCCTGGGCCGCTGCAATCGACACGTTCAAGTCGACGCACCCCGGCGTCACCGTCAATCATCAGGCGAAGGCATTCGAGAACATCCAGGCCAACGCGTCGATGATCCTCAACTCCAGCGCCGCCCCGGACGTCATGGAGTACAACAAAGGCAACGCGACCGCCGGCCTCCTGTCCACCCAGGGGCTTCTCACCGACCTGACGAGCGTCGCCACGGCACGGGGCTGGGACAAGATCCTGACCCCGAGCCTGCAGACCACCTGCAGGTACAGCGACAAGGGGATCATGGGCTCCGGCAAGTGGTACGGCGTGACCACGTACGGCGAGTACGTCATGGTGTACTACAACCAGGACATGTTCACGAAGTACAACATTGCGATCCCGAAGACGCTCGCCGATTTCGAAACGGCGATGGACGTCTTCGTGAAGGCCGGCATCACGCCTGTCGCCACGGGCGGCGCCGAATACCCGGCTCAGCAGATCTTCTATCAGCTGGTCCTGGCCCAGGCGAATCGCCAGTGGATCAACGACTACGAGATGTACGCCAACCCAGTCGACTTCCACGACGCGGCGCTGACCGCTGGCGCAACCGAGTTCGCCAAGTGGATGTCAAAGGGTTACATGTCGAAGAACGAGGTAGCCCTGACCGCCCAGCAGGCGGGCGACGCCTTCGAGGCAGGGAAGAACCCGATATTCCCCACCGGCAGCTGGTGGTACGGCTCATTCATCACCGAGATCACGAAGTTCAAGTGGGGCATCTTCCTCTTCCCGGGCAACACCCTCGCCCCCGGATCCAGCGGCAACATCTGGGTGATCCCGGCCGGTTCGAAGAACGCAGACCTGGCGGAAGACTTCATCGACATTACACTTCAGCAGCCGATCCAGAACATCATGGGTCGCGCCGGCGGTCTGCCGGTCAACGCGGATCCGACGGCAATCACCGATCCGGCTCTCCAGGCATTCAACCAGAACTTCCAGACGCTCCTGAAGAACGACGGGCTCGCCTTCTATCCCGACTGGCCGGTCGCGGGCTTCTACAACGTCCTGGTCTCGAACGTGCAGAACCTGATGAACGGTCAAGACCCGTCCAAGTTCCTCGACGCGCTCGCCACCGCGTACAACGCGGGCAAGCCCACGCTCTAGTCGACAATCGTCTCGCTGGCGAAGCCTCGACAGGCTGCGTTCTGTAGATCTATCGGCTTGGCGCCGCTGGACTGTCGTGCCTCACTCCGGCGGTCCGCGGCGCCAGCCGAGTACGTAGAATCGACATCAGGTCTGCTCGTGAGTCCGGCCGGCCCTCCAAGGAGTAAGGAAGCGAACTCGTCGATGGGAGCAGCAGGAAGGTGACGGCATGAAACGACGGTCTTCGCTGGATGGCGGATACGCGATCTTCATGCTGCCGGGGTTGATTGCCTTCGCGATCGTGATCGTGGGTCCGTTCCTGGCGACGGTGGCCATCAGCTTCACGAAATGGAATGGAGTGCAGGCGCCGAAATGGGTCGGCCTCGACAACTACGCCGGTCTCCTCGGCGACCCATACTTCGTAGCCTCGTTCCAGAACACGATCGTGCTTCTTCTCGCCATGGTCGTCATACCTACGATCCTCGGCTTGCTCCTCGCCGGCCTCCTCTACAGCTACGTCGGCCGGAAGTTCGGTCCCAGGACCGCGAGCTTCTTCCGGGCCGGTTTCTACCTCCCCCAGGTCATGCCGGTTGCCGTCGCCGGTGTCGTGTGGGGCTGGATCCTCACACCGGACGGTGCCCTCAACTCGATACTCCAGAGCGTCGGCTTGGGTGTCCTGGCCCAGAACTGGCTGGGCAACCCGGACATCGCGATCTTCTCCGTGATGGGAATGATGGTCTGGTTCCAGATCGGGTTCCCGCTCGTCATCTTCTTCACGGCTCTTCAACGAATGGATCAAACCATCATTGAGGCGGCGTCTCTCGATGGAGCGTCGAGCTGGCAGACGTTCATCCATGTCACGATCCACCAGATACGACCCGAGATATTCGTGGTCGTCCTGATGACGACCATCGCCACGTTCAAGGTCTTCGCTCAGGTCTTCGTGCTGACGAGGGGCGGGCCCGGGACGGCGACCTACGTGCCTTCCTACTACACCTACCTGAACTTCTTCCAGAAAGATCAGGTAGGGCTGGGGTCCGCCGTGGCCACGATCGTGACCGTCGTCGTCCTGGTGGTTGCCGCTGTCTTCATCAACTTCCAGGCGAGGCGCGACCTCGCCAAGGAGTCCTAGCATGGCCATCAGCAGCACCGCCGACACGCGTCCTGCCACCAAGGCCGCACGGCCCACTCGGCGGAAGCCGTTGCGGTCTCGCGCGATGGGCGTGGTGCAGGCGTACGGCGTTCTCCTGGGCCTTCTGGCACTTCTTGTCGTGATGTTCTCGCCGTTCGCCATCATCGCCATCAATGCCGTCAAGACGCCGACGGATCTGGCGGCGAACGGCCCATTGAGCTTGCCCCAGAACCCCACAATGGACAACATCGTGTCGTTCTGGAACGCGGTCGACTTCGGGGGAGCGCTACGAAACAGCCTTGTGATAAGTCTCTGCGTTGCGGTATTCGCGACGGCCCTATCGCTGCTGAACGCATTCGCGCTCGGTATCGGACATGTGCGCGGCGCTATCTGGATGCTCGTGTTCTTCATGCTCGCGAACATCCTGCCCAACGAGGCCATCGTCTATCCGCTGTACTACATGGCCAAGTTTGCAGGCCTGTACAACACCCAGCTGGCCGTGATCATCGTGTTCACGGTTATCCAAAGTGCCTTTGGAACGTACTTCATAGCCTCGGTCATGAGGGCCTTTCCGCGTGAGATTCTGGATGCGGCCAGGGTCGACGGTTGCGGGAAGATTCAGCTCCTTGTCAGAGTCGTCGTTCCGATCATGGGCCCCTCGCTTGCCGTGCTGATGGTGTTCGCCTTCATCTGGACGTGGAACGAGTTCTACCTGCCGCTGGTGTTCCTCGTCGACAACTCGCAATACACCGTTCCGCTCGCGGTGGCCGCGACGCAGGGGGAGCACATGATGAACGAGAGTCAAGTGGCTGCGTCCGCGCTGTTGGGCGTCCTGCCATGTGTGTTGTTCTTCCTTGTCTTCCAGCGGACTCTCACGAGAGGCATCACCGCTGGCTCCTACAGGTAGCGTCGCGCCTCATGGAGCGAAAGAAGTGGTAGCCGGTGGCATGCGGTTCGATCCGCTCGGGCGATGTTCGGCGCCATTGAGTGTCGCCTCGATTGACCGAGGCGCAGATGTCGGCGCGTGCGGGAGGACCCGAGACCGATGAAGTTCAGGGATGGCTATTGGCTGTTGCGCGACGGCGTGCGTGCGTTTCACCCGGCGGTGGTCCATCGCGTCACGGTCGCGAACGACACGTTGACCGTGCTGGCGCCGACGGTCGCGCCGCAGGACCGCTCCGAGATGCACGACCTGGCGGCCCTGACCATCGAACTGTCCTCCCCAACGGTCGACGTCATCCGCGTTCGCGTCACGCACCACGCCGGCGTGCGAGACAACGGGCCGCAATTTCCGGTGTATCCGGGCCAGGCGCCCGACGTCCGCATTGAGGCAGGCGAATCGGTCGCGAGCCTTCAGTCGGGCCGGCTTTCGGTCAAGGTTCATCGGACCGGCCCCTGGGGCCTCGACTTCGTGGCGGACGGTCGGGTTCTCACCGGCAGCGGCGCGAAGAGCATGGCTGCCATAGAGTGGCCGGGCCGCGGCCGGGACCGCCGCGAAGTAGGGCACTTCATGGCCGAGGCGCTTTCGCTGGGCGTCGGTGAACACGTCTACGGTCTAGGAGAACGGTTCGGTCCGTTCGTGAAGAACGGCCAGTCGATCGACATGTGGAACCGAGACGGCGGCACCGGTTCGGAGCAGGCATACAAGAACGTGCCCTTCTATCTGACCGACGCGGGCTACGGCGTATTCGTCAACGAGCCCGGGAAGGTCGAGTTCGAGGTCGCAACCGAGCGCGTGGATCGGGTCGGCTTCAGCGTCGCCGGCCAATCGCTCGAATACTTCGTCATCTACGGCCCAAGCCCAAAGGAAGTCCTGGAGCGGTTCACCGGCCTCGTGGGCCGGCCGGCTCTGCCGCCGGCCTGGTCGTTCGGGCTGTGGCTCTCGACGTCGTTCACCACCGACTACGACGAGGCGACCGTGACCCGCCTGATCGAGGGGATGGCGGAGCGCGACATCCCTCTGAGCGTCTTCCACTTCGATTCGTTCTGGATGCGCGACTTGCAGTGGGTCGACTTCAGATGGGACGAGCGCACCTTCCCCGATCCGGCTGGCATGCTCGCCCGGCTTCACGAGCGCGGTCTGCGGATCTGTGTCTGGATCAACCCCTACATAGCCCAGGCTTCGCCGCTCTTCGCCGAGGCTGCGGCTGCCGGATACCTGCTCCGCCGCCCGAACGGCGACATCTGGCAGAGCGACCAGTGGCAGCCCGGCATGGGCATCGTGGACTTCACCAACCCCGCCGTACGAGCCTGGTATCGATCGAAGCTCGCCGTCCTCCTCGACCAGGGCGTCGACTGCTTCAAGACCGATTTCGGCGAGCGCATTCCCACCGACGTCGTCTGGCACGACGGCTCGGATCCGGAGCGGATGCACAACTTCTACCCGTATCTCTACAACGAGACGGTCTTCGAGTTGCTCCGCGAGCGCCGCGGGCCCGGCGAGGCGATCGTCTTCGCCCGGTCGGCAACGGCCTGCAGCTGGCTCTACCCCGTCCACTGGGGCGGCGACTCCGAGAGCACCTTCACCTCCATGGCCGACACTCTGCGCGGAGGGCTGTCGCTCGGACTGTCCGGTTTCGCCTTCTGGAGCCACGACATCGGCGGCTTCGAAGGCACGCCCCCGGCCTCGATCTACCAGCGCTGGGCCCAGTTCGGGCTGTTGAGCTCGCACAGCCGACTGCACGGCAGCAACTCCTACCGCGTGCCCTGGGTGATCGACGATCGGTCGGTCGAGGTGGTCAGGACTTTCGCGCGCCTCAAGTGCCGGCTGATGCCGTACCTGTATCGGGCGGCCGTGGAGGCTTCTCAGACCGGCGTACCGATGATGCGGGCCATGTTGCTCGAGTTCCCCCACGATCCGACCGCCGCGTTTCTCGACCGCCAGTACATGCTCGGCGAGTCGCTGCTGGTGGCGCCGATCTTCACCGAGGACGGCCTGGTCAGCTACTACGTACCGGAGGGACGCTGGACCAACCTCATGACCGGTGCGACGTGCAGCGGCCCGAGCTGGGTCGAGGAACGCTGCGACTTCTCCGGGCTGCCTCTGCTGGTCCGGCCGGGTTCCGTGATCGCCATGGGCGCCGTCGGCGAGAGAGCCGACTACGAATTCGCCGACGGCGTGTGTCTTCGCGCCTACGAGCTTGTCGAAGGGGCGAAAGTGGTCGTCACGGTGCCCGACATGCGCGGCAGGACCGATTCCACGTTCGAGGTAGTTCGGGCCGCCGGGGTCGTGACAGCCACCCGCGTCACGGGATCGAAAGCGTGGCAGTTCATGCTGGCCAACGTCGTGTCGGCCCAGGAAGTCGTCGGAGGAACAGCTGCGGAGACGCCGGCAGGACTGGTCGTCACGCCCGCGCCGGGCTCGCATCGGATAGAGATCAGGCTGCCCGGCTGACCTACGCCGCCGCCCGGCCCGTCGATGCAGGTTCGGCTACCTTGTAGAAGGCTCCAGGGGCGGGGGCGACGCAAGCCGCGAAAGGTGACAACGAGCGATGAAGTTCTCGGACGGCTTCTGGCGGATGCGACCGGGAGTCGCTGCCTGGCATCCGGTCGAGGCGTACGACGTGTGCGAGTCTCCGGACGCCCTCACGATCTACGCCCCGACGCGCAAGATCGAGCAGCGCGGCCACACCCTGGGGGGGCCGCTCGTGACCATCAGGCTTACCTCGCCGCTGCCGGACGTCGTATGCGTCCGCCTGACGCATTTCGAGGGCGAGGTGCCGCCCAGGCCTGAGTTTCCGATCGCCGCGGCGCCCGGGCCCGTCGTCGTGTCCACGAGCGAGGAATCCGCCGAGCTCACGGCCGGTGGTCTCACGGCGCGGGTGGGCCGCGACGGCGATTGGCGGATCGACTTCGTGGCGGACGGTCGAACCCTCACCTCGAGCGGGCCCAAGGGCATCGGGATCGTGGAGACGGCCGGCCACCACTACATGGTCGAGCAGCTCGGCCTCGGCGTCGGCGTCTCTGTCTACGGGCTGGGAGAGCGGTTCGGGCCGCTCGTCAAGAATGGGCAATCGGTTGACATCTGGAACCGGGACGGCGGAACCAGCAGCGAGCAGGCCTACAAGAACATCCCGTTCTACCTCACCAACCGCGGCTACGGCGTGTTCGTGAGTCATCCCGGCCGCGTCTCGTTCGAAGTCGGTTCGGAAGCCGTCTCTCGCGTCCAGTTCAGCGTCGAGGGCAACGCCCTCGAGTACTACGTCATCTACGGCCCGAGCCCCAAGGCGATCCTCGAGAAATACACCGCCCTGACCGGCAGGCCGGCCCTGCCTCCCGCCTGGTCCTTCGGGCTTTGGCTCAGCACGTCCTTCACGACGGCGTACGACGAGCAGACGGTGATGAGCTTCATCCGCGGCATGGCCGAACGCCGCCTGCCGATGAGCGTCTTCCACTTCGATTCGTTCTGGATGCGCGAGTTCAACTGGTGCGACTTCGCCTGGGACCCGCGCACGTTTCCAGATCCGCGCGGCATGCTCGCCCGCCTCAAGGCCGACGGGTTGCGGGTCAGCCTGTGGATCAATCCATACATCGCCCAACGCTCCCCGCTGTTCGAGGAGGGCCGCGCCGGCGGCTACCTGCTCAAGCGGCCCAACGGCGACGTCTGGCAGTGGGATCTGTGGCAACCGGGGATGGGCCTGGTCGACTTCACGAACCCGGAAGCGCGGCGCTGGTACGCGAGCAAGCTCGACGCCCTCCTGGACATGGGCGTCGACTGCTTCAAGACCGATTTCGGCGAGCGAATCCCAACCGACGTTGCCTACTTCGACGGCTCCGATCCGGAGCGGATGCACAACTACTACCCATACCTGTACAACCGCACCGTCTTCGAGTTGCTCGAGAGCAGGCGCGGCAAGGGCGACGCCGTGGTCTTCGCGCGATCGGCGACCGCCGGCACCCAGCAGTTCCCCGTCCACTGGGGCGGCGATTGCTCGTCGACCTTCGAGTCGATGGCCGAAAGCCTTCGGGGCGGCCTCTCGCTGGGTATGTCGGGCTTCGGCTTCTGGAGCCACGACATCGGCGGCTTCGAGGGCACGCCACCGGCCTCGGTCTTCAAGCGCTGGATCGCGTTCGGTCTGCTCTCCTCGCACAGCCGCCTGCACGCCAACGAGTCGTATCGGGTGCCGTGGCTGTTCGACGAGGAAGCGGTCGACGTGATGCGCACGTTCACCGAGCTGAAGAACAGCCTCATGCCGTACCTGTACGGGGCGGCGGTCGAGGCCCACGAGCGTGGCGTTCCGACCATGCGGGCGATGTGCCTGGAGTTCCCGGAGGACCCCGCCTGCGCGTATCTCGACCGCCAGTACATGCTGGGCGAGCGCCTCCTGGTCGCCCCGGTGTTCACCGACGACGGCACTTGCTCCTACTACGTCCCCGCGGGGAAGTGGACGAACCTCATCAGCGGCGCCGTCGTCGAAGGACCGGGCTGGCGAGAGGAGAATCACTCGTATTCGAGCCTGCCCCTTCTCGTCCGCCCGAACACGGTTCTGCCTGTGGGCGAGTGCTCGACCCGGGCGGACTACGACTTCCGGTCCGGCGTGACCCTGCGGGCCTACGCCATCGACGACGGGGCCCGGATCAGGGTCTCGGTACCGTCGCAGGACGGGGAGTCCGGCTCGACGTTCGACCTTCGGCGCGACGGTGAGCGCGTGACGGTGACGCCGAGCGCGGGAGCGGCCCGATGGCGCCTGCTCATGGTGGGCGAGACCGTCGATTCGGTCGGCGGCGGAACCGGACAGGAGACGCCGGAAGGCTGCGTCATCGTGCCAGATGCGTCGGACGGGGAAATCGAATTGGCGCTTCGCGCCGCTCGCTGAGACCTTCGCCTATCAGCTGTCGCCGGCCGGAGGTCGATCGCCGCGAAAGGCGTTATCGGCGTGACGCGACGAGGCTGACGACCTCCGGAATGCCCAGGATCTGGCGGGCGCGCGGCTCGTCGTCGACCGAGATGGACCACTCGGCGCAGCCGTCGCGGCGGCCGATGATGCAGCAGCCGGTCAGCGCGACCCCGCCGTGCTCGAGCTGGGTCGTAAGGTCGCCGAACGCGCAGGGCGAGTCCTCGATCTCGACGATCAGCGTCGAACCGGTCACGAACGAGTAGCCCATGCTGTGCAGGACCTCGGCCGTCGCCTTGTCGTCGTCCGTGTAGATCAGCGCGCAGGCCATGTCGCCCGCCGAGCTGCCCTGGATCTGGGCGAGGTTGATGCCGCGAGCGCACAAGCCCTTTGCCAGATGCGCAAGCTCACCGGGTCGATTGGGAAGCTGGACTACGAACGGCTGAGCCATGGTCTCCCTCCCGGGAGTGCTGCGTCTTGCATGGACCTCGGCGGCAGGGACGTAACACGACCCGGCCCGACGGGCGAAAGTCACGGCGCCGGAGCGCCTGCGGTGGCGTCACCTTAGCCGATCTCGACGCTCGCCAAGGTGGGCCGTTTGTCAGATTCTCGGGGGCCACGCTAGACATCTGTCGTGGCCCGGCCGGGGGCGCGCACGGCGTCCAGACGGCGGCTGTCGGCCCCGCCGCCGGGTTGCCGGCGGGTGTCGCCTCAGGCGCAGAAGCGCGAGACGGCGTCCCAGAGCACCGGCAGGCCGAAGCGCAAGGCCTCGACGCCGACTCGCTCGTCGTCGGCGTGCATCAGGTTCAGGAGCCCGTCGTTGCCGGCGAGGCGCAGCGGCGAGAAGCCGTAGGTCGGGACGCCGATGCGGGCCAGATGCTTGGCGTCGGTGGCGAACGGAGCGAGGAACGGCAGCGGCACCGCGCCCGCGTCGTGGTCGCGCAGCACCTGCTCGAGGAGCGGATACAGCGGCCCGTCGAGCGGCGCCGAGACGGCCGGCCCGACCTGCTCGCATTCGACCTCGATGCGGGCCCAGAGCTCCTCCCCGATTCGCCACCGCAACTCCGCGAGCATGGCCGGTTCATCGGTGCCGGGGAGAGTCCGGCAGTCGATCTCGATGGATGCGGTGCCGGGTATGACGTTGTACTTCACGCCGGCCGCGACGATGCCGACGGAGACCGTGTCGTGGATCATGGCAGAGATCGTGCGGGCCAGGACCGGGTCGTGGATGCGGCGCACGCCGGCGTCGATCGCCCCGGGCCGGAACCTCGCCGCCAGCCTGACGAAGGCGGAGACGGCGCCGGAGCCGTGGCCCACGAGGTGCGGGATCGCCCGGGCGAGCGAGACGCTCATGGCTTCGGTCAGCCGGGCTCGCCCGGGGACGGCGATCCGCGCCACGACCTGGGCCGCCAGGACCGCGGCGTTGTCCGGGGTCGGGACCGAGCCGTGGCCCCACCGACCCTTGACATGGATCTTGTAGACCACGAAGCCCTTCTCCGCCACCTGGATCGGATAGAACCGGACGCCGCCGTATGGCGTGGAGATGCCGCCGGCCTCGTTGAGCGCACCGGCGGCACGGAGCCAGTCGGGATGCTCGTTGACCAGCCAGTCGGCGCCGTGCCAGCCGCCCGCCTCCTCGTCGGCCGAGGAGCAGAAGATGACGTCGCGCCTGAGGCCGGGGATCGGATCGGAAGCGGGGTCGCGGCCGGCGGCCCGGGCGGCGCGCGCGAAGCGGCGTATGACCTGCACCTCCATCGCGACCATGCCCTTCATGTCGATCGCGCCGCGGCCCCAGACGTAGCCGTCGACCAGATCCCCGCCGAACGGGTCGTGGGTCCAGCCGGCCGGCTCCGCGGGCACGACGTCGAGGTGCGAGAGCAGGAGCAGCGGGTCGCCGCCGCTGCCGTCGCCGTGGAGGCGGGCCACGATCGAGCCGCGGCCGGGAAAAGGCTCCACGACCGTGGACGGGATGCCCTCGTCCGCCAGCGCCTGCTCGAGATAGCGCGCCGCGAGAATCTCTTCGCCGGGCGGGTTGACGCTCTTGATCCGGATCAGCGACCGCAGGAGCTCGACGAGCTCCGACAGCTCGAGATCCGTCATCGTCTCGCCAGCTCTGTCGAAGGTCACGAGCATCCTCCGAACTGTCGGCCCGGGAGGCCCTTCCTACTTTGCCGTGGTCGAGCTTGCCAGCCGCTCGGTCAGGCGCTCGCCCGTGGTGACCGCGCCGAGCGAGGCGGAGGAGACCAGGGCGGCGTACTTGGCCATGACGCCGGTCTTGTAGCGCGGCGCCGGGGCGGTCCAGCGGGCGCGCCGCGCCGCCAGGACATCGGCCGGGACGTTGAGGTCGAGGGCGTGGCGGTCGACGTCGATGACGATCTCGTCGCCCTCTTCGACCAGCGCGATCGGGCCGCCCAGCGCCGCTTCCGGCGCCACGTGGCCGATCATCAGGCCGTGGGTGCCGCCGGAGAAACGGCCGTCGGTGAGGAGTGCGACGTGCTCGCCCATGCCCTCGCCGGAGAGCGCCGCCGTCACCGACAGCATCTCCTGCATGCCCGGCCCGCCGACAGGACCCTCGTAGCGGATGACGATCACGTCGCCCTTGTTGATCTTCTGGTCGCGCACTGCCGCGTAGCAGGCGTTCTCGTTGTCGAACACGCGGGCCGGGCCCTTGTGGAAGCGGCGTTCGTGGCCGGCCAGCTTGATCACGCACCCGTCCGGGGCCAGAGTCCCGTGCAGGATTGTCAGACCGCCGGTCGCGCTGAGTGGGGTCTCGATCGGCCGGACGACTTTCTGGCCGGCCGTTTCGACCGTTGCCGCGGCAGCCTTCGCGATGGTGCCGCCGTCGACGTTCGGCGTGGTCCCGTCGATCAGGGACTTCTTTAGGAGCTCGCGGGTAACCAGCGACAGGCCGCCGGCCTCGTACAGGTCCGCGGCGGCGAAGCGTCCACCGGGGACCAGGTCGCCGACGATCGGCGTGCGGTCGGCGATCTCGCCGAACTCGTCGATGTCGAGCGCGATGCCGTACTCGTGGGCGATGGCCAGCAGGTGCAGGACCGCATTGGTCGAGCCGCCGGTGGCGGCGACGCAGGCGATCGCGTTCTCGATCGACTTGCGGGTGACGAACTCCTTGGGCCGGACGTCGCGCCGGATCAGGTCCATGACGATTTCGCCGCAACGGTGGGCGGCCTCGTTCTTGTCGGGGTGCTCGGCCGGGATGCCGTTCAGGCCGGCGGGGGAGAGGCCCAGGATCTCGAGCACCATCGACATGGTGTTGGCGGTGTACTGCCCGCCGCATGCCCCGGCGCCCGGGCAGCTGACCGACTCGATCTCGTACAGGTCCGCGGCCGACATCTTGCCGGCGCGGTAGGACCCGATCGCCTCGAATATGGTGACGATCGTGGCATCGCGCTTGCCCTTGTACATGCCCGGATAGATCGTGCCGTTGTAGAGGATGACGCCGGGCCGGTCGAGGCGGCCCAGGGCGATAGCGGCTCCCGGGATCGTCTTGTCGCACCCGACCAGGCAGACGACGCCGTCGAGCATGTGACCCCGAACGCACAGCTCGATCGAATCGGCGATGACCTCGCGGCTGATGAGCGAGGCCTTCATGCCCTCGGTGCCCATCGACGTCCCGTCCGAGACGGCGATCGTGTTGAACTCCATGGGCGTCCCGCCCGCCGCCCGAATCCCCGCCTTGACGTGCTCGGCCAGCCGGCGCTGGTTGTAGTTGCACGGCATCGTCTCGATCCAGGTCGTGGCCACGCCGATGAGAGGCCGGGCCAGGGCGTCGTCGTCGAAGCCGATGGCCTTGAGCATGCCCCGGGCCGCGGCGCGATCCGGGCCGTCGGTCAGCGCGGCGCTGTGGCGCTTGTCCGGGTTGCTGGGCAGGTCGTAGGGCAGGGGGCGAGGCGTGTCGTTCGACATGATGTCTGATCTCCGCGGGGCTTGGCGGGTTCGATTTGTCGTCGACAAGTCTAGGGCCTCGCGCCCTGCCGGCGAGCGGCCGCTACAGCTTCGAGATCAGCCAGCTCAGGGCGTTGCTCAACGTGGGCGAGGCGCCGGTCTGGACGACCACGTCCAGGGCGGTCCGACGTCCTGTCGGGCTCGTCTCGACGGCCACGACCCACCACTGCCGTCCCGGGGGCAGTTTCGTGAGGTCGACCGACTCGGCGCCTGCCGGCGCGACGGTGTCGTCGGAACCGGGGACGCCGGCCTTGAGGCTGATCGTGGCGGCGGTTGCGGATGGATCGACGCGGATGAACGGCCCCTCCGTCGCCGCCGGCCAGAGCTCCACCGTGATCACGCCGCCGTCGGTCGACGCCGGCAGCCCGTAGTCGTAGGCCCCGGTGTCCGTTTCGAAGACGGTCATCTGGACCGAGCCGCCCCGGGCGAGCGGCGTTCCCGGCGTGGCGTTCGGGTCGTAGGCGAACAATCGCCCGAACGGCAGCCAGGTGACGACGGCCAGCACCAGGAGCGCCGCCGCGACGCCCCGCGGCGAGTACCCGCGCTCGTTGGCGTGCTGCGGCCGAAGCGTTCCGGCGACGAAGGCCAGAGGCGCCAGCAGGAGCGTCGCGACGGTGAGCGCGTCCTGGTATCCCGGCAGGAGCAGGACCACGACGAGCACACCCGCGGCCCCGCCGACGGCCCAGGGCTTTCGAAGCGTCGCATCCCGATGGCGGCTGATGCGGGCCAGCAGCCCCATGCT
>Ga0265316_10000746_pt1 | contig 35953 bp, 29 predicted proteins | sample 4522metaG_FD_202092 | JGI IMG/M metagenome (GOLD analysis project Ga0265316, IMG submission 202092) | Rhizosphere microbial communities from Carex aquatilis grown in University of Washington, Seatle, WA, United States - 4-5-22 metaG | ecosystem: Host-associated > Plants > Roots > Rhizosphere >...
CCGGAGTTGTAGAGCGAAACGAGCGCCTGGATGCGGGTGTCGCCGACATACTGGAGCTGCTCGTAGTAGGGGCAGTCCATGTAGGTTTCGTGGGCGCAGAGGCGGGCGGTGCGCCAGCCTGTTTCCTGGATGCGCGCCAGGCCCGGGTCGTCCGCTTCGAGCCGGGCGCGGCGCTGGAAGGGGTAGCCGACGCTGGTCGAGCGCAGGTCCTCGATCGTGAGCGGCTCGCTCGCGGTCTCGATGGCCAGCTCGATGTAGCGCCAGGCGCGCCACCACAGCGGGCGGAAGAGCCTGCCGGCCGAGCCTTCGGCGAGGAACTGATCGTGCATGCCGACGAAGACCTTGCCCGCGATCTCGTTGCGATTGCCCTTCGACTGGCCGTCCTTCTCGCGCAGCGCCTCGGTGTAGCGAACGAGGATGGAGGCTCCGCGCCCGCCGCTCACGACCAGCTCGGGATACCCGGTGGTCAGGTGGCCCTGATCGAGCAGGTACACCGCCGTAGTGTTGGCCGGGATCACGAAAGCGGCCGGCGCGGCAGGAAAGGCGGCAGGGAGCGTGGGGCCTGCCGACCGGCGAACGGCGCGGAGGCGGTCCGGCTTCTCTTCCATGAGCGGAATCGGGCGCGGCACCAGCATCCATCGGCCGCTCTGCTGCGCGTCGAACCCTGCCGCTGGGGCGACCGCGATGGCGCCGGGCCAGGCCGAGTCATCGTACTCGGGGTTCTGCCAGCCCCAGGGGTAGCGCCCACCGTCCACCTTTTCCCCGGGGCCCGCGGCGTAATAGCCGCCCGCCAGATCGTAGGAGACGGGGATCGGCGAGCAGGCTTCATTGCGGAAGGCTTTCCAGGCGGGGCCGGTGTCCGCCATCCGCTCCGCTTCGGTGTCGCCCTGTAAGAGAAATGCCGACTGGGCCGTAATCTGCGCCAGAGGCGCCTCGGCGGCGAAGTTCCAGACTACCGCCGCGAGCAAGTTGCGGCCCGCGCTCAAGTACGGCGCCAGGTCAACGGTCTCGTAGCGCCAATGAGCGAGATCGCCGCGTGCGGGTCCCCAGACGATGCGGCGCCCGTTCACATAGAGTTGGTAGCGATTATCGCCGCTCGAGTGCACGAGGAAGCGGGCCGGCCGGCTTGCGAGATCGACGCCGCGGCGGAAGTGATAGACCCCGTAGTCTCCCGGCGATGCCTGGGGCACGACGATCCATTGCGCGGTCCAGGAGCGCGGTCCGGCCGCGGCGGCGGTGGCCGGCCCCTGCCCATGGGCGGAGAGCGCGGCCGCCGTCGCCCCTGCGGTGAGCAGAAAAGTGCGTCGAGTCGTCTCGTTCATGGGTCAGCCATCCGCCACCCAGCCATTATGGCTCGTTGCCGCGCACGTTACAGAACTTTACGATTCCTTGCCGCGGCAGACGTAACGAAAACGGCCGCTGTGGTAGTCTCTTAGGCTGACGGGCGGGACTGCCCGTCTGGTTCTGCAACTTGAGGTGTCCATGAATCGCGGTCTCGTCATGTCCGTCGTACTCTTCTTGCTGGCTGCGGCGCCGGCCGTGTGCCAGAGCGGGTACGGGGGGCGCCGGCAACCCGGCGCACGCGGCGTGGCTCCGGACCAGTCCACCACCGACAAGGCGCTGCCAAACTTCGTCGGCATCGTGCGTGGGATAGACAAGAAGATGCTGCTGCTCGAGCAAGGGGACCAAAACACGATGCAGCTCTACTGCACTAAGAAGACGCACTATTTTAACGGAAAGAACAAGATCAACGCATCGCAGATCGAGGTTGGAGATCGAGTGTCGGTCGAAGCCAGGCTGGGGCCCGACGGCAAGCCGGAAGCGGTCAACATCCGGCTGGAGCCTGAGAAGCACTCGCAGGAAAGCGGCTCGCCGCAGTGAAGGAGATCCACATGGCCCAAGAACGAGGCACGGAGGGAACGCTCGCGCAGTTCGTGCGCGGCTGCATCTACAACCGGTGGTTCTACGCGTTCCTGGCCGCAGTTTGTCTGTTGGACGTCGCGACAGACGTGTCCGTCCTTATCCGTCCCAGGGCGAGCATGTGGATCGACATCGTGTCCCTGGTCGCAAGCGCGGTTACGGCGGTGCTCACCACTACGGTCTTCTTCGATCTGCAGTTCAGGCGACGCAGGCCGTGATACCGGAAGCCAACATGGTGCTGGTGGTGGACGACGAGGGGGCTGTCCGCAGGCTGGTGGCCTTGATTCTGGCCGGGAGCGGGTTCTCTACCCTGGAAGCGCGGAACGGCCTGGAAGCGGTCGAGCTCTTTGGCTTCTACCGTTCCGGCATCGCGCTGGTGGTGACCGACGTGGACATGCCGGTCATGGATGGGTTGGAGGCGATCGACCGGATGCGGGAGCTCTCTCCCGGCGTGCGGGTGGTGGTGATGACCGGCACGGGGCGAGACCTCAACCTCCCCGGGTGCCACCTGTTGCGGAAGCCGTTCACTCGGGCGCAACTGAGCGAGCAAGTGGAGCAGGCGCTGGCGTAAGCGGTACTACTGCGCGCACCAGCCGCCGTCGATCAGCACGTCCGTGCCGGTGATGAAGCCGGCCTCTTCCGAGCAGAGGTAGAGCGCCAGCTTGCCGACCTCCTCCGGCTTGCCCCAGCGGCCCAGCGGGATGCGCGAGGTGAAGAACCGGTTGACCTCGGGATCGGCGAGCAGCGGGGTGTTCATCTCGGTTTCGAACGGGCCGGGGCTGATGCCGTTGACGGTGATGCCCTGGGAGGCCACCTCGAGCGCGAGAGCGCGCGTCAGCCCAACCAGGCCGGCCTTGCTGGCGCAGTAGGCCGTGCGCTGGGCGAGCGCGATGTGGCTCATGATGGAAGTCAGGTTGAGGACGCGGCCGTACCCGTGGCTCTTCATCAGCGGCAGGAAGGCGCGGCACATCAGGAAGACGCCGGTGAGGTTGGTGTCCACGACGCGGCGCCATTCCTCGAGCGTGAAATCGGTGAGATTCTTGCGCACGTTGACGCCGGCACTATTGACCAGAATGTGGACTCCGCCGAAGCGGGCCTCGACAGCCGCGGCCAGAGCAGCGACCTGGCTTTCGTCTCGAACGTCTGCGGCGAACGGCTCGGCCACGGCGCCGCCCTCGCGGAGGGCGGCCGCGGCGTGCTCGAGTTGGCCGGCGTCGCGCGCTACCAGCGCGAGACGAGCTCCGGCGCCTGCCAGAGCCAGGGCGATGGCCTCGCCGAGCCCTTTGCTGGCGCCGGTGACAACCGCCACGCGCCCGTCCAGCCGGGTCACACAGGCTCTCCCTGCCGCTTCGCCGATGGCCCCTGAGCGTTGAGGATGGTTTCCACCACGCCTTGCGGGTCGTCGATGTTCCGTATCACCAAGGCGCCAGCCTCGCCGGCGGTCTCGACGGTGACGTCGCCGACGCCGAGGAGCCGCTGCCCCAGGGTCTGGTCGGCGCGAACATCCTGGATTTTGGAGACCGGGATGGTGCGCGTCGTCTTCGAGAAAACGCCGGATTGGTAGCGGAGTTTGTCGCCGGCCAGCGTCGCTTTGGTGAGATGGCGGCGAAGCTGGGCGCGCAACGGAAAGAAGAGCAGCAGAGCGGGCAGGGCCAGCAGCCAAACCCAAGGTGAGGGCTTGTCCTCGAACTTGTTTACGTACAAACCGATGCACACGCAGAGGACCAGGAAGACGGTCCAGTACTCGATGCGGATCCATTTCTTTGTGGGTTGAATCGTCAGGTCAGGCATGGGGCTCCAGACTCTTGATTTTACAGTGTGGCGAGGAAGACGCGAATACCCCTGAAGTTCCGCGGGCGGACCGCCGATACAAAGAGCAGCCATGCCCGAGCAGGAAGCCGTCACCGCACTCAAGGGCCGGTTGATTCGCGGCCTGGACCAGCTTCCTCCATTTTCTCCGGTCTTGAATAGGCTGCTGGCCACCATGGCCGCCGAAGAGGTCTCCTTCGCGCAGGTGGCGACCCTGATCGAGAGCGACACCGTGCTGGCGGGCAACGTGCTCAAGGTGGTCAACTCGGCGCTCTACGGCTTCCGGGGTACCGTCAATTCGGTGCGCCACGCGGTGGCGATTCTGGGCGTGGACCGGCTGCGCAACCTGTCGCTGGGATTCTCGGTGGCCCGCATGTGGACCCACATGCCCACGCCGGAGGGCTGGTCGGGATCGAAGTTCAACCAGCACTCGCTGGCCGTGGGGATCCTGGCGGACCTGCTAGCGCAGCGGGCGGCGGCGCCGTATCCGGAAGGCGCGTTCGTGGCGGGACTGCTGCACGACATCGGAAAGCTGCTCATAGCCACCTCTCTTCCGGCTGAGTTCGGCGGCATTCTGTGGCTACTCAAAGAGGACGGCGCCAACGAGCTCGCGTGCGAGACAGAAATGCTGGGGACGACGCACGCCGAGCTGTCCGGCATGGCGCTGGAGCGCTGGAACCTGCCGCTGCCGATCCGGCAGTCGGCGACGTTTCATCACATTCCAGACCGCGCCGACCAGAGGCGCCTGCATCTGAGCCACGTCATCTACGTAGCCGACCGGCTGGCCAACGAACTGGGGAACAACATCGGCCAGTACTTCGATCAAGCGGGGCGCGACGACGGCGTGTTCGAAGCCCTCGGCGTCGCCGACCAAATGCCGCGCATACTCGAGGAGTTCGAGGCGGAGTTCGACTCGGTCAAGGGGTACGTCTAGAAACGCTCGCCGGCAACGAGCGGTATCATGGTAAAACCCATCGAGAATGATTGCCGAGACCCGCATTGCATGCTTCGAATCCCTGACGCTGGACTGCGGCGAGACGCTGGCCCCGGTCGAGGTCGCCTATGAGACCTGGGGAGAGCTGAACGCCGCGCGGTCGAACGCCATCTGCATCTGCCACGCCTTGACGGGTGACGCCCACGCGGCCGGAATCTCGCATGCGGACGGAAAGCCGGGGTGGTGGGACAGCATGATCGGCCCCGGAAAGGCATTCGACACGGAAAAGTACTTCGTGGTCTGCTCGAACGTGCTGGGTGGATGCCGCGGCACCACCGGCCCGTCGTCCCTGAACCCGGCGACCGGCAAGCCTTACGCCATGGCGTTTCCTGTGATCACCATCCCCGACATGGTCCGCTTGCAGAAGATGCTGATCGAACGGCTGGGCATCGATCGGCTACTGGCGGTGACGGGCGGATCGATGGGCGGCATGCAGGCGTTGCAGTGGGCCGCGGCGTACCCGGAGGCCGTGGTTTCGGCCATCCCCATCGCCACCACGGCGCGGCACAGCGCGCAGCAGATCGCTTTCAACGAAGTGGGCCGGCAGGCCATCATGGCGGACCTGGACTGGAAAGAAGGCAGCTACTACGATTCGAACCCGCCGGCGCGCGGGCTGGCCGTGGCCCGCATGGTAGGCCACATCACCTACATGAGCGACGAGTCGATGCGCGAGAAGTTCGGGCGGCGCCTGCGCGACAAGGCGACCTTCGGGTTCGACTTCTCCGTGGATTTCGAAGTGGAGAGCTACCTGCGCTACCGCGGGACGCAGTTCGTCAGCCGCTTCGACGCCAACTCTTATCTGTACATCACCAAGGCCATGGATTACTTCGACCTGGCCAACGGCACCGGGTCGCTGGCCAACGCGTTCCGCAGCGGGAACACGCGCTTCCTGGCCATCAGTTTCACCTCGGACTGGCTGTATCCGAGTTACCAGTTGGTAGAGGTGGTGCAGGCGTTGCGCAGCATGAACCGGGACGTAGCGTATTGCGAGCTGCCATCCAACTACGGCCACGACGCGTTCCTGGTGGACGTGGGAGAGCAGACCGAGGTGGTGCGCGGATTCCTGGCGGCGACCTTCAAGGCGAGGACGTAGGGCATGACGACCTCGGCGGAGTCGCGGCGGAAACCGTTCGTCAGGGACATCCTGGGGCGCAGCGACTACGCCGTCATCGGCGAGTTGGTGGAGCCGGATTCGCGCGTGCTCGACCTGGGCTGCGGCGAGGGCGAACTGCTCCAATGGCTGGCCGAGAACAAGCACGTCGAGGGGCGCGGCATCGAGATCGACGGGCCCAAGGTGCAGCGGGCGATCGCGCGCGGCGTCTCGGTCTACCAGGGCGACATCGACGAGGGGCTGAGCGGGTTTCCGGACGCGTCGTTCGACTACATCATCCTGAGCCAGACGCTACAGGAGACGCGGCGGCCGCTGGCCGTGCTTCAGGAGATGCTGCGCGTGGGCCGGCACGCCATCGTGGCGTTTCCAAACTTCGGCCACTGGTCGGTGCGGCTGGCGATGCTCGCGGGCGGCCGCTCGCCGCGCACCAGGTGCTTCCCGCACGAGTGGTACAACTCGCCCAACATCCACTTCCTCACCATTCGCGATTTCGAGACCCTGGCGCGCGCCCAGGGCTGGACCGTGGACCGCAAGATCTTCACCTCGGGCCACCGCGTGGGGACCTTCCTGGCCAACCTGATGGCCGAGGTGGCGGTGTTTTTGGTGAGGCGGTAGCTTCTTCACGAAGAGACATGACCGGAACGGAGATTGGGAACTACCGGATTCAAGACAAGATCGGCGAAGGCGGGATGGGCACCGTGTACCGCGGCGTCGAGATCAGCCTCGACCGTCCGGTGGCGATCAAGGTCTTGAACGCCGACCTGGCCCGCAATCCCGAAATCGTCGAGCGTTTCCGGTCGGAAGCCCGGGCGCAGGCCAACCTGAATCACACCAACGTCGCCACCCTCTACACGTTTCTGCTGCAGGACGGCAACGCCATGATGGTGATGGAGTATCTCGAAGGCGAGACGTTCCAGCAGATGGTGGACCGCCGCGGCCCCATCGACAGCGTCGAAGCGGTTCCGCTGTTCAAGCAGGCGCTGCTCGGCATCGGCGCCGCGCACCGGATGGGCATCATTCATCGCGACATCAAGCCGGGCAACCTGATGCTCTGCAAGTCGGGCATCGTCAAGGTGATGGACTTCGGCATCGCACGGGTGACCAGCGAGCGAAGGCTCACTCGCACCGGAGTGCAGGTGGGCACCGTGTTCTACATGTCCCCGGAACAGGTGAAGGGCGGCCGCGTGGACATCCGGTCGGACATTTACTCTCTGGGCGTAACGCTCTACGAGATGCTGACGGCGCACGTGCCGTTCGCGGGCGACAGCGATTTTCAGATTCTGGCCGGTCACCTCTTCACGCCGCCACCGCTGCCCACGCATTTCTATCCCAACATCCCGAAAGGCATCGAGAAGGTCGTTCTGAAGGGTCTGGAGAAGAATCCCGACCACCGGTTTCAGACCGTGGAGGAATTCGGCGCAGCCTTGGAGCATCCCGAGCTGTGGGAGAACTACGAGACGCACACGAGCGCGCCGGAAGCCCCGCACGAGGCTGCCGTCGCCGCCTGGGCCGCGGCAGCAGCGGTCGGCCCTCCCGCGCCGGTGGCGAATCCGGCGCCAGTCCAGCCGGCGGCGCCGAGGCCGGTGCGGCCCCTGCGCCCGAAGTGGCTGATCGCCGTGGTTGCCGCGGGCATCCTGGTGGTGGTGCTCGCCGCGAGCGCCATCATGGCCTACCGGCTGTGGGCCCGGCTGCGGGCAGCGCCGGTTGTGGTCACGGTCCCGAAGAACGGCGCCGCCGGCGTGACGCCTGGCCCAGGGCCCGGCGACGCCATGCAACCGCTGGCGGCTCAGAACGGAACCAACCCGCCGGCGCAACCCGAGCCGGAGCCAGCGGCAGGCACCGCCGCTCCACGGGAGACTCCTCTCAGGAACGCCGCCCCAAACCGGCGCGAAACCCTACAGAGCGGCTCCGGGCGCCGTGCCCTGTCCGCCGCTCCGGTAACCGCGGCGTCCGGCGGCCTGCCTGATCGAATGGCCGAGGCGACGCCAGGGACGCCGGGCGTTTCGCCGGCGCCCGTCGTGGAGCAGTTGGTGATTCCCGGCTCCACGGAGCTGACCCTTCGGACCACCGGTCCAATTGACGGCTCGGAGGCGCAACCTGGCCAGACCTTCCCCGCCTCCGTGGATACGCCGGTCGTGGTGAATGGGAAGGTTGCGGTTCCGCGACACGCGGATGCACGCGTCCGGCTGGTCGAGTCGCGCAAAGCGGGGCGCTTCCACGGATCGGCGAAGCTGGTTCTCGTACTGGACAGCTTCACGGTGGGAGGCAGGCGATATTCCGTGAAAGCGATGCCGGTCGACGTAGCCGGCGGTTCCCGTGGCGCACGACCCGGCACGTTCGCGGCGGTCGGCGGCGCCGTGGGCGCAGCGGTCGGAGGAGTGGTCCGGGGAGAGAGGGGCCTCACCCTTCCGACGGAGTCGCGCCTGACGTTCCAATTGGCCGCTCCGGTGACGGTCACGGTGCCTTAGGCTTCTGGCTACCGCACCGCTTTCACGCAGGTATCGCGGCTGCGACCTGGTGGACTCCGCTTCGCGTCTTCTGTATCCTGTCCTCCATGCGCAAGGTCTTTCACTTCGACTCGCCGCGAGAGAAGTACCATTGCGATGCCGCGGTGGTATGGTGCTTCGATAACCGGTTCGAGCTGGGGTTCCGGAAGTTCCTGAAGCGCATCGGCGTCGCGAACTCCGATCCCATCAAGGTCGCCGGGGGCGCCAAGTGCCTGGCCAGTCCGGAGTACGAAACCGAGCGGGCGTTCGTGCTCGAGCAGATCCGGAAGTCCATGCGCCTGCACGGCACCGGCCGGGTCATCTTGATGCTGCACTCCGATTGCGGCGCCTACGGCGGGCTGGCGGGTTTCCACAACGACGCGCGGGCCGAAGCCGAGAACGCCTCGCGCGAGATGGCCCTGGCGACGGGCGCGCTTCTGGCGGCGATTCCCGGGGTCCGCGTCGAGGGCTACTTCGTCGACTTCGAGGGCGTCTGGGAGGTGGATTTGCCAGCTTCCAAGGCCGCGATGGGGCAGCCCGAGTTCGCGTCGACGCTGGGAGCGGCCCTGAAGGTGCGCTGAGGGCTAGAAATCAACGACCTCGACGGTGCATGGCAGGCTACGGATATCCGGATCGTCGGAGCGGACGTGAACGGAGTCTCCGGTCAACCGATCGGGTTGCTCGCCGTCGCAGGAAACCGCCAGCCGGGGGAGCGGGAGCTTGTCCAGCCTGCCGCCCTCCCAAGAACGAACGAGCCCACCTTCGTCAAAGCAACAACCATTGAACACGAAGGGCCGGCCATTCAGCTTCTGCATGGCCTCAAGCGTTGTGGTCAGGGGGATGCCTCCCGCGATATGCCATTCGCATTTGTTGTACCCGCCGGTCCCGCCGCAGATCACGCTTCCGCATCCACTGAGTAGCACCTCGTGACCGGCCTGGCCGCTGAAAACCGAGATCGCCGGAAACGGGCCAATTCCCTCGTCGCAGTACGCGAGGGCTCGATGGGCCTGCGTCGGGCTCAGCGTCTCGCGCAGAGGCTCGGCCGCCGCATCCACTGGTATCGGCCCGAAGCGTTCGCCCGGCACGATGGTCCAGTCGTTCGCCGGCTCAGCTCGCTGTCCCGACAGCAGGAAGACAGACAACTGGCTGACGCGCAGGGGGCGGCCCGCCAGCGGCTTCTCGTTCGAGCGCATGTAGGTCTCGCCGTTCGAGAACTCATACGCCGGGTCGTCGAAGGTCAACTCAACATCCTCGCCGAGTTCGCTGGACAGCTTGCCATCGTCCCACCATGGTTCCGACCAGGAATGCCGGTCGGGTGACGGGTAGAGCAAGAACGGCTTACCGTTCAGGATCTCGAGTTCCGCGACGCTCAGACCGAGACGCACGCCGGCCGCCGTTCGCCATCGACAATCTGCTCCCGCCGACCCGTAGCAGGGAATCACCAGCAAGGGCCACCGCAGGCCGCGCTCCTTTCGCGGCCAGACGACGGCCAGGGACTCTCCGGGCCTGCCGTGATAAATCTCAACACCGGGCGCGGTGGTCGTCCTATCGATCCGGATTTCCGCTGGCGCGAAGGTGGCGCTGCCGAAAGCATCCCGCAGACTGGCCTCGGTGGAGAGCGCGGTAATCGGTCCCACTCTCTCTCCGGGCACGATCAGCCAATCGTGCGCCAGAACCGGGACCACCGTGGCCGCAAGAAGCAGGGCGAGCCGCATGACTACCTCGCCGACAGCGGCACGGCACGCCCGGTCCGCACCGACTCCTTCGCCGCCTCGAGGATCTCGACTACCTGGACGTTAATGGGGAGCGCCACCAGGCAACAAAGGGGCTGGTTCGCTTTCATCCGATTGACCATGTAGGTCACCGGGTCTTCGCGGCCGGGTTCCAGCGGCTGGAGCGGCAAGTCCTTGGGCGGCTGGCCATCGACACGAAGCTCGGCCTTCCCCTCGCGCATATTTATGCTGCCGCCCAGCCCGTAGACCTCGAGTTCCTGGAAGCCGCGCGGCAGGTCCCAACTCGCCTCGAAAATACCCACGCCGTTCTTGTAAGAGAGGACCATGTCGGCGTTGTCTTCCACCTTGGGGAACACCTGGGGACGCAGGTGATTCACGGTCGCGTAGACTGTCTCCGGCCGGCCCAGGTACCACAGCGACCAGAGCGCGTTGTAGCAACCGAAGTCCACCAGTGACCCGGCGCCATTCTGGACCGGATCGGTCAGCCACGCAAAGAAGTACTGGTTGCGCGGTCCCTCCGAGCCAGGTCCGCCGTGGCCCACGGTTCCGTGCAGACGCCACACCTGTCCAATCGTGCCCCGGTCCGCCTCGGCCTTGGCGGCGTAGTTGGCCGGCCACCACACCATCTGGTAGTTGGTCATCACTCGAATACCGTACTCCGCCGCCAGGCGCTCAATCGCCAGGGCGTCCGCCAAGGTTGCCGCCAGCGGCTTCTCGAACATCACCTGGATCTTCCGCGGCGCGCACTCCTGGACGATTTCGAGGTGGCGATTGTTCTCGACGAACGCCCACACGATGTCCGGCTTCACCTCGTCCAGCATCTTGCGGTAGTCGTCGTAGTAAGGGACGCCGGGCGCGGTCTTCTTCGCCTCTGCCACCAGCGCGGGGTTCGGTTCGGCGATCGCCACGAGGCGAGCGGGCGAGTTCGGCTTCGCGATCGTCTCCAGGGGCCACCAGACGTGCGAATGCACCAGGCCGACGATGGCGATCTTGTAATCCTGGGCCGCCAGAGGGAGCGCCAGGGCGGCGAGCGCGGTCACGATGATTTTCATTGCTGTACCTTCTTGCGCGCCGGAAGCCCGATCAGCGTGTACGCCACGCCGGCGAAGCCGATCAGGCTGAGCCAGCCGCCCCAATTCTGGTAGAAGCCGAACTGGTCTTTACCAATCAGGAAGTGCGTGAGCGGGGGCACCTCGCGGACCGCCAGGACTGCCAACAGAATGCCGATGATCGCTTCCCCCGCGATCAGGCCCGAAGCCAACAGAATGCCGGTCTCCTCCACATCCGCGCGCGCTTCGACCGAGCGGCGCGCCGTCAGCGTGTCGGTGACCCAGCGAAAGATGCCGCCCACGAAAATCGACGAGACGGTTTCGAATGGCAGGTACATACCCACCGCGACCAGCATGGGCGAACCCGCGCCGCAGCAGATCAGCGCTATCCCAAAGGCCGCGCCGATGCCGATCAGTCCCCAGGCCATTTGGCCGCCCACGATCCCCTTGGCAAGCTGCGCCATCAGCCCGGCCTGCGGCGCCGGCAAGGCGCGCCCGCCGATTCCGCCCGTCGCCAGGTTGGCCTGGTGCAGCACGATGATCGGCCCCATCAGGAAAAACGCCAGCAGGATCACGGTGACGATCTCGATGACCTCCATCTTCCAGGGCGTGCCGCCGAGCAGGTGGCCGGCCTTGAGGTCCTGTATGAGCGAGCCGGAAACGCAACAAGCGCAGCAAACCACCGCGGCCACGCCGAGCACCGCGCCCACGCCCGCCAGTCCTTTGACGCCCATCGCCAGCATCACCAGCGCTGCGACCACCAGCGCGGCCAGCGTCAGTCCGGAAACCGGCTGGTTCGAGCTGCCCACCAGCCCGACCAGGTAGCCGCCCACGGCCGACAGCAGAAAACCGATGACCGTCATCACCAGCGCCGCCACGATGGCGGAGAACAGGCCGTGCGTGAAGTAGTAGTAGATCCCGACGATGGGCACCAGCAGCACCAGCACGCCGATGAGGACCCAGCGCGGGGCTATGTCTTTCTCCGTGCGCTCAACGGCCGCGCCTTCGTGCGCAGCTTCAGCCGAGGCGGCGAAGGCGCCCTTGAGCGACTGAATGATCGAGGAGCGCATGGAGAAAAGCGTGTGGCAGGCGCCCACCAGCATGGTACCCACGGCGATGGGCCGCACGATGTTGTACCAGACGGTGAAGGAGATGACGTCCCAGGAAGCGCCGGCCACGCCCAGCCGCTGCGGCAGGTCCGGATCGAAGAACAGCAGCAGCGGAATAATGACCCACCAGGCGATGATGCCGCCCGAGCCGTTGATGGCGGCCAGGCGCGGTCCGATGATGTAGCCGATGCCGATGAGGGCGGGCGAGAGAGACGGCGTGGTCCAGGGAATACCGCCTCCGTGCACCACCTGGCCCAGTGGCTTGCGGTTGAAATCGAAGTGCTGCACCACCGACCGCGGGAAGGCCAGGAAGCCCTGGGTGAATTCGCGGAAGACGGTCAGGCCGCTGTCCGACTTGAGGATTTGGATGAGCGCGCCGAATCCCATGGCGCCAAAAAGGTAGCGCGGCGCGTCGCTGGCGCGGTCGCCGGCCTTGACGATATTGGCGCTGGCGACGCTCTCCGGGAACGGCAGCCCCGCTTCGACGCACAGCGGCCTCCGCAGCAGGATGATGAAGAACACGCCGATCAAGCCGCCAGCCAGCAGGATGAAAGAAGCCTGCCAGTAGTGCGATTTGAGGTCGGTCCACAAGTGCGTGCCACCGACATCGGCCAGGAGGAAGGCGGGGATGGTGAAGATGGCGCCGGCCACCAGCGCTTCGCCCACCGAGGCAGCGGTACGGGCGATGTTCTGTTCGAGCACGCCACCTTTGAACCGGGGCAAACGGAAAAGCGCGAGCGCGATCACGGCGGCGGGAATGGTCGCCGCCACGGTCTGCCCGGCCTTCATCCCCAGGTAGGCGTTGGCCGATCCGAATACGAACGCGAGGAAGAGGCCGAGGCCTACGGCTTTCACCGTCATTTCAGGCTGGTGGTTGTCGGAGGGCATACATCCCGAGGGTAGCAAAGGCGAAGCCGTCAGCCATCAGCGGTCAGCCGTCGGCAAGACGGAGGCTCCGGGCGACCAGCGGCTACTGCAGCCGCGCGCGCATGCGTTCGCTCGAGACCAGTTCTTCGAAGATGGCCAGGACCTGCTTGCGATAGCGGTAGAGGCGTTCGAGGTTTTCGCGGAAGGGAGATTCGTAGACGGGCGATTTCAGCCACTTGGAGAGCAGCCGGGGAGGAACGTCGATGTCCTGGCGGAGCCGTTCCGGGGAATGGCCGCGGAGGAAAAGGCCGTAAAATACGGCGGCTTCCTTTTGCGGAGCGGAAGGATCGAATTCATCCTTGGCCGGCATAAGACCCGTCGCAGACCCAATGCGAAATTGCAGTATAAACACGCCGGGAGGGTGGAAGCAAGCGGGGGGTTGGTGGTATAAGGGCGGCCGGGAGGGGGCCAGTTTCGATCAAAAGAGCGCCGTAGCGGTTCGATAAGACAAGGTGTGAACACACGTTGCCTTTCGGCCCTCTTACTCGTTTTCCTGGGCTCCGCGGTCGCGGGCCCCGAACCTCGCCTGCACCTGAAAGCCAGGGAGGTGGGGCCGATGCAGCCGGTCGGCCGGCGGCCTTATGGCCGGCCGCATTTCCTGCTCAGATTCCAGTCGGCCCCAGGGCCGGCGGACGTAGCGGCGCTCGAAGAACGCGGCGCTGCCGTGGTGGGAGTCGTCCCGGAAACCGGATTGATCGTGGCGGCCGAAGAAGGGACTCGATTCGACGGCCTGGAGATTGCGGAAGCCGGTCCGATGCGGCTCGAGAACAAGATCAGCGCCGAGCTGGCCCCGGACGCCACCTGGTTCGTGGTCGAGTTTCATCCCGACGTGAGGCAGGCGGACGCATATGCCGTGCTGCGCGAGAGCCACATGGAGCCGCATTATCACCGCGATCTCCTGGCGCGGCACATGTTGGTCTACGGCGACATGGACCGCGCCATGCGGCTGGCCGCCATGGACGAGGTGGCTTACGTCTTTCCCGCGTCCGAGGATCTGGTGACGGGCACCCGCGTGCTGGCCTGCGCGGGTGCGCTGACGAGCGGCGGAGTCATCGGGCAGAACGCTAGTGGGGCCAACGGCTGGAACGGCGCCACCATCGCCCCGGCCACGCTGGGCTACTCCTTTGGAGCGTTGACCAACAGGCTGCCGCCGCAGCAGGTACAGGCGGTTATTCTGCAGGCGCTGGCGGTGTGGGCGCAGTACGTCCAGGTCAACTATGTACCCGCCAGCTCGGCCTCGCAAAGGACCATCGCCATTTCATTTGCCGCAGGCGCCCACGGCGACGCGTATCCCTTCGACGGCCCCGGCGGCGTGCTGGCCCACACGTTCTATCCGGCCCCGCCGAATCCGGAGCCGATCGCCGGCGACATGCACTTCGACGCCTCCGAGAACTGGGGAATCGGCTCGGGCACCGATCTGTTCAGCGTGGCGCTGCACGAAGCGGGCCACGCGCTTGGGCTGCCTCACACCGACGTGCCGGGCGCCGTGATGTACCCCTACTACCACGTGGCGACCGGACTCACGCCGCTGGATATCGCCGCGATCCGCGGCCTGTACGCTGCGCGCGGGGCTGCCCAGCCGACGCCCACGCCGACTCCGACACCAACTCCAAAGCCTCCTCCGACTCCAACACCAACGCCCACTCCGACGCCGACCCCAAAGCCGGCACCGACGCCAACGCCAAGCCCGGCCCCGCCGCCGGTGGACACGGTCGCGCCGTCCCTGACGATCCTGTCGCCCGTGGGTACCAGCGTCCTTACCTACAACGCATCCATGGTGTTCAGCGGAACCGCTTCGGATAATGTCGGAGTGGTGAAGGTCACTTGGACCGATTCGATCGGCAATACCGGGAGCGCGGCCGGAACGACCTCATGGCAGACGGCGGGAATCCCGATGCGCCTGGGAACCAACACCATCACCATCCGCGCCTATGACGCGGCCGGAAACAGCGGCTGGCGCTCGGTTACGGTGACCCGTACGCAGTAGACTCTAATTCTTGACGGCCACGCCACCGAACATCGCGAAGCCTTTGACGACCAGGCGCTTGATTGCGACGCCTTCGTCGGGCGAAGGATGATGGGTGTCGTCCGTGTAGCCCCCCAGCAGCGGAACTCCATTGACCAGCACGCTCCACGATGGGGGCACCCGGATCTCGATGCCGCCGAACAGCGCGTTGGCGTGAATGACGGCCTCGGTTACCTGCATAGTGGCCTTGCGCAGATCGATCTGGCAGCCGCCAAACACAGCGAAGGCTTCCCCTCCCTTGAAATCGGTATCGTCGCTCTTGAACTCTCCGCCTCCGAAGACGGCAAGCTCGTTCAGGGTGCCGGCCCTCCTGCCGGTCGTCCGCTCGGCGGGGGGCCCCTCGATCGACCGCCAGACCATCAGCAACCCAGCTACGATCAGCGCAATCGGCCATAGAGTCCCGAACGAAATCCGCAGGTAGTCGAGGCGATTGAGCGTCAGCACAATTCCGGCCGCGGCCAGGATGCCGCCCCAAACCCGGCCCGAGCCCGAGCCGGAAAGGGCCAGCTTGAACAAACCAACGGCCAGCAGGGCTCCGGGCCAGAAGAACGGATAGATGTGCGATGCATCGATGAAGCCCTGGCGGTCCAGAAACAGGACCACGCCAAAGGCCAGGATGATCAGCCCGAGCACCAACGCCGGCGTGACAGGCGGTTTCCGATTCATAGGCCCCTGTAGGAAGACTATCATCCCGCAGGCGGCGCGCGCCGTCCTTTTCGGCGGGTAGCGGCAGGAGACCGGCGAGCGGCGATGGGGCCAACCGCTCCCTAGCGGTCGCGGCTCGGTAACACGTCCGCGGCGAAGACCCTGTAGGAGTGCGGCAGGATCGGCGCGTCGAAGGTCATGCTGTTTCCACGCGCCTGACCGGCCAGTACCTGCCCGCTGCGGAGGTCGCGCAGCCGGGCTATGCGCGGGTCGGTCACGATCGTCACCTGGCTGCCCTGCGCCTGGAACGACTCGACAATGAAGGAATCGTTGTCGTAGAGGAACAGCGCCACCTGTGCGGGGCTCTCGACGCGCACCGGCAGGTCGTTCATCAGCACCTCTTTGATCCGCGTCAGGGCCGGGGCCGGCATCCGGTAAAGGTCGCCGAAGTTGTCCGGGATGGTAAGAACGTAAAGATGGCCGGTCGAGTATCCGGCATCGAGCAGAATCGGAAAGCCCGTGCCGGAGTTGAGGGCGGAGACGAGTTCCCAGGCGTCGTTGGTGGGGTAGCGGATCTGCGGCACCAGGATGGGTGCGTCCGCATGCCAGATCGCCGGGCGCCACGGCTGCCAGAAATCGCTCGCGGCCACTCTGTGGTCCGTGCATTCCAGCTCCGCAATGTCCTCGATCCCCTTGCCCTGAAGCGCCCTCAGCAGCCCGGAGGTAATGACGACGTTCCTGCCGGCCTGTAACTGGCCCTTGATCTTGCCGACGATTCCGGGGTCGAACTTCGCCGATTCCGTCAGCAGGATGGTCTTCTCTTCGGCCGGGAAGACGGGCGTGAGCTCGATCGGGATGCCGAGCATGCCGATGTAGTTGTGCAGGAAATCCTCGCCCGAGGACTGGTACGGCTTATAGCTCTTGATGCCGACAGGCTTGCCCAGCTTGCCGATGAAGCCATCCACGGTGTCAAAGACATAGCCGGCGGCGCGCCCCAGCATCGTGTCCGGCTTTTCCGTGCCGTCGTCGCTGCGGACCGGCTCGATGAGAGACCGGAAATCGAAGAGCGTGATCTCGGGCGCTTTGGCGAACAGGGTCAGCCAGAGTTGCTCGCCGTAGCGGTCCAGCGTACGGCGCCCAAACGGATCGACCCAGCCGCCACCATTGCCTCCGGGCTTCACGTTCTCGAAATAGCGGAAAATCGAGTAGCCTTCGTAGGGCTGTAAGTGCTGGTCCGAGAAATCGGGATCGCGGGTCTCCGTGCCGGTGTAGATGCCGTCGAAGATCTTGGGCTCGTTCTCGAGGTCGAATCCCAGATACTGAAAATGCTCGTACCAATTCGGGAACTTGATGACGAACTTGACTCTGGGGTTCACGGCCTTGGCCGGACCGACCACCAGGTTGCGCGCGGCTTCGTCCATGAGCTCGAGGCGGAACTGGGTCCAGCTCTTGGAGCCCTTGGCGCGAATGCAGGCGTCGCACTTGCAGTTGGTGAAGAAGAAATCGTCGAGGATGATCTCGTCGAAGTGGCGGGCGGTAAGTTCGGCGATCTCTCTAGCCTTCTTGCGCAGGGCGGGATCGGAGTAGCAGAACGTCTTGAACCGGTCCCGCTCGTTCTGGGTGAAGGTGATTCCGCCGGCGGTACGGATTCCCCTGGCGGCGAAGAAGCGCTTGGCCTTCTCGATGGTTTCCTCGTCGGGCATCACGAAATCGCGATGCGTTTCCAGGTAGACCTTGCCGACCCGCACCTGCTTCTCGATGGCGCTCCAGCGCTGCTCGAGCCAGGCGGGGTCTTTCATCTGCCGGACCTCGTAAGCGCGGGCGTAGACCGAGACGGTGAAGTTCTTGTAGCCGCCGGCGGCGGCAGAAGAGCCGGCCAACACGGACAGCAGCGCGGCGCTAGGAATGGCGTTGTGGATTCTCATTCAGACCCCGATTCTATCGCTCCCGGCGGAGAAATGTGGGGCAGGCGCCTCCACCAGCCCGTCCCCTATAATAAAAGCGAACCGTCCCTGGGCGCGATGAGCGAAGACCATCCCACCGCAAGTCAAGCTGCCTCCCCCGCCGCGAGGCGCCGTTCGGCTCTGGCGGTGATTTTCGCCTGGCTGCGCGACCTGGGGGTCTCCATCGTGATCGCGGTGGTGGTGATCATCTTTATTTACCAGCCGGTCAAGGTTGAAGGCACCAGCATGATGCCGGGGCTGGTGGACCAGGAGCGGATCTTCGTCAACAAGTTCATCTACCGGTTCGGGATCGAAGAGACGCACCGCGGCGACCTGGTGGTTTTCTGGTATCCGGGCGACCAGACCAAGTCCTACATCAAGCGGGTAATCGGCGTGCCCGGCGACACCGTGTGGATCGACCACGGCGCCGTGTTCCTCAACGGCAAACGGCTGGCGGAGGATTACGTGCCGGAGCGATACCGCGACACCTTGTCCATGCCGACCCGGACCATCGAGCCGGACCACTACTTCGTCCTCGGCGACCACCGCAACTCGTCTAACGACAGCCGTAACTGGGGCCTGGTCCCGCGCAGTTGCATTTACGGCAAAGCGGTGTTCGTTTACTGGCCGCTGGAGCGTATCGGGCCCGTAAGATAGCCGCAACCTCGAAGGCTCCTCCGCCGTCATGGGAGAATAGGGTCTCGTGTCGTGGGAGGATGCTCTTATGAAACCGCTATTTCTGCTTCTGTTGGTTGCCTCCAGCGGCTTCGCGCAGTCGTTCCGGATCGGAGTCGAAGGGGGCGTGCCGCTGACCAGTGCGTTCAACACCCAGGGTCCCGGTGCCATTCCGGTGGTCCTGCCGACCGGTCCCCCGATTTACTCGTCGAGCACCAAGCGTTATACCGCTGGCGCCACCGCCGAATTGGACCTCCCGTTTCACCTTGCCGTCAAGGCGGACCTGCTCTACAAGCGGCTGGGTTTTGGCTCCGCCACTCTGGGCCCAGCCGGGACAACAGCCGCCACCACGGCCAACTCGTTCGAGTTGCCGCTGCTCGGCAAGTACAGCGTGAGCAAACTGGGACCGCTCCAGCCGTACGTGGAGGGCGGCGTCGCGTTCCGGACCCTTCAAGGGGTTAACCAGATCGCGGAGTCGGTCTGCCCGATGTGCGCGGTGCCTCTGTCGCAGACCAGTCACCCTGCCGAACTGAGCCACACCTTCAACAAGGGCTTCGCCGCCGGCGCCGGCCTGGAGTTCCGGCACCTGCTTGTGGGCGTCTTCGGAGAGATCCGGTACACCCGCTGGACCACCGACGCGTTCTCGGCGCCGAACGGCTTGCTGAACTCGACGCGGAACCAGGCAGACTTGCTGGTGGGTGTGACATTCTAGACGGATGATTCGAGCGCTGCGCACGTGCCTCCTGTGCTTCTTGCTGGCGTGCGCGGCGGCCGCTTTCCAGGCCACCGGAAAGCTGTCGGGGACCGTGGAGGGGGCAGGCGGAGGCCCGTTAGCGGGTGCGCGCGTGACGCTCACCCTGGCGGAATCCACGGTGGTGTACTCTTCCACCGTCACCTCGCCGAACGGCGCGTTCCTGTTCCCGACGCTGAGGCCGGCGCTATACGACCTTACCGTCGAAGCCCTGGGCTCTCGGAAAACGACGCTGCTCAACGTCAGGGTGGATCCGGCCGCCGAGAATTCGCTGCCCCCGATCCGCCTGGGCACCTCTGGGGCGCAGGCTCCCCAACAAGCGCACCAGACGGCCGCTGTCGATGTTGCGTTCACGGCCAACGACCGGCAGACGAGCCAACTTCCGCTTCCGCAGCGGGACCCGCTCGACCTGGCTGAGATCCTGCCCGGCGTCCAGAATAACGGCCGCGCGCCACTGGGCATCTACGGCGAGTCCTGGGCGCTCGCCAACATCACTTACGACGGCATGACCGCGAACTCCACGGGCCTCGCGCTACGCGCCGATCAGATCGGAGAGGCGACCGTCGTGACCGGTTCCATCGAGGGCTGCGGCTGCTCCCAGATCGCCTTCAGTACACCGAGTGGTGGCGGCCGCGCGTTTCACGGCGGGACCTACTGGCTGGCCCTCCCGCCGGCAACGGCCTCGCAGTATTGGGCCGACAACAGCCGCAACACGCCGGCCACCACCAGTCTCAATCAACTGGGCGCGAGCCTCGGCGGCCCGCTGAAGAAGGACCGCCTGTTCTTCTTCCTGAACTACGAAGCGGATCTGGACCGCTCGAAGCTGACCCTCACCGGCGCCGTCCCTACCACCCCACTCACCAGCCGGGATCCGCTGATGCAGCAAGTCCTCGCACTCATTCCTTCGGCTCCCTCGGGCAACTACCGCGGAGTGCAGAGCAACGCAAGCACCACCCACATTGCCCTGGCGCGCCTCGACTACCTGCGTTCGGCGCGGCACAGCTTCAGTTTGACGTTCGCCGACCGGCGCAGTACCGCGGACGATCCCGCCGATTCCTCCGTCTTCGGTCGCCAGCCCACCACCACGATCGGTGTCTCCGCGCCCTTCTACTCCTTGTCGTGGCGCTGGTCTCCCACCGCGCACCTGACCAACGAGGTGCGCGCCGGCGCCAATCTGGCCGATATTGACTTTCGCAATTCGCTGCGTTCGCGGTTCGGCTTCATCGCGATCCTGGACGACCCGAACGTCGCCGTCAGCCAGCCGATGATGGGCCTCGACCCCCAGCGGCGCGACGACCATCAGTACGGCTATCAGGACAACCTGACCTGGGTGCACGGCAGGCACATCGTGCAGGCCGGCCTCTGGTTCCAGCAATACCGGCTGAACTCGGACGGCTTCAACAACGGCCCGCTGGACTCGCTCAGCGTGCCGCGCTACGTAGTCAACGACATTGCCCAGGGCACCATCGCGCAAGCCGATCAGCGGTTCAACATCGCATCGCCAACCTCGGGATACGCGAGCGGCTCCACGGCACGGAGCAGGCTTTCCGCGAACATGATTTCGGGCTCTGTGCACGATAACTGGAAGCTGCTACCCTCGCTCACCATCAGCCTGGGGCTCAGGTACGACTACCTCTCGCGCCCCAACGAGCGGACCGGCGACGCGATCATCCCCGTGCTCTCCGGCCTGGCTTCCACGGCGGTCTACGATCAGAACCTGGCGTTCGCCTTCGCCTCCGGCGCACAGCCTTTCTACCGGAAAGACTTCGATAACTACTCTCCGTATGTGGGCCTGGCCTGGAAGCCCTCCGCGAGGCTCCCGCTCGTGGTGCGCGGCGGTTTCAACATCGCCTATGTGAATGACGACCTGCTGCCGAACCTGAGCATCTACGCGCTCCGCAACCCGTTTCAGAGCTTCGACGTGCCGACGGACTTGAGCGCCAGCCCGGTCCCGCTGTCGAGGGCGCCGGCGACGCCTGCCCCCCTGCTTCCATCCAGCCTGACGCTGGCGTCGTTGCTGTCGTTCGCCAACGGTTACCACCAGCAACCGGGAACGGTGTACGCGATCGATTGGAACATCCGGACCCCCAACGTCAAATACTGGAACGTTGGAGTGGAATCCGTGGCGAAAGGGTTTCAGGTGGATGTGCGCTACCTGGGCAATCGTCTCGAAGAGGGGCCGCGTTCCATCAACCGCAACCAGGTCATGATGTCTCCGGAGTTCCTCGCGACTTTCTTGCAGGTTCAGGCGGCGCTCAAGAGTGGCACCCCCACCAGCGGCTTCCCCGGCCTGCTGGGAGGCGGGCTGTGCTCCAATTTCAGCCTCGCGAACTGCCAGCCCGATCTCTATGCGCGATCCCTGATCCTGACCGGGCAGGCGGGCGAGTTGGCGCGATGGGTTCAGGGGCAGGGATACAATGCTGCCTTCAATTATAATTTCCTCGGGAATCCACTGGCGCCGCAGGGCATCGATCTGCTGTCGCAGCTCGGTGTCTCGCGCTTCGATGGATTGCAGGTGAGCGTCGTGCGGCATGCCGCGGCCGGGCTCGACCTCACCGCCAGCTACGTCTTCTCGAAGGTGCTGAGCACGCTGGACGATTACCGCCTGGGCGCGATCGATCCTTATCTGAACCTGCACAACCCGTCGCTCGAATGGGCGCCCTCGCCGTTCAACCTGACTCACGCATTCAAGGCCGCCGCGATCTGGGACGTCCCGGCTCGGCACAGGGGGCGCGTTCTTGGCGGCTGGAGTATCGCCGGCATCGTGATCGCCCAATCCGGGGCTCCGTTTTCGCTGCTCTCCGGACTCGGCACGTTCGCCTCGATCGCGGACTCCGGCCAGAACACGGTTGCGACGTCTCTGACCGCGGGCCAGATCAAACAGTTCTTCGGAATCCGCAAGGGCCCCAGCGGGATCGTGACCTACGTGAACGCTCCGGCGGGCGCCTTCGAGGAGCCGGCCCCGGGAGCGGTCGGCAATTTGCAGCGGCGCATGTTCTCCGGGCCGGGCGCGTTCAATCTGAACCTGGGCTTGCGCAAGACCCTCCCCCTGGGAGAGCGGCTGCGGGCCGAGTTGCGCGCCGAATCCATCAACCTCCTGAACAACGTGAACTGGCTGGTGGGCGACCAGACGTACCTGGGGACGAATGCCAACGCGTCAGTCTTCGACAACAACATCCGGCAGTGGAACGCCCCGCGCACGTTCCAGTTCTCGTTCCGGCTGGTATTCTGAGAGCGGACGAATGTGGCTATCGCGATTCAAGCGGCGTCTGGCGGCCGGTCCCTCCTACGACCGGATCGCCGGCCGCAGCGTGGAGCGCCTGGCAGCTCTCAGCGACGGCGTGTTCGCAGTCGCCATGACCTTGCTGGTCCTGGACCTTCGCGTACCCGTGGCGGACGCGATTCACAGCGAGCAGGACTTGTGGCGCGCGCTCGTCGCCTCGGCCCCGCGCTTCCTGATGCACCTCATGAGCTTCCTGACGCTCGGCATCTTCTGGGTGGGCCAGCAGACGCAACTCAACCACCTTGCCCGGTCGGACCGCCATCTGACCTGGATCCACATTGCCTTCCTGGCCACGATCTCGGTCATGCCCTTCTCCACCATGCTGCTGGCCGAGTATCCTCTCTATCGTGTCGCGCTTCTCACTTACTGGGCCAACATCCTGCTGCTCGGAATCGTCGTGTATGGCAGTTGGGGGTACGCCACCAGGAGAGCCCTGCTGAAAGACGATGTCCCGCCGGATGTGCCGGCCGCCGTGTGCCGCAGGATCAAGGTCGCGCAGGCGCTCTACGCCTTCGGCGCGCTGCTGTCGGTATTCGGCACTTACTGGAGCATCGGTTTCATCGTGCTCGTGCAGCTCGATTACGCCATCGCGCCGCGCGAGTGGCGCCGGCGATGATTCGGATACAATAGCCTCGATAACTCGAATCGCCCGCCGTGAACTTTTCCAGATGGTGTCAGCGGTGGCGTCGGCGTTCTGGCTCGCCCTCCGGCGCGGCCGCGCAGGAGCCCGCGATCACGATCAAGCCGATCGGCAACAACCTGAGCCTGCTCAGCGGCGCTTGGGGGAAACGTCGCCGTGCTCGTCTTCGGGGACGGGCTGCTCCTGGTCGGTAGCGGCCTCCCTCAGATCGCCGAGGCCGTCGAGAGCCGGACGCGGACGGACGGCCCGGGGCCCATCGCGCTCCTCATCAACACGCACTATCATTTCGACCACGTCGGCGGCAACGAGCGCCCGGGCCGCGCGGGCGCCCGCATCATTGCGCACGAGAAACGTTCTAAAGCGGCTCGGCACGACGCAGCGCATCGCAGCCTTCAACCGCGTCGCCACCCGGCAGCGCCCCGGCTGACAACTTCTGGTACACTCCGAAGATCGGTGACCATGGGCATCAGGGACGATAAGCAGAAACATGTTGCCGGCTAAGGCCGAATTCGCGCCGTCCGCTGCTGACAAGGCCTTCCCTTCCCGGATCCCCTCACTGGATGGGATCCGGGCTGTTGCGATCCTGTTGGTGGTCTTCGCACACCTCTGTGGAACGCGCGGCTTTCTGCCCGAGGCCACGCTGGCCTATACCGGAGACCTCGGCAGGCGCGGAGTCCAGATCTTTTTCGTTTTATCTGGTTTTCTCATCACTTCACTATTGATCAGCGAATTGCGCGGGACCGGGTGGATTTCCCTGAAGGCGTTCTACATCCGTCGGGCGTTCCGGATTATGCCTGCGGCCTATTGCTATATCGGCGCGATGTTGGTATTGACGCTCCTGGGCGTTCTGCCGATCAGCGCCAGGGGTATGATCGCCGCGAGTACTTACACGATTAACTACTGGGGTGCAGGGCGCACCTGGTACCTCGGTCATCTGTGGTCTCTGTCGGTTGAGGAGCAGTTCTACTTCGCGTGGCCCAGCGTGCTCGCTCTCCTTGGGGCTCGCATTGCTAGGCGGGTGGTCGTCGCCGCCGCAGTCTTCGGATGTTGCTTCCGGGTGGTCGCCAAGTTCTGCTTGCCCCCTCAAAGCATATCTTGGTTCCCAACGGTCATGGACGCCCTCGCGGTAGGTTGTCTGCTGGCCTTGATCCGCGCTGACCTGGAGCGGTCCGACCGGTATCGGCGGTATCTGCACTCCGCCTGGGGACTCGTATGCCCACTGGCGGCGATTCTGGGCATCCAGATTGTTCGCCGCCCTGATGCGCTCTTGTCTCTGCCGTTCTCGATCGCCATCGCAGCCCTGATTCATCGCGTCGCAAGCGTACCGACGGACGCCTTAGGGAGGCTCCTGAATGCACGACCGGTGGCTTGGGTGGGCACCGTCAGCTATTCGCTCTACCTTTGGCAGCAGGCCTTCGTTTTCAGAGACGCACCCCACAGCAGATTCCCGCTCAATCTGGCGCTCGCCCTATTCGTGGCTGTCGTGTCGCATTATGCGATAGAGAGGCCGCTTCTCCGGATCGGAAGACGAGCATCGCAACGCATCAAGCCGCTTTGAGCGCAAGGCCTCGTGGCGACTCCAGGTTAACGAGCAAGTGCTATCCCTCGCCCAGCAGCTCCTTCAGCCGCGTGTAGCCCGAACGGCTGACCGGCAACTTCATGCCGTCGCCCAGCACCGCCACCCGGCTGTCTTTGGTATAGGGCTCGATCTTGGCGATCCGCTCCAGGTTGACGATGTAGGAACGGTGAATCCGCACGAACTTCGCTGGGTCGAGCGAAGTCTCCAGGTTCGAAATGGTCTCCTGCTTGAGGTAGTTCTTTCCCTGGCTGCGCAGCAGCACGTAATCGTCCTGCGCTTCGGCATAGTCGAGCCGCTCGCAGGGGATGATGTCCACCTTGGGGCCGTCCCGCACCACGATGCGCTCCAGATACTGCAATGGCGCGCGCGCGGCGGCCGCGAGCTCGGACGGCGGCGGCATCTTCGTTCCCAGACGCTCTTTGGCTCGCTCGAGCGCCGCGTCGAACCGCGTGGCGTCGAACGGCTTCAGCAGGTAGTCCACGGCGTGCACCTCGAAGGCCCGCAGCGCGTATTGGTCGTAAGCTGTAGTGAACACCACCGCGATGTCGGGGCCGATCAGCTCCAGCACCTCGAAGCCGTCGAGTTTGGGCATCTGCACGTCGAGGAACAGCAGATCCGGGCTCAGTTCGGCGACGGCCTTGACGGCGTCGAACCCGTTGGCGCACTCGGCCACCACTTCCACCTCGGGGTGTGGCAACAGCATCTCGTGCACCACCTGGCGCGCCAACTCTTCGTCATCCACGATCACTGCACGAATTACGTTCATTGGATGTCCCTTCCTTCGTCCCCTTGTACCTCTCCCCGCTGCGCCGGAGGCGCCAGGGCCGCCACGCTAGTGGCCTCGGCTGGGAACTGCACGTCCACCCGGAACCGGTCTCCCGTCTCCCGAACCTCCATGCTGGCGGCGTCTCCATAGCAGACCTCGAGACGCTTGCGAACATTCGCCATCCCCAACCCGCCGCGGCCGCGCCGCGCGTCCTTGTCGAAGGTGTTTTCGACGCGGATCGCGACGCGCTCTCCCGTTCTCGAAATCTCGATGCGGATCGACGCGCCGTCCACACGTGTTGCCACGCCGTGGGTTACGGCGTTCTCCACCAGCGGCTGCAGCAGAAGCGGCGGCACCAGGCAGACGGTGGCGCCATCGCTGACGTCTTCTTCGAGCCGCAGCCGGGAACCGAACCGTATCTGCTGGATCGCCAGGAAGCTCCGCGCCAGGGCCAGTTCCTCGCCCAGGGGGATGCGCTCGCGGTCACCCATTCTCAGACTGCTGCGCAGGAAGTCTGAGAGCAGTACGCACATCTCGCGCGCCTTGGCCGGGTCGGAGGCCGTCAGAGCGCTGATGGAATGCAGGCTGTTAAACAGGAAGTGCGGATCGATCTGCGCCTTAAGCGCCCTCAGTTCGGCCTCGCGCGCCAGGATGCTGGCCTGCATGGCACGCGCCTGGGCCTGGCGCGAGGTTTCGAAAGCCGCCAGGGCGTAGTGGAACGCGGCGGCGAGATCGAACAGCAGAACCCCGGCCCCGAACAAGATGGGCCGCTGGCGCAGATACTGCGGCTCGAGGCCGAACCCGATGGCCATCGCCCAGCCGATCGCGCCCGCCCAGATGGCACTGCTGACCGCGGCGGCCGCATTGACGGTCACCAGCAGGTAGAAAATCGCCGAGGTTCGCAACGGGAGGAAGCGGCACAGATACCACGCCGACAGGCACACAAATGCGTAAACCCCCGCCAGCGGGACCATCAGCTCGCCTGCCTGGATCCAGGTGAAATCGCCGGTCGAGGCGAGAACGCCGGCCAGCAGCAGCACCAACGGAATCCACGCCGCCAGATACAACGCCAGCCTTCGCGGATCGGCCAGAATCGGGTGCACGGAATCTCAATTCTTGACGACCACGCCGCCAAACGAGGCGAATCCCTTGACGATCAGTTCGGGGACGGGCACGCCGCTTGCGGCCTCGGGATGGTCCGTCTCGTCGGTGTAGCCGCCCAGGAGCGGAAGGCCGTCCAGAATGATCCGCCAGGAGCGCGGGACCCTGATCTCGATGCCCCCGAACATCGCGTTGGCGTGCAGAACCGCCGGGCTGCGGGCGATGACTGCTTTGCGCAGATCGACCTGGTAACCTCCCATGATGGTTAGCACTTCGCCGCCCCGGAAATCCTGCGCGTCGCTCTTGAGCTCGCCGCCGCCGAAGGCTGCAAACTGGTTTATGAGGTTGGCATCGGGCACCGGACCCGGTGATACCTCCGAGCCGCCCTCCAGAGTGCGCCAGACCAGGGTTAGCCCGACTCCGATCAACACCAGCGGCCACAGCGCGTGAAACGAGAAGCGCGCGTAGCCCAGGCGGTCGAGGAAAAGCAGGATGCCGGCCGCTGTGAGGATGCCGCCCCAAACCCTGCCTCCGCTGGCGGTGGATCGCGTCAGCGCCAGCACACCTCCGACGAACAGCACCGCCGGCCAGAAGAAAGGAAAGATCTGCGCAGCATCCACGATCCCCTGGCGGTCGAGCAGGAGGATGACTCCCAGTGCCAGAACGATGCTCCCGAACGCCACGCCTGATCGTCTATGTCGCATAAGCCTGCTCCCGTAACGAGACTATCATCCTGCGGGCGCCGGGAAGCGGGCTTTTCGGCTAATGGCGGCGAACAATCGGTAAATGGCGGGCAGGGCAGGGCGGGGCTCCGTCCTGTTCTCCAGTCGTGCGCGGCGGCGGATGCGCATCAGTGGGGGGGCGGCAGAGCAGGGAATCGCACAAGGCAAGCAGGCGGCGAGGATTGCCATCGGCTCCGGTTCAACGAGGTGCGGCCGTGGTGCAAAGGCGAGCGCATAAACAGTGTGGTACGCTAATGTCCGTTGCGAAGCCAGGAAGGAGATTGCGGCCTAGACGATCGTGGTCTCTGCGGTGGCGATCGCTGTCGGCTGCGCTCGTTGATATAGCGTCTCGGGGAAGGCTGGAGAGGTAGATGAATTCGGACAGGATGCTCGGACTGCTGACACGCATCCCCGGCGCAAGAAGCTTGTGGTGCCGCTTCCCCATAGGGCCCGTGGACTTGAGAGTCCGCTTCGGGATCTGGCACAGGCCCCACTACGCATACGGCGTCTATTCTGCCGCCGATCTCGCTAGGCGCCTCGGGCTGGACGGGATTACCGTCATTGAGTTGGGTGTCGCGGGCGGCCAGGGATTGCTCTCGCTGGAGGAGATCGCTGCTGCTGTCGCCAAGGCGGTCGGTATCCGGATCGAAGTCGTCGGTTTTGACAGTGGAGAGGGAATGCCAGCGCCGGTCGACTACCGGGACCTGCCCCATGTTTGGAGTCAAGGTTTCTACAAGATGGATCAGGACAAACTCAAGGCTAGATTATCGAAGGCTGAGTTGGTCCTTGGAGAGATCCGCGAAACGATACCTTCCTGGATGGCCAGTTGCAGATTCCCGATCGGGTTTGTCGCGTTCGATCTCGACTATTACACTTCCACGATGAACGCTTTCCGTCTCTTTAACTCCCCGGGGGGCAATCTCCACCTCCCGCGCGTCTATTGCTATTTCGACGACACGATATGGCCGGAACGCGCCTGCCATAACCAGTTCACAGGTGAACTGCTGGCGATTCGCGAGTTCAACGAGGCCGGCGACAAGAAGATCTGCCCGCTCCATCTGCTCCGCCACACGCGTATCCATCCCGCCCGCTGGAACGACCAAATCTATGTCATGCACGATTTCACACACCCACTGTATTGCCGGAACGTGACGCCTGCCGGTGAGACATACACTCAGTTGCCCATCGGTGATTCCGGGTGAAGCGCTCGCCCAACCGGATCGGCACCAGCAGCCACAGCGCGTGAAACGAAGGAAGCGCGTGGCCCAGGCGGTCCAGAAACCCCCGGGGGCCGGCCGGATCGCCAGGGGGATCGGAGGCACCGGAATCCAGTCCCCGCGTGGTCCGGCGGCAGGCGTCTGGCCGCAGGATGAGCCCGGTGAGGGCCGTAGATCGGCTGCTCGGCGAGACGCAACTCGGCCCCCTGAGGGTCGCGAAGCGCGCTTTGGGCTGGCGTCTTCTGTTTGCCATCGCCCTGCCTCTGCGGGTTGGCATCGGCTTCGCGGCCGGTGCCGGAAGTGTACAACAATGTGATGCACAGTGGCGCAGCACTTGGCTGCGATGGGCGTCTTCGGCAACCCGTATGCCTGTCCCACGGGACCGACAGCCCACGTTGCGCCGGGCTATGCTGCGTTCCTGGGGGAGCATATCGCTGCGCCAGCCGCCCGGAAACGGTCCTCGTGACTCCTACGGCACAACCTGCACCTGCGTGGGTCCGGTACCGATCACCGCATTGCCCGCGTCCCGGTACTTCAGCCGGTAGTACAGCACCCGCTGAGAAATGGCGGGGATCACGATCGCGCCCGGTGCTCCGGTAAACCCGGCAAACGTCTCGCTAGCCCAGTGAAACGGCGTTCTCTCGTTCACCGCAGCGGTCACGGCTTCGCAGGACTCACGGCGAGAGGTGCAGAAGAAATTCGTGCTGTCATATCCGAACTCGGCCATCACGTTGTTGGTCCCGGCCGGAACCGAGCCCACCGGCGCCGGAACAGGAATGAATGTCGCGCGGTTGATACTGTCCTTCGGCGGGTAGGGAGGTAGCTTCATCGCCATGTTCTCCGAACGCATTCCGTCCAGCCAGTGCGCCCAGAAGAACATCCATTTCCCATCGGGGCTCGCGGTCGCGTTCTTGTACACGTCTTCACGCCTATACCTGCCGAACGGGGTGCCGAAGTGCCGCGAGTATTCTCCGTACCGATCCGCCACAGGAGTGATCCCCACCTGCGTGTAGTCATGCCCGATGGGAGAGAGATCATGCACACACATATCCTTCTCGCCATTGTCTCCGACTTCGCTTCCTCCCAACCCGCACGCCAGCGTGGTAGCGTCGGGACAATTGATGAACACGTCAGTGGATGCGGCTCCGGCGTAGCATCCTGCCCCAGCGCAGTATGTGTACGCTCCACTCGTGGCGGCGTCGATTGGCCCCGGCGTTACGTCAATCGCTGGTTTGGTCCAGCAGAAGCCTTCCGATGGCAGATGCTTCTGGTCGAGCGGGGTTGCACCGAACGAGGACTTATAGAGCTTCCCGGTCACGTTCGTCCAGGTTTGCCCCCAGATCGGGGCATAGTAGGGCCGCCCGTCCAGCAGCCAGCGGTAGTCGGAAGTCTGCCACAGCGACGCATGGGAATCGGCGTTCACGGCTTCTCCGGCAGCGCCCGCAAAGGTGGGCTCCATGTTGATGGCGCGGGTGACGGAGCCAGCCAGGTTTTTACCTTGAATGGCATCCGGCGTCCCAGAGTACACACCGTAGCAGAAAGGCATGTCGTTCCCGATCATGGTGCCGCAGCTTGTGTTGAACAAGGCTTGGACGGTCAACAGAGAACTTGTCGTTCCATTCGTGTTTTGCAGCCCGGTGCTGTGAACATTGTTGAGGAACTTCTTGTACGTCATCGTCTCGTCGGTGCCTTGGGGATCGTGCAGAAAATCCCAGTACACGTCTTGCCACACATTCGCCGCGCTCACCAGGGCGGTATTTGCGCAGATTCCAGTCATCGCGGCCCGGGAGGAATGCGAGGCAATCGCCGTACCGTCCACCCCGCGACTCACTGTCCAAGCACATTGGGCGTTCGGGTTCGAGCAGGCGGAGTCCTTCGCAAGCAACTGGACATGCTCGGAGTCGATCAGTAGAATGTCGCCGGGCCGGGCGGCTTGCACCGAGCCCAGGAATCCGCCCGCGCCACGGTTCGTGTTCTCGTAACTGCAAACGGTGCTCGGCTTATACATATCGCCCGTCACCAGCACCGCTGCGCACTTGTTGATGCCTCCTGTAGAGCCACCGATCCCCTGATAGCCGCGCCTTACCGACATCGGACCGAACGCCGGACAGGTTATATCACGGCCTGCGCCGCTTCCGGGCGCCCCGAGGTCTTGTGCCAATTCCGTCTGAAACGATCCGTTGCCACAGGTGTTGATGGTGTACTGCCCCTGCGAGTTGTTCCGCGCCCAGCCGAGTCCATTGGATCCGTTGCCCGCATCGTGCATTTGGCACCAGCGGCTAGGAAAGTAACTGACCGTGGAGGTCCCGGCCACGAATCCGGGGAGTTTCACATCGTACATGCCCTTGAATGACAAGGCATTCTGGGTCAGTCCGGGCAGGAAGTTGACATGAAGGTATCGCCCATCTGCTAGCCCGGCGGCAAGAACCGCATACCCTCCAGGGTTACCTGCCCAATAGCTCTTGGCCGCGTTGAACTCGGGCGAGAACGCAGCCATGTCGGTAATTACGTTGCTGGAGAGCACGGTGGGCGCGGGCTGACCATTACCGTACATATCCCAGGTGGCCCACTGGTAAGGCATGAACCCGACATCGAGGTTGTTGCCGGAATAGGCGTACTTCACCACCGCTCTATTCGAGTTGATCGTTTGCAACGAGTATAGGATCGAGGCTTCGTTTTCGTCGAATGCCGCTCCGCTGGTGCCGGGGAATGTATATCCGTACATATCCTTATAGAAGGCCGACAGAACCGAGTCGCCCGTCGTGCTGTCGATCCAAAACCCGTGGCTTCCCACATTGGTGAAGATGCACTTATACCCGTAGCGCGTCACCCCGTTGTAAGTCTGCGCTGCAAGCGCGTTCGAGCAAGCCTGCGCGCCGAGCGTATAGCTCCCCCCAGGCACCGACAACCCCAGTCCTAGAGCTACGTAGTCAAGACTGATCGTGTTGCTGGTGGTAGTGCTCTTGCGAATTAGAACGCCGCCCGAGGTGGAGAATTCCACCGGGTCCACCAGTGAGCCTATCGGGTCGGAAGAAGACTGCCATGCAAGCTCTACCGGAACCTGAGTGCCAACGGTGCATTGAGATCCGACTTGCCACCAGGGAGCGCAAGTGGAGAGATTGACCGTGAGGATCGCGCTCCGGCACGTCGCCCCGTCTGCGGTCAAGCACAAGTCGATGTTGTTGTCGTTGCCCGATCCGTTGCCGCTACCCTGGAGGACTACGGTGATCCAGTCGAGTTGTGAGCTTTCATCGTACAGTCCGCTTGGATCGGCTTGGTTCGTATGCACCAACAGCCAATTCCTATTCGCGTCACCCGTGTAGGATGCGACATTGGAGTCCACCGCCGCCAGCGAAGAAGTGCTGGCGTTTGTCCATCCTGTGCCCGGCGTGACCGACGTGAGCGCCGCGATATAAGTGCCTTCCGCGTTTCCCGACTCCTGCTGTGGGCTGCTAATGCGCCGGATCAACAGGCCCGTGAAGGGGTCGATGATCTTTTGGGTGCTCGTCTTCTCGGGCGTGCGTCTACCCCATGTCACGGGAACGGTTTCGTCCGTGTAGTACCAGCCCGTGTAAAGAACCGCATGCTTGGAATCGGTCACGGTCTTGACGCGCCGCTGTGCGCCCGCACTTTGACCGGACGTAAGCAGGATGTAGTCTCCGGCGCTGATGGTTTCGGGGACGGCAAAGGTGACGTTCGCCCCGCTGGATCTCAGCGTGCCGTTGCCGCGAATCGTGGGATATGTGTAGTCGATGCTCGGCCATGCGTACCGGCCCGGATGATTCGGGTCGCGGGGATATGGGTCGGGGTAATTGTTGCCCAAAGCGAGGTTGGCCGTCGTGAACGTGCCAGTCGCCACGTCCGATCCGCAGGTGATCCGGTAGTAGTGCGGGGTGTATGCCTGGAGAGCCCGGCTGTAGTAGCGACCATCCGAGGCCATCTCCGACGAACGCTTGCCGATGACGACGGTGCGCGCCGGCCCGCCGGCGAGGTTCCCTGAACGTCCATCCAGGTTCGCGCCGGAGAACAGGGCCGGGTCCACGTCATGGACGAGGGGCGTGTACGACGCCGATTCGCTCACCTCGATCATGCAGGCGGACGAATCCGGAGCCGTGTAGGCAATCACGGCCTGAGTCGGGGTGCTCCCCAGAAAACGGATATTGGTAACGGCCGCCTGCGCCGATGCCAGCCACAACAGAACCGGAAGAAGACTACGGCAGATTCGCATTCCTTTCCACCTCCATCTGGCGGGTCCCGCGGCGGCGCGCACCCACCGGCTCCAGTCTGGCGTCCCGCTCTTTGCACACCTGTTGCCCACACCTCGCAAGTGATTGGAGATAACCCTGAAAGAAACTCCGCAGTGTTGTGAATCGCGCAGTCGACAGCCGCCTGAAGCCTGACCGCCGAGCCGGCGTCAGAGCGGTGCTCGGGGCTCGGGTGCTGCGCCAGGGTCATGGCCGACCACGCCATTATCCCATGCCAGCCGACCGGCCGCAGGTGCGCGGGCCGATCACGGCGCGTCAACATCGAGCTCGAGCCCACACGCCGCGCCGCCGCACACATCCCGTCCCGTTCCTGATAGAGTGATGAGACCGTGGTTCGTCCCGCAGCAAATCCAGCAGCCCGCCCACCGGCCGCCGGCCGCCTCGCGCGAGGTTCGGTTCTTCGCACGGTGCACCAGTTCGCCCTGGTCGGCGTTTCCTTCGCGATGATGCCGTTCATGGTTCACACGCTGGGGGACCATTACTTCGGCATGTGGGCGTTAGTGGGGACGTTCATCAGCTTCACCGGTTTTCTTGATTTCGGCCTATCGCAGGCAGTGACGCGTTTCCTGGCGGCCGCACTCGGGTCGGGCGACGAAGAGCAGTGCAACCGCGTCTTCAACACGGCGTTGGCGTGGTATGTCGTCCTCGGTACGCTGGTCCTGATCGCCGGGTGCGCCGCCGCCGCTCTGATCCCTTTCTGGCCCGGCCTCAAAGACGCCGCGATCCTCGCAAAAGTGGTCCTGATTTTCAGCATGAGCGTCGCGCTCAGCTTCCCGCTTCGGGTATTTGTGGGCATTCTGAACGCCCATTTGAGCTTCGATACAACGGCGGCACTGGATGTGACCACGCTCGTCCTCAGAACCATTGTGGCCGTCGTCGTTCTCAAGAAGGGCTATGGAGTAGCCGGGCTCGCGCTGGCCACCTTCCTTTCCGGCATTCCGTCGTTTGTTCTGAGCATCCGTTATGCCCGCAAAGAGATGCCCTTCCTGCGCGTGCACCACGCCTACCGCCTGCGAGCGGCCGCGCGTGAACTGTTCGCTTACAGCTCATTCAGCTTCGTGGCGCAGATCGCGGAACTGGTGCGGATACAGACCGCTGCCGTGGTAGTGGCCAGCTTTCTGGGCCTCTCCGCCGTCACCCACTACCGGGTTGCGGGCAACATGACCTCGTACATTGGGGACCTGATGACGGCGCTTCTCGGGGTCTTCGTACCCGTGTTCAGCCAGCAAGCCGGAGCACACGACTACGATGGGATCCGGAGGACGTTCTTCTTTGTTAATAAGCTCTCGGTCGCGGTCTCGTCCTTCCTCGCCTTTGGACTGATTGCGTGGGGCAAGCCGTTCATTACACGCTGGATGGGACCACGTTACCTGGACTCCTACGAATGCCTCCTGTGGCTGGCGCTGGCGTACCTGATCGCGCTGCTGCAGAACCCTTCGGTGAGCCTGCTGTACGGACTCGCCAAACATCGATGGTTCGCGACGTTCGGCGTCATGGAGGGCGTGCTCAACGTCGGGCTCTCCCTGATAATGGTGCCCCGTTACGGAATCAAGGGTGCTGCATTGGCCGCGCTGTTGGCGAGCGGTGCGATCCGGCTCTTCATGCAACCGGTGTACGTCTGCCGCGTGGCGGGCGTGCCCCTGGCGACGTATCTGAGCCGGGAAGGGTTGAACATCGCCATCGTAGCCGCCGCACTGCTGGCTCCGGCACTGGTCACGAGAGCGGTTGCGGGCCCGGACTACGGTCGGCTGGTGGCGACTGGCCTGGCGTCGCTCGCCTTATACGCCGGGCCGGTCTGGTATTTCCTGTTCACGCCCGCTGAGCGGCGCCGCCTCCTGGATGCTCTGCTGCGGGGACGTGGCGCTGCGGAAGCCGCGAGTTGAGGGGCCCTTCGCGCCCCCATCAGCCCGCGCGGCTGGCCGGCGAGCGTTGGAAAGCCGGCCAGGCGAGCAACTGCTGAAGGCGCTGATAGCAGGCCAGAAAAACCCCGGCGTCGCGGCCGTAAGGATCCGGGATCTCCAGGGGGCCCGTGGGGTCCAGTGCGCACAGATAGTGCACCTTGCCGAGCGCCTCGGGGTACCACGCCTCAAGGGTGCTCTGTTGCTCCCGGTCGAAGATGAGAATGACGTCGGCTCTAGCCGCCATTTCGCGATCCATCACGCGAGACTGGTGCGGGCCCAGTTCGACGCCGAGGCGCCGTGCTGCCTCGATCGCGGCTTCGGGGGAACGCCGTCCTGCAACAGGGTAGGAACCCGCCGACGCGCACTCCACAGCGTCCCCGGCGGCGAGCCGCAAGGCGTATTCCGCGAAGGGACTGCGGCAGATATTGCCGCGACACAGGAAAAGGACGCGGTGGGCGCTCCCGATCGCCCTTTCCGCCCGGCGCCGCATTTCGCCGCGCACCAGCGGGGTCCTGTTCAGCCTTGGCGTCAACCATGCGCTGACTAGCTGGCGCATTTCGCTGAAAGCCGGCGCTGGGTCGTCCAGCACCAGCGTGTCGCTTCTCTCCCGGAGCGTTACGAGATGGAAGATCTCCCGCGCGACTTCCCCCAGAGGCAGCGTCATCAGAGCCGGGTTGGAACGGTCCGCCTTCAGGTTCGCTTTGAGCCAGTACAGGTCCATCGCCCAGTTCCGCGCGTAGATCCCCTCGCGGTAGGCTTTTGGAAACTCGGTCCGGCCCTCGCAGACCATTTCATACAGATAGCGGGGGAAGTCGACGCCCGCCGCGAGCGACAGCGGCAGCGATCCCCAGAACCGGCTGTTGATCTCCATGAGCGCCCAGGCGCCAGTCCGGCGGCTGTGTTTGAACTCGACCATGGCCACTCCCGTGTATCCCAGCGCGCGCATCAGCCGGCGCGTACCATCGAGCAGTGCCGGGTCGAGCGCCACGCTCTTGCGGTAACTGCTGCCGCCGCCCATGAGCGGCTCGTGGACCCGCTCATGCTGGAAAGCGGTCAGCAGCTCGCCGTCTTTGGCCAGAATCTCGACGCCAACGCCCCGGCCGATGAAGTTCTCCTGAACCGGGACCCCCTGGGCCAGATCGAAATCCCGCAGCGCCGGGCCGATGTCGGCCGGCCCCCAGATCTTCACCACGCTATGCTTCGAGGAGGGGTCGCGCAGCGAAACCGAGGCTCGCGGCTTGAGGACCAGCGGATATCCCCACTCCGCACCCAAGGCCTCCAACTCGGCCTGCGAGTGGATC
>Ga0265316_10000747_pt1 | contig 35907 bp, 36 predicted proteins | sample 4522metaG_FD_202092 | JGI IMG/M metagenome (GOLD analysis project Ga0265316, IMG submission 202092) | Rhizosphere microbial communities from Carex aquatilis grown in University of Washington, Seatle, WA, United States - 4-5-22 metaG | ecosystem: Host-associated > Plants > Roots > Rhizosphere >...
TCGACGCAGTAATCTCGTCGCGCGCCGTGCTGAATCGCTCCTCGCCCCCGCCGTTGCCGTTGAAGACGTGAGTCCCCTGCTGCCTCGAGGACCTGTAACGATCGAGGTCGAACCCCGTTCTCAGCGCGTCTTGGACCTGGTCGCGCGCTTTGGCCAAGAGCCTGATGTCGGACGAAACATGATCGATTTCGGCGTCGAGCTGCTCGCAGCTGAGCGCCAAATCGGTGGTATGGGAGACCTGCGAATAGGTCGGCCAGACGATGTCGCCTTGGGCCAGGGCTTGCGGAGCGGTCAAAGACAGGGCGGCCGCCAGCCACGCCGATTTTTTCATGACGCTTATGAAAACCTCCGGCATCGCGGTGCACAGAATACACCCGGTGCCGGAGGAGAGTCGCGAATTTCTATTTCTGGATGCCTTTGACCAGTTCGAAGTTACGGCCGTTGAGCGTCCACTTGTCGCCGATGTTATGAAACGCGACCAAGTCGCATTCGGGATTGGGATGACCCGGCGGCGTGCTGTCGTAATGCAAGCAGATCTGCTTCTTGCCGTCCTTGGTGTCCGAGATGTCCCATTTGCCGGTGACATCGAGGATCCAGTTCCCGCCGGCGAAGGTGTGGTCCTGCTTGTAGTAGAGATGCGACGTCCCCAGGAACTCGTGGATGAGGGTCGTGTTGCCGTAACGAGTGCTCATGATGTCGTCGTCGCCGGCGGCGAAAGCGGGCGCCGCGAGCGCGAGAATCGATACTGCCGCGAAAACTAGGCGCATGAAGTCCTCCCTAACGTTTGTTATCTGTCATCTTAGCCATGTTTCGCGTCCGGCGCACAGCGCGTTGGCGCTAGGGCAACGTGCGGTCGAGCGTCACATAGCTGTGGGGAAGGTCGTCGGCGAAATGATCCTCGCGCGCGGTTTCCCGCCATTGCTGCGGCGCGAAGGACGCAAAATGCACGTCGCCCGCGGGCGCGGCATGGATCTCGGTCAGGTAGATGCGCGAGGCCAGCGGCATCGCGGCGGCAAAAATATCCGCGCCGCCGATCACCATGATCTCCGCCGGATTTTCTTTTTGAGCGCGCGCCAGCGCTTCCTCGAACGAATGGGCGGCGACGGCACCGGCCTCCGCGTACGCCGGATCGCGCGTCACCACGATATTGGCGCGGCCGGGCAGTGGTTTCTTCGGCAGGCTGTCCCAGGTCTTGCGGCCCATGATGCAGGGCTTGCCCATAGTGAGCGCCTTGAAGCGGCGCATGTCATCGGGCAGCCGCCACGGCAGCGCGCCGTTCGCGCCGATGATGCCATTGTCGGCGAGCGCCAGGATGAGCGAAATCATTGCGTGTCCTTTTGGTCCGTGCTTTTCACGCGATGCGAGGCCTTCAAACGGCGTCCCTCATCCTGAGGAGGCCGCGGAGCGGCCGTCTCGAAGGACGAGGAACGCCGTCGCGCGAGTTTTGACAGTTCCGCAAGATTTCCGTTCATCAACGCCTCCTTCTTCGCGCGCGACCAGCCTTTCAGCTGTCGCTCGAAGGCAATGGCATCCGTCACAAACTGAAAATCCGCCGACCAAACGAGCTTGACCGGTCTGCGTGCCGACGTATAGCCGCCCAATTCACCCGATTGATGCTGCGCGAGACGGCGGTCAAGCGAGTACCTCGCCGAGCCGACATAATAGGACCCGTCCGAACAGCGAAGCATGTTTACCCAGACGTCCATCCGCCCTCGTCCTTCGAGACGCTCACGCTTCGCGCTCGCTCCTCAGGATGAGGGCGAATTTTATGTGCTTTACGAGCGTTCCGCGAGACTCTTCATCGCTTCGCGGTCGAGGCGATAGATCGGCAGGCCGGTGACCAGTTGGGCTCCGATGCCGACATAAAAGTCGATCGAGGGCTGGTTCCAATCCAGCACCGCCCAGTCGACGCGCAGCGCGTCGGCCTCAGCGGCTATATTCACCAGATGCTTCATCAGCGCCTTGCCGTAGCCGCGGCCGCGGAACTCGGGCGAGACGAACAGATCCTCGATATAGAGCCCGCGCTTGGCGGCGAAACCGGCATAGGTCCAAAACCAGGTCGCGCCGCCGACGTGGCGGTCGCCTTCGAAAGCCAACGCGCAATGGATCAGAGGGTTGTCGCAAAAATAATCTCGCGCGATCGTTTCGTGCGTGACGAAGAAGCGATAAAGCAGCTTCTCGTAATCGGCGAGACCGTAAAGCACGGCATAGACCAGCTCTTCGTCACCGGCGCGCGCTGGGCGGATGGACAGAGCGCTCATACTGCGATCTCGGCTTTGATGCTCGGATGGGCTTGGTAGTTCTCGAGCGTGAAGTCCTCGTATTTGAACCCCAGAATATCGCTGACCGCCGGATTGAGGCGCATCGTCGGCTGCGCGAAAGGCTGGCGCGAAAGCTGTTCGCGCGCCTGGTCCAGATGATTGAGATAGAGATGCGCGTCGCCGAAAGTATGGACGAACTCGCCGGGCTTCAGGCCCGTCACCTGCGCCATCATCATCGTGAGCAAAGCGTATGAGGCGATGTTGAACGGCACGCCGAGGAAAACATCCGCCGAGCGCTGGTAAAGCTGGCACGACAACCGCCCGTCAACGACATAGAACTGGAACAGGCAATGGCAGGGCGGCAGCGCCATCTTGGGAATGTCGGCGGGATTCCAGGCGGTGACGATCAGCCGGCGCGAATCCGGATTGCGCTTGATGGCCGCGACCACTTCGGTGATCTGATCGATCGTGCCCGAATGGTCGCGCGGCCAGGAGCGCCACTGATGGCCATAGACCGGGCCAAGCTCGCCGTTGGCGTCGGCCCATTCGTCCCAGATGGTGACGCCGCGCTCCTGCAGCCAGCGCACGTTGGTGTCGCCGCTCAGAAACCACAGCAATTCATAGACGATGGATTTCAGATGCATCTTCTTGGTGGTGACGAGCGGAAAACCCTCGGCCAAGTCGAAGCGCATCTGGTGGCCGAACACCGAGAGCGTGCCGGTGCCGGTGCGGTCGCGCTTTTCGACGCCCGTCTTCAGCACACGGTCCATCAGGTCGAGATATTGGCGCATCCGTTATCGCGCTTTCGCCGATTCCATGAGCACTCTACCTTGCCGGCACGGCCTATCCCACCCGTGCCCGGCGAAGCGCTTCGTTGATGCGGCGTTGCCAGCCTTCGCCCGTGGCGCGGAAGCGCTCCACCACGTCGCGGTCGAGCCTGAGCGTGACCTGCTGTTTGGTGGGGGTTTTCTGCGGGCCGCGCTGGCCGCGTCCGCGCACGAGCTTTGCTAGTTCCGGAAAATGATCGAGCGGCTTCATCGCGCGAAAGTCTGCGGCGGTAAGTTCACGCACTTCGCCTTCTTCATCCGTGAGAGGTTTTCTCTTTTTCATATCTGCGAACCTCGCGTTCATTTGCCTTTCGGAAACTGATGACTCTTATGCCGCCCGGGATCGGCGTGAAACAAACGACATGCAGCCTTTCGCTTAAGAAGCCCAGCGCTATAAACCGCGTTTCAGGGTAGGCAATGCGGGCATCTTCCGACAACACCGCACTTTCCCAATCGAGCCTCTCCACCAATTCGAATGGCAGCCCGCGCTCGCGCGCGTTTTTTTCGCTCTTTGCCGGATCGAATTCGATCTTCATTTAATCGTAGTTACAAAAAGAATGGATGTCAATCGTCCGCGGTGAGAAAAATCGTGCGTTCCTGCTGACGGCGCTTGAGCAGGCCCGGCACCACCACGAGCTGGCCGTCCACCCAGGCCTTATCCCACAGCAGGAAGGCGTCCGCCGCGTCCGGCAGATCGCCCACATTGTATTTGCGCAGGACGGTGGAGCCTTTGAAGGCCGTGGTGCCGATATTGTAGGTCAAGGACAGCATCGCCGCGCCCTGATGCAGGCTGGCGCGGCGCTGAAGCGCGGGCGCGATGGCGGCGCTCTTCTGGCTCATCTGATGGCGCAGATAGACGGTCGCCTGATCCTCGGTGATGGACGGATCGTGCAGCGTCACGGCTTTGCCGTTGGGATATTCGATCGTGCCGTAGCCGATGGTCGGGATCCCCGCAGAGTCCAGATAGGGCGCGGCGCGAAAACCCTCGAACTGCTTGATGATCGGGATGCAAAGCGGAAATACGGCGTCATCGCCGGGCCAGTTGGACATCGTGCGTTCCCCCAATTGTCGAATCCGCAGACGCGGCTAGGGGTAAAGGGAGTCGCAGGAACTTCCAAGATTGGCGCGCGTCAATTGCCCTCTTGGTTCAGCTTCTGCCCGCGCGCGGCGAGATAAGAATAGATCGCGTCGCGCTCCGCGTCGCTGAACTGGTTAAAGCGCAGCCGCGCCGTGTCGGACATCAGCGGCAGTTCGCGGTTGCCTGCGGCCTTGCCGGTTCGCATGAACTTGACGAAGTCGTCGTGCCCGTAGGAGGCCACTAGGACCAGATTGGGAGAGAACCCGGGATAACCGTTGAAGGTCGTCGTGTGGCATTCGCCGCAGGCGATGGTCGCCAGATGGCGGCCCACCGCATATTGCGGCCCCAGATCGAGCCCCGGCGTCTGCAGGCCCATCACCGTGACTTGGGTCATGTTCTCCCCGGTGAGGAACTTGAACCGCTCGGCCAGGCTGTAGCTGGGCGCGGGCTGCGCTTGCCCGCCAACCGGCCGCGAGCGGATATACGCGACGACGTCCGACAGTTCGCGGTCCGATAGATATTGGAATGCGCCCGAGGGCATGTATTCGGCCAGACTCGTGCCGTCAGGCTTCAAGCCGTGCCGGATGGCGCGGTCGAAATCGGCGTCGGAGAAGCTCTTGGCGAGTAACGTCAGGTTGGGCGGTGCCATCTTGAAATCGTCGACATATTGCCCGCGCAGATCGGCGCCGTGGCAATCCGTGCAGCCGACGACGCGAACCAGATGGGCCCCGCGCGCGACGGACCCTGCATCCGCCACGACATGAAAGCTCGACGGCGGCAGCGGATAATGCCGCGAAATCGTCAGCTCCGACGCGACATAGACCATCCCCACCGCAAGCACGGCCAGAACCGCAAGCGCGGCCAAGGCCCTGCCCGCCCATCTCCAAATCGGCGCCATTTCCCCCGCCCTTCAATTGTTAAGCCCCGAGTACTATATTGGGGAAGTCAGGCAACTGACTATGGCGATAAACGACTGCGTAATAAGCGGCCCGGACCCGGGGGCGGTACCCGGCGCCTCCACCAATCTCCCTTTCTGCGTTGAGGGAATATGGGGGCGAAATAGGATCGACGGACGTGTAAAGGTAGTTCTTTCGCTCGGTATGGTTCCGCCGTTATCGGGCTACTCGTATAGGTGCCAACGATAATCAAATGGCCCTCGCTGCCTAACTTCTAGTTAGACAAGCGCGGCTAGGGGGGCGCCGGGCAACAGAAGGCCCCCCACTTATCCCCGCCGCTCCAGTCGCCATTTCTCGCCACGCCGCGCGAACCAGGCGAAGACGGCCGAGGCGATCACTACGAGACCGCCGAACGTTACGGCGTCGCTAATTCCGTAGCGCGCCGCCAGCCAGCCGAGCAGCAGCGAACCCCAGGGCATCATGCCCAGGAACGACTGGGTGTAGTGCGAGATGACCCGGCCGCGATAATGCTCGCCCGCCAGGGTCTGCACGAGGGTGTTGGTCGTGCCGCCGAGCAGCATCAAACTGGCCGCCGTGGGCAGCAGTAGCAGCACGCTCAACCACATGACATGGGAATGCGCGAACGCGACGATCCCGAGCCCGAAACAGGCTGCGGCCGCAACCGGCGTCATCGCCAGCCAGCGTTCGCGGATCAGCGACAAGGCGTATGCGCCGACCAGCGCGCCCGCGCCGACGCCGGCCATCAGCGCGCCGTAGCTGGCGGCATCGCCGTGCAGCAAGTCGCGCGCGAAGGCCGGCATAAGTGACAGATAAGCCGCGCCGAAGCAGGACGACACGGCGACCAGCATCAGCGACATGCGAATTTGGGGCGAGCCAAGCGAAAAGCGGTAACCGTCGGCGATCTCGCGCAGGGGATGGGTGTGGGCGCGGACAGGCCTCTCCGGCAGGCGCATCAGGACGAGGCTCCACAACACTGCGGCGAAGGACACGGCGTTGAGCGCGAAACAAACGCCCTCGCCCACCAGCGCGATCACGGCGCCCGCCAGCGTGGGGCCGACGACCCGCGCCAGATTGAACATGATCGAATTGAGCGCGATGGCGTGGCGCAGATCCTCGGGCCCGCCCACCATGTCGAGGGTCATGGCTTGGCGCGTCGGCACGTCGAAAGCGTTGATAAAGCCGAGCCCAAAGGCCAGCGCGATGATCTCCCACACCTGAACGATCCCGGCCAGCGTCAGCCCCGCCAGGAGCGCCGCCTGGAGCATCGCAGCGCTTTGGGTGAGCAGCAGCATTTTGCGCCGGTCCACCCGGTCGGCGACCATGCCGCCGAACGGCGCCACGAAGAACACCGTGACCTGCGCCGCAAAAGAGGTCAGCCCCAGCAGGAACGGCGAATGGGTCAGGCTATAGACCAGCCAGGCCTGGGCCACCGTCTGCATCCAGGTGCCCATCAGCGAGACGAGCTGTCCGGTGAAATAGAGCCGGTAATTGCGGTGGCGGAAGACCTTGAGCAGCGCCAGCGCCGACGACGGCCGGACGATGGCTTCCAGTTCATGCTCGGAGGGCGGTTCGTCCGGGGGCGTGACGGCGTCGCTCACCGCGTCTGTGCCTTATCGAGATAATTCATCATGGTCCGACGGACCTACTATTTGCCCCGTTCCCTCTCAAGGGGGCGGCCCGCCGCCATTCCATCGTCGCGCCCCGCCGCGCATTGACACGCCGCAACGCCGGATTAGTCTCCGGCGCACATCTCCGGTGAACGCATGGCGAAGGATTACATCGGCTATCATGCCATGACAGACGCGGCGCTGCGCGGCGTCGTGCGGGAAGCTTTGCGCCGGATCGAAAAACAGGGACTGATCGGCTCGCACCACTTTTATCTCACTTTCAAGACGCATTTTCCCGGCGTCGAAATCCCTGGCTTCCTGCGCGAGCAATATCCCGACGAAATGACCGTCATCCTCCAGCACCAATTTTGGGGCCTGAAGGTGAAGGACGAACAGTTCGAGGTGGCGCTGACCTTCAGGAAGCTGCCGGCAACGCTCGTCATCCCTTTCGCGGCGTTGACCAAGTTCTTCGATCCGGGCGTGCAGTTCGGATTGGAGTTCAAGAGCCTGGAAGGCGAAGCCAAGGCGCCTGGCCCGACCCAGGTGTCGCCGCCGCTGCCCGCCGCCGAGCAGAATCATGTCATGCCCGACGAGCCGGAACCGGCCGATCTGCCCGCCGAAAAGCCCGCCGCCCCCGCCGAAGTGGTCAGCCTGGACTCGTTCCGGAAGAAGTAGCCCACCCGCATGACCAAGACCCGCACCGAGACCGACAGCTTCGGGCCTATCGAGGTTCCCGCCGACAAATATTGGGGCGCCCAGGCGCAACGCTCGTTGGAGAATTTCAAGATCGGCTGGGAGAAGCAGCCCGCCTCCGTCGTGCGCGCGCTCGGCATCGTCAAGCGCGCTTCCGCTGAGGTGAACATGGAGCTGGGCCTGCTCGATCCCTCGATCGGCAAAGCCATCGTGGCGGCGGCGCAGGAGGTTGCCGAAGGCAAGCTCGACGCTCACTTCCCGCTGGCGGTTTGGCAGACCGGCTCGGGCACCCAGTCGAACATGAATGCCAACGAAGTGATCTCGAACCGCGCCATCGAGATGCTGAAAGGCGAGATGGGCTCCAAAAAGCCGGTCCATCCCAACGATCACGTCAATATGAGCCAGTCGTCGAACGACACCTATCCGACCGCCATGCACATCGCCTGCACGGAGGAGATCGTTCACCGGTTGATCCCGGCGCTGCAGAAACTGCGCAACGCGCTGAACGACAAGGCGCAAGCCTGGAAAGCCATCGTCAAGATCGGCCGCACTCATACCCAAGACGCCACGCCGATCACGCTCGGCCAGGAATTCTCCGGCTATACCCAACAGGTCGAGAACGGCATCGCGCGCATCGAACAGACCCTGCCCGGCCTGATGCAGTTGGCCCAGGGCGGCACGGCGGTCGGCACGGGCCTCAACGCGCCCAAGGGATTCGCCGAGGCGGTGGCCGACAGGATCGCCGCCATCACCGGGCTCAAATTCACCTCGGCGCCCAACAAGTTCGAAGCGCTGGCGGCGCACGACGCGATGGTCTTCAGCCACGGCGCGATCAACACCGTCGCCGCCGCGCTGTTCAAGATCGCCAATGATATTCGCTTGCTGGGATCGGGGCCGCGTTCGGGGCTGGGCGAACTGGCGCTACCGGAGAACGAGCCGGGGTCGTCCATCATGCCGGGCAAGGTCAATCCCACCCAATGCGAGGCGCTGACCCAGGTCTGCGTTCAGATCTTCGGCAATCAATCGGCGCTGACCTTTGCCGATAGCCAGGGCCATTTCGAGTTGAACGTCTACAATCCGCTGATGGCCTATAATTTCCTGCAAAGCGTGCGGCTGATGGCCGACGCCGCGGTCAGCTTCACCGACAATTGCGTGGAAGGCATCGAACCGCGCCTCGACAATATTAAGGCGGGGCTGGAACGCTCGCTGATGCTGGTGACGGCCCTCGCCCCAAAGATCGGCTACGACGCGGCGGCCAAGATCGCCAAGGCCGCGCACAAGAACGGCACCACGCTGAAGGAAGAAGCGCTGAAGTCCGGCCTCGTCACCGCCGAGGAATTCGACCGGCTGGTCCGGCCGGAAGAGATGATTGGGCCGAAATAGGAATTATGCGAGGCAAACTTGGCTGACACATCAAGAGAGCGAAGCGGCGAATTCATACAGAAGTTGTTTGAGATCTTAATTGCCAATCCAGATGGCCTTCGAGCGAGAGACGCTCTTTTTGAACTTGCGAAGAAAGTAACTCTAACTCCTTACGAGGCAGGGACATATGAAACAAGTGGAACGAGACGTTTTGACAAGATTGTCCGGTTTGCGACGGTCGATTGCGCTAAAGCCGGGTGGCTGAATAGACAGGATGGAATCTGGAGTATCACCGACAGCGGCATCGCCGCATATGAAAAATTCAAGAAGCCCGGCGATCTATATAAGGAGGCTTGCCGTCTTTATCGGATTTGGAAGCTTGGACAAGAAGAAAAGGGCGCCGATGTATCCGAGCCGGCACTAGAAGAAGTATCTGATCGGAAGACTAGCGTTACTTTTGAAGAGGCAGAAGAACAGGCGCAAGCCGAAATTCGCCAATATCTGAGTAAGATTGATCCGTACGAGTTCCAAAGGCTAGTTGCCGACCTAATCGAGGCCATGGGCTATCACGTTTTTTGGAACGCACCACCCGGAAAGGACGGTGGTGTCGATGTCATCGCCCACCCCGACGCGCTTGGCACGAAACCTCCCCGCATAAAGGCTCAAGTTAAGAGAAATTCTGATCGAATCGCTGCTGATGGGGTCCGAGCATTTCTTGCGTTGATCAATGACGACGATGTCGGTCTATATGTTGCGCTTGGCGGATTCACAAAGGACGCTGAGGATTATGTGTGCGGCCAGGAGCGGCGGAAGGTCACGCTTATCGATCTCGCTAGACTTCTAAAACTATGGATTGAAAATTACTCAAGACTGAGTGATGCCGCGCGAAAGAGGCTCCCACTTTCGCCAATATGGTTTCTAACGCCCGACGATTGATTCAATTTGGCGGCTCGGTTGAAAAAACGCTCCTTTTCTCTCTCGGGCCATCGCACCAGCGTGGCGCTGGAGGAGGAATTCTGGGTGGTGATCGAGACAGAAGCAAAAAAGTCCGCTCGAAGCCTCGCTGCGCTGGTCGGCGAAATCGACCGCGAACGCGGCGCGCGCCCGCTCGCCAGCGCTTTGCGGTTGCGCGCGCTTGCGGCGGCCGCGCACCGGACATAGCCTTTCGCAAGATACAGGAGGCCTCATGCTCACGCTCTATCATTCGCCGATGACGCGCTCGGCCAGCATCGTCTGGCTGCTGGAGGAGATCGGCGCGCCCTACGAGACCAAGCTCGTCGATTTTCGCCGCGCCGACGGCACCGGAAAGAAGGACCCCGCCAACCCGCATCCCCACGGCAAAGTGCCGGCGCTCGAGCATGACGGAGCGGTGGTGTTCGAGAGCGGGGCGATTGCGCTTTACCTCACCGATCTTTTTCCGCAGTCGAAGATGGGCCCGCAGGTGGGCGACCCGAAGCGCGGCCCCTATCTGTCGTGGCTGTTCTATCGCGCGGGCGTCATGGAGCCGGCGTTCATGGAGCGCCGCTTTGGCATCACCCACGTGTTCGGCGCCATGGGATGGGCCCCGCCCGACGAAGTGGAAGAAGTCTTGAACGCCGCGTTGTCGAACAACACTTATCTGCTGGGTGACAGCTTCACGGCGGCCGACATCATGACCGGCGGCGGCGTTTACTGGATGCTGAAATTCAACATGATGACCGAGACGCCGGTCCTGAAGGCCTATGCCGAGCGCATCACCGGCCGCCCCGCCTTTAAGAAGATGCTGGAACGCAAATGAGCGAAATCGTCAACCTTAAGCGCGTGCGCAAGGCCAAGGCGCGGCGCGAGAAAGAGGTCGTCGCCGCGGCCAACCGCGCCGAGCACGGCGTCTCGAAAAGCAAGCATAAGCTGGCGAAAGCGAAGGCCGCGATCGAGAAGCGCGACGTGGACGCGCACAAGCTGGATAAGGACCGCTGAGGCCCCTACAATAGCCTCATGTCCCACGACTCGCGTGCATTTCCATGAGCGGGCGCTATCACGATCCGCTGGATGAGGCGTTCGGTGATGAGGGCCGCGACAGCGGACCGACACCGAATACGCCACCGGTACCGCGCGAGCCGCCCTATCTGGCCGGCCTGAATAAAGAACAGCGCGAAGCGGTGGAGGCGACCGAGGGCGCAGTGCTGGTGTTGGCGGGCGCGGGCACCGGCAAGACGCGCGTCCTCACCACGCGCCTAGCGCACATCCTCGCCACGCGGCGCGCCTGGCCGGGGCAGATCCTCGCCGTCACCTTCACCAACAAAGCGGCGCGCGAGATGAAGGAGCGCATCGGCGCCCTGATCGGCGGCGTGGTCGAGGGGATGCAGTGGCTGGGGACGTTCCATTCCATCGGGGCGCGGATGCTGCGCCGCCATGCGGAACTCGCGGGCCTCAAATCCAATTTCACCATCCTCGATGCCGACGACCAGCTCCGCCTGATGAAGCAATTGATCGAGGCCGAGGGCATCGACGAGAAGCGCTGGCCGGCGCGCGCGCTGGCCGCGATGATCGACAGTTGGAAAAACCGCGGCCTGCGGCCGGAAGACGTGGCGGAAAGCGACGCGCACGGCTACGCCTTCGGCAAGGGGCGCAAGCTCTATGCCGGCTATCAGGCGCGGCTGAAGGCGCTGAACGCGGCGGATTTCGGCGATCTGCTGCTGGATACGTTGACGGTGCTGCGCGGCCACGACGACATCCTGGCCGATTACCGCGAGCGCTTTCGCTACATCCTGGTGGACGAGTACCAGGATACCAATGTCGTGCAATATCTCTGGTTGAAGCTTCTCGCGGGCACGAGCGGCAATGTTTGCGTGGTGGGCGACGACGACCAGTCGATCTATGGCTGGCGCGGCGCGGAGATCGAAAACATCCTGCGCTTCGAGCGCGATTTTCCCGGCGCGAAAGTGATCCGGCTGGAGCGCAACTACCGTTCGACGCCCGCGATCCTGGGCGCGGCCTCGGGCCTGATCGCGGCGAACAAGGGACGCCTCGGCAAGACGCTATGGACCGAGGGCGATCCCGGCGAGAAGATCAAGGTTCAGGGCGTGTGGGACGCCGAAGAAGAAGCGCGCGGCGTGGCGAGCGAGGCCGAGAACCTGCATCGTCAGGATCACGCCTTCGCGCAGATGGCGATCTTGGTCCGCGCGTCGTTCCAGATGCGCGAGTTCGAGGACCGCTTCATCGCGCTGGGCGTGCCTTATCGCGTGATCGGCGGGCCGCGCTTCTACGAGCGCGCCGAAATCCGTGACGCCATGGCCTATTTGCGACTGGTGGCGCAAGGCGACGACGACCTCGCCTTCGAGCGCATTGTCAACAAGCCCAAGCGCGGTATCGGCGATGCGTCGGTGCAATCGCTGCATCTGTTCGCGCGTGCGCGCCAGGTGCCGCTGCTGGCCGCTTCGCGCGAGATCGTGGAAACCGACGAGCTGCCGCCCAAGGCCAAGAAGGCGCTTTCGGAACTGGCCGCGAATTTCTCGCGCTGGAGCCAGACGGCGCAGCATCTTCCCCATACCGAACTTGCCGAGATGATCCTGGACGAATCCGGCTACACCGACATGCTGAAGGCCGACAAATCGGCCGACGCGCCGGGCCGCCTCGACAACCTCAAGGAACTGGTGCGCTCGATGGAGCAGTTCGAGTCGCTGGCCGCGTTCCTCGAACATGTCTCCCTCGTGATGGAGATCGAGCAGAACGAAACCGGCGACCGGCTGAATTTAATGACGCTGCACGCCGCCAAGGGCCTCGAATTCGACACCGTGTTCCTGCCGGGCTGGGAGGAAGGGCTGTTCCCGAGCCAGCGCACGATGGACGAGAACGGGTTGGCGGGCCTGGAAGAGGAGCGTCGCCTCGCTTATGTCGGCCTGACGCGGGCCAAGCAGCGGATTTTCATTTCCTTCGCCGCCAACCGGCGGATTCACGGAAGCTGGCAAAGCGCCCTGCCCTCGCGGTTCATTTCCGAAATGCCCGAGGCCCATGTCGAGACCGTGTTGGACGAAGGATTCTACGGCGGCAATGTCGGCTTCCGCGACAACGCCTTCGGCAAGGAATTCGCCAGCACCTATGACAGCCCCGGCTGGAAACGCGCCCAGGCGAACAAGGAGCGCGGCTACACCCGTGCACGGCCACCGCTGATCGAGGGGCAGGCGTTCACGGTGCAGACCTCCGATCCCGCCGCGACGCAATTCCAGCGCGGCGAGCGCGTGTTCCACCAGAAATTCGGTTACGGGCGCATCACGGCCGTGGAAGGCAACAAACTCACCGTCGATTTCGACAAAGCGGGCGAGAAAAAGGTGATCGACCAGTTCGTGACGCGGGGGTGAGCGTCACCTCCAATATTTAGGTGTCATGGCCCGCCTAGTGCGGGCCACCCAGGTGATGAAGGGTACGAAAGCCTACAGATCGAGATCCTCCAAAGTCAATTCAGCACGTGGCTTCAAACAGATTGGGTCTATTTTCTCATATACGTGCGGTGCAAATGCTTTCAGAGGTTCATTACTGCACCTAGCAATCGCGTGTTCGGAGCGAGTTACACCTGTTGGTGTTAACATCCAAAGGCCATGTCGCGGACATGTAAGTTCACCCGCATGGACTAACCGATCCCTCGCCCATTGAACCCACGTATGCCAATAAGCCTCGTCGCGGCCGTCATCGAGATACTCAGAGCGCAAGATTGATCGGGCCTCTTGGCTTAAGTCAAAGAAATCAGCCAATGGTTCATACGTATCTCTTGCCCAGAGCGCATGGAATTGTCCGCCGTGCATAAATAGGAGAATTCTCAGCGCGTCTTGTACACGATCATCGCCGGGGAATAGGGGGTGATTTGAACGTTGACCCATTTGGATACCTCTCACGAAAACGTCAATATCGTAGCCGACGCACCGAGTGGGTCAACTCACTTGGTTGTGCAAAATGCAGTTGTTCAATACTCGATAGAGTCTTGAATGCGATCCGACTCTTCGAATCTGTCAGGACTCGATGAATTTCGAGTCGACTCCCAGAGTTTCGAGTCAGGTAAAATTTGGGTGAGTCTGATAGATTTGCGGCTTGTCACCTGGGTGGCCCGCAGTCGCGGGCCATGACAATGTTTGGCTGGACGTGCTAATTCCGCGGGCCATGACAATTGATTTTAGAGAGTTTCGGCTAGGTCGCGCCACTCAACATTGTTCTGCTGAATCAGGTTCATCTTCCATTCGCGCTTGTATTTCTTGAGGCGCTTTTCGCGGTGGATGGCTGCGTTGATGTCGTCGTAGGTTTCGTAATAGACCAGTGTTTTGACGCCGTACTTCTTGGTGAAGCCGGGAACCAGACCTTCGCGGTGTTCCCAGACTCGGCGGGTGAGATCGTTGGTGACGCCGATATAAAGCGTGCCGTTTCGCTTGCTTGCGAGAATGTAAACGTAATAGGTCTTCTGCATCGGTGATGCGTCACCTGGGTGGCCCGCACTAGGCGGGCCATGACAATCTAGTTTAGTTTGTCCCTCAAATGAACCAACCTCCCCTCTGGAAAGCGTCGGTGGCCCTCACCAAGAAGGAAGCGGCGAATGTCGCCGCGGCGTTCGAGCTGACGGGACCGCAAGCCGTGTTGATCGCAGAAGAGCCGTTCAAGGACGAAGCGGAAGTCGAGGCACTGTACGCGCAGATGCCCGACGGCGATCTGCTCTCGAAGCTGGCGGGGCACGAGGTGCGCGTCATCCTTCTGCCCGATGCCGATTGGATCAAACTGAGCCAGGAGGGCCTGCCGCCGGTGCGCGCCGGGCGCTTCTTCGTTTATGGCGCGCACGACAAGGGCAAGGTTCCGCCTGGCGTCATTCCGCTGCGCATCGAGGCGGGCATGGCGTTCGGCACCGGCCATCATGAGACTACCGCGCTGTGCCTTGGTGTGCTCGGCGATCTCGCCAAGCGGCGGCGCTTCGCCAATATGCTCGATCTGGGCTGCGGAACCGGGCTGCTCGCCATCGGCGCGGCTAAGTTGTGGCGGCGCGGCGTGCTGGCGTCGGACATCGATCCGGTCGCGGTGGAAATCACCCGCGAAAATGCCGCGATCAACGTCGAGGCGCCGTGGGTCCGCGCCGTGGTGGCCGACGGGCTGACCAACCCGGCGATCGCACGGCGCGCTCCGTTCGACCTGATTGTGGCCAACATCCTGGCCGGACCGTTGACGCGCCTCGCCCCCGCCATTGCCCGTGCGCTCGCGCCCGGCGGCGTGCTTGTGCTTTCGGGCCTGATGCACTGGCATGCGAATCTTGTTGTCGCATTCTACCGTCCCCACGGCCTGATCTTGCGCGCGGTGCGCCGCGACGGCTCTTGGTCGGCGCTGGTGCTTGAGAGACCGCGCGCCCGGCGCTAACCTCCCGCGCATGGACAAACCTTTCCAAAGCTACGACGACCAGTCCGACGCGGCGACCTGCGCGCCCCGTCTTGCGGCCCTTCGGGGCGAACTCAAACAGCGCGGCCTTAACGGCTTCATCGTGCCGCGCTCCGACGAGCATCAGGGCGAATATGTGCCGGGGCGCGCCGAACGGCTGGCCTGGCTGACCGCCTTCACCGGTTCGGCGGGTTCCGCCGTCGTGCTGGCGGACAAGGCCGCGGTCTTCGTCGACGGGCGCTACACGCTGCAGGTCCGCGCCCAGACCGACACCAAGCTGTTCGAGCCGCGCGATCTGGTCACGGAAGGCCCCGCGGCGTGGATCGAAACCAACGCCGCCAAGGGCATGAAACTCGGCTACGATCCGTGGCTGCACACCGCCGCCGCGGTGGAGGTCTTGAAGAAATCGGCAGCCAAGGCCGGCGCGGAACTCGTCGCCTGTCCGAGCAATCCGATCGACGCGGTGTGGAGCGATCAGCCGCCGGCTCCCGTGGCCAAGGCGGTGGCGCACGGCATGGCGCTGGCCGGCGAAGGCGCCGAAGCCAAGCGCACCCGTGTTGCCGAGGAGACCAAGAAGAAGGGCGCAGACGCGGTCGTGCTGACCATGCCGGATTCGATCTGCTGGCTGCTCAACATCCGCGGCGCCGACGTGCCGCACACCCCGTTCGCGCTGTCGTTCGCGATCCTGGGCGCCGACGGGTCCACCGACCTGTTCATGGACGAACGCAAAAGCTCGCCCGAGCTGCTCCAGCATCTGGGCAATTCGGTGCGGCTGCGCCCGCCGGAGGAATTCTCTGCCGCGCTCGACGGCTTCAAGGGCAAGACCGTGGCGGCCGATCCGGGAACCGGGGCCTCGGCGATCTTTGACCGGCTGAACAGTGCCGGCGCCAAGATCCTGCGCCTGGCCGATCCATGCCAGCTCGCCAAGGCCTGCAAGAATTCCGTCGAATTGGAGGGCGCGCGCAAGGCGCATATCCGCGACGGGGCGGCGTTGTCGCGCTTCCTTTGCTGGTTCGCGCGCGAGGCGCCGGGCGGACAATTGACCGAGATCAGCGCCTCGGAAACCTTGGAAGGATTTCGCAAGGCGTCCGGCTCGCTCAGCGATCTCTCATTCGATTCCATTTCGGCGGCGGCGGGCCATGCGGCGAGCCCGCACTATCGCGTGACGCGTTCCTCCAATTTTCCGATCAAGCGCGACGAGATCTATCTGATCGATTCCGGCGGGCAATATCCCGACGGCACCACAGACGTGACGCGCACCATCATCGTGGGCAAGCCTACGCCCGAGATGAAGGATCGCTTCACCCGCGTGCTGAAGGGCCATATCGCGCTCGCCACCGTGAAGTTTCCCGAGGGCACCACCGGCGCAGCGCTCGATGCCTTTGCCCGGAGGCCGCTATGGGAGGCTGGGCTCGATTACGATCACGGCACCGGCCACGGCGTCGGCAGCTATCTGTCGGTGCACGAAGGGCCGCAGAACATCTCCAAGCGGCAGATCGCGCAGCCGCTGATGCCCGGCATGATCGTCTCCAACGAGCCGGGCTATTACAAGGCGGGCGAATACGGCATCCGCATCGAGAATCTGATCGTGGTGCGCGAACTTCCTGCGACGACGGACCGCAAGATGATGGAGTTCGAGACCATCACACTGGCGCCGATCGATCTGGCGTTAGTGGAGGTTTCGCTATTGACCGAGGACGAGCGCGGCTGGCTCAACGCCTATCACGCCCGGGTGCGCGAAAAGCTCGAGCGGCTGGTGGACGACGAAACGCGCGCGTGGCTGGTGCAGGCGACAAAGTCGGTGTGACTGCGAATATGAGTGCACCTAGCAATAAATACAAAAGGCGGTTCATCGCTGCTGTGATATTCGCTTGCGTGCTTTCGCTTTTGGTAATTACCGCAACGGTCAGTGGTATGTGGGGTCAGGGTTATGGAATGGGATACATAATCTCCTCGGTGGTATGGATTGTGATCCTGGTGTGGATTCTCTTATTGACTGGCCCACTGCTATTTTGGTGGATGGCGAAAGGACGCGATAGAGGAGATCGGACATGATCGTCGAAACGCGAACCTACAAGTTGAAACCCGGCACGCGGCCGAAGGTCCTGGAGGTTCTGCGGACCAAGGGGTTCGATGAACTTAAGCGGATCGGTGTGAGGTGCTGGGGGCCTTACGCCTCGGTCGAGGACGAGACAACGATCTTCTGGATGCGCGGATTTCCTAACGCCGCCGCACGCGAGACGATGTCGGGCCAGTTTTACGGCGGCGCGGCGTGGAAAAACGAACTCGCCGACGCCTTCATGCCGAATCTGGAAGAATACAACGTGGTCGCCGTGGAAATGCCGGAAGACGCGGTGAATTGGGTGTGACGATGATCGTCGAAATGCGGACCTACAAGATCAAGCCGGGATTGCGCGCGCGTTTTCTCGAAATCTTCCGTACGAAATCGGCGCCCGCGCACCATGAAATCGGAATGAAACTCGCCGGGCCCTTCCTGTCGGTCGAGGATGACGACACCTTCTTCTTCATGCGTGGTTTTCCTGATATGGCGTTGCGCGAGCCGATGAAGGCGCAGTTCTACGAAGGCCCGCTCTGGAAGAACGAGCTGGAAGCTATCCTCATGCCGATGATCGAGAAGTATGACGTCGCGGTGGTGGAAATGCCCGAGAGCGCAGTCAAGTGGGCGTGATCTAGCCGCCGATCAGCTTCAGCCAACCGTCTTCGTCGATCACCGTGACGCCGAATTTCTGCGCATCGGCGAACTTGGAGCCAGCGCCCGGCCCGGCGACGACCAAATCGGTCTTTTTCGAAACGGAACTGGCAACCTTCGCACCCAACGCTTCGGCGCGCGCCTTGGCTTCGGGCCGCGTCATCTTCTTGAGCGTGCCAGTGAAGACCACCGTCTTGCCGGCCACCGGCGACCCCGACGCGGCGGGCGCGGTCACTTCCGTCACCGTTACTTCCTTGGCGAGATGCTTGACGACGGCGCGATTGTGCGGCTCGTCGAAGAAATCCTTGATCGCCTCAGCCACCGTTTCGCCCACGCCCTCGATGGCGTCGAGATCGGTCACCGCGTGATCGCTCTCCATCGCCTCCACGAACGCATCAAGCGTGTGAAAATTGCGGGCGATCAGCTTGGCCGTGGTCTCGCCGACATGGCGGATGCCGAGCGCGTTGATGAAGCGGTCGAGCCCGATTTCGCGGCGTCGCTCGATCCCGGCGATCAGGTTCTCGACGACCTTGTCTTCTTTTTCCTCGTCCTTCTTCGCCTTCGCCTTGATGGGTTCCTTGCCTTCCTTTTCGCGCCGGGCCTCGCTTAGCGCCGCGCGATGTTCCGCCAGCAGATTGCTCACCTGCGCGGGTTTGCGCGTCAGCGCGAAAATGTCAGCCGGTTCCTTGAGCAAGCCCTTGTCGTGGAGCAGTTCGATGGTGGTGCCGCCCAGCCCCTCGATGTCGAAGGCGTCGCGCGACACGAAATGCTTGAGCCGCTCCACCGCCTGCGCCGGGCAGATCAGCCCGCCGGTGCAGCGCCGGTCGACGTCTTCCTTGCCGGTCTTCTCGTCCACCTCGCGCAGCGCATGGCTGCCGCAGGCGGGGCATGTCTTCGGAAATTCGTAAGGCTTGGCGCCGCGCGGGCGCTTCTCCGCGATCACCCGCACGATCTGGGGGATCACGTCGCCGGCGCGCTGGATCACCACCGTGTCGCCGATGCGCACATCCTTGCGGGCGATTTCGTCCTCGTTGTGCAGCGTGGCGTTCGACACCACCACGCCGCCGACGGTGACGGGTTTCAGCCGCGCCACCGGCGCCAGCTTGCCGGTGCGCCCGACCTGGATGTCGATTCCTTCGAGCACCGTCTCGGCCTGCTCGGCGGGAAATTTGTGCGCAATGGCCCAGCGCGGCGAACGCGACACGAAGCCCAGCCGCTCCTGGAGCCCGAGATCGTCTACCTTATAAACCACGCCGTCGATGTCGTAGCCGAGGCTCGCGCGCTTGGCTTCGATATCGCGATAGAAGGCGAGCAATTCGTCCGTCGTCTTGCAACGGCGCACCAGCGGATTGACGCGGAAGCCGTACTCCTTGAACGCTCCCAGCATGTCCCATTGCGTCTTGGCGGGAAGCTTGTTTGCCTCGCCCCAGGCATAAGCGAAGAAATGCAGCGGGCGGGCCGCGGTGATCGACGGATCGAGCTGACGCACCGAACCGGCCGCGGAATTGCGCGGATTGGCAAAGACCTTTTCGCCCGCCGCTTCCTGGCGTTTGTTGAGCGCCGCGAAATCCTTGTGGGTCATATAGACTTCGCCGCGCACTTCGAGCAGCGCGGGCGGCTTGCCGGTCAGGCGCAGCGGAATGTCCTTCAACGTGCGCAGATTGGCGGTGATGTCCTCGCCTTCCGCACCGTCGCCGCGCGTGGCGCCCTGCGCGAAGACGCCGTCTTCGTACCGCAGCGAGGCGGACAGCCCGTCGATCTTGGGTTCGGCGGTGAAGACGAGGTCGTCATCCTCTTTGAGGCCAAGAAAGCGGCGGACGCGGGCGGCGAAGTCGGCGATGTCCTCGTCGGCGAAGGCGTTATCGAGTGACAGCATCGCAACACGGTGGATGACCTTGCCGAACTTCTCCGACGGCTTGGCGCCGACGCGATGGCTTGGGCTATCTGGGCGCACGAGAGCGGGAAAGCGCGCTTCGATCTCTCCATTGCGCCGCCGTAGCGCGTCGTAGTCGGCGTCGGAAATGGTGGGGGCATCCTCGCCATGGTAACGCCGGTCGTGTTCCGCGATCTCGCGCGCCAGCTTTTCGAGTTCTTTCGCGGCCTGGGCGGCGGTGAGTTTGTCGACCGGCGCTGTCATGCCCGCTTGCGAGCCTTCTTGGGCGCCGTCTGCGCTTCGGCGAGCAGGCGGCGCGCGGCGGCGCGCGCTTCCTCGGTGACGGCAGCGCCCGACAGCATGCGGGCGACCTCTTCCAGCCGCGCCTCGTCGTCGAGCAGTTCGACCGCCAGCTTGTCGCCTTTGCGGCTGATGCGGAAGTGTCGCCCGGCGCGCGCGGCGACTTGCGGCGAGTGCGTGACAAGCAAAACCTGCGTGGTCTGTGCCAGGCGCTGCAGGCGTACGCCCACCGCATCGGCAACCGCGCCGCCGACCCCGCGGTCGACTTCGTCGAACACCAGCGCCGCGGGCGGCGCGCTTTGCGCCAGAGAGACCTTGATCGCCAGCGAAAACCGCGCCAACTCGCCGCCCGAGGCGATCTTGGTCAGCGGGCCAAACGGCGCGCCTTCCAGGGTCGCGACCTCGAACGCCACCCGCTCCAACCCTTGCGCGCTTCCCTCGTCGAGCGGAGTCAGCGCCACGCGGAACCTCGCATGGCCGAGCTTCAATGGCGTCAACTCTTCCGCGACCGCCGCTTCCAAGTCTCGCGCCGCCTTTTTGCGCGCCTCCGATAAGCGCTTGCCCGCTTCCAGATACGCCGTTCGCGCCGCAGCGACGGCGGCCTCGGCTTCCTTAAGCTTGCCGCCGCCTAGATCGAGCGCCTCCAACCGGGCACGGAAATCGGCGAGAACAACCGGCAATCGGTCCGGCGGGACGGCGTATTTGCGCGCCGCGGCGCGGATGGCGAACAGCCGTTCCTCCTTGCGCTCCAGATCGGCGGGATCGGCGTCCAGCCTGGTCAGCAACGCGTCGAGTTCGCGGCGCGCTTCCTCGGCCGAGGCGTAAGCCTGTTCCAACGCGGCCTCGGCCGCGGCGGCGGCCTTGCGCCCCTCTTCGTTCATCCGCGTGAGGCGCTTCAGCGCCAATGCCAGCGAGGCTTCGGCGCCGCGCTCGCCCGACAGCAATTCCGCCGCCGCCGACAATTCCTCGACGATGCGCGAGGCGTTCATCAACAGCGCGCGCTCGGCGGCGAGCGAGGCTTCCTCGCCCTCTTGCGCATCGAGCGCGGCGAGTTCGTCCGCCGCGGCCTTGACGTAATCGGCATCGGCCGAAGCGCTAGCCTGCGCCCGGCGCAAATCCTCAAGCCCAGTGCGGGCGGCGTCGTAGGCGGCGAAGCGCGCGGCAACTTCCTGCGCCAACCCATCGTGCGAACCGAAGGCGTCGAGCAAGGCGCGGTGCGTCGCGGTGTCGAACAGCCCGCGGTCGTCAGCTTGGCCGTGCACTTCCAAGAGCGAGGCGCCGATGTCCTTGAGCAGCGCCACACCGACCGGCTCATCGTTGACGAAGGCGCGCGTGCGCCCGTCGGCGGCAAGCGTGCGGCGCAGGACGATCTCGCCATTGGCTGCGATGGACTGATCGGCCAGCAGGCTTCGCGAGGGATGCTTAGCGGGCGGTTCGAAGACGGCAGTCGCCGAGCCCTGCGCCGCGCCCGGACGCACGCTGGCGCGCCCGCCGCCGCGACCGCCTGCGGCCAGCCCGAGCGCGTCGAGCAGGATGGACTTGCCCGCCCCTGTCTCGCCGGTCAGCACGTTGAGTCCGGCGACGAATTCCAGCGCCGCCGTTTCAATCAGCACAATGTCGCGCACCGTCAGCGCCGCGAGCATCGCCGCCCCGCTAGAGAATCTTGGAGAACGCCCTGCTGATCCATGAGCCCTTGTCTTCCTCAGGCTTCAGATTGTGACCTTTTAGAAGATCATAGGCATCTTGATACCATGGACTGCCGGGATAATTCGCGCCCAGAACGGCGGCGGCGGTTTGCGCTTCCTTGTCGACCCCGAGCGCGAAATAGGCCTCGGTCAACCGCTCCAGGGCCTCGGCGATCTGGGAGGTGCGCTGGTACTGCTCGACCACAACGCGGAAGCGGTTGATCGCGCCGATATAATCGCCGTCGTGCAGATAGTAGCGGCCGACCTCCATCTCCTTGCCGGCCAGGTGGTCCATCGTCAGGTCGATCTTGAGCGTGGCGTCGCGGGCGTATTCGGAATCCGGGAAGCGCTGAACGACGTCCTGAAGCGCGACCAGGGCGGCCTCGGTGTTGGTCTGGTCGCGGCCGACGTCGACGATCTGCTCGTAGAGCGAGATCGCCTTCAAATAAAAGGCGTAGGCGACCTCCTTGCTTCCGGGATGGAGCGAAATGTACTGGTCGGCGGTCGAGATCGCATCGGTGTATTTGTTCGCCTGGTAATAGCAGAAGGCGCTCATCAGCATCGCCCGGCGCGCCCAGATCGAATAGGGATGCTGGCGCTCGACTTCCGCGAACTGCTTGCCGGCATTGTCCCAGTCGCCGCTGCGAACGCTTTTCCATGCCGTCGAATAGATTTGATCGATCGGGCGTTCCAGGTAGGGAGCATCCTTCGGTGCGTCGGAGGAGCCTTTGAGCCAGCTGCAGCCCGGCGCACCCGCAAGAACGAGCAAGGCCAGGACTGCGCGCGCAAGGCCCTTCGAGAGCGTCATCGATTGTTTCCGTCCAGGAGGTCGGCCCCTTATGCCACCTTGGCTAAAGCTAGGTCCAGAGGGATGCACGGACGCCGCCAGGCCCGCTTCTTGGCCCTTAACTGCCTGTCACAAAAAGGAAATCTTAGGGTGTGCGGCGGTAATTGGCGTCGTCCGCGAACAAGGTGCGCAGCAAAGCGTTGTTGAGGGCGTGGCCGGAGCGCAGCCCCTCGAAACGCGCGATCAGGGGCGCGCCGGCCAGCGCCATATCGCCGATGGCATCCAGAATCTTATGGCGGACGAACTCGTCGGGAAAGCGCATCAGCGCGGGATTGATGAGCTTGTCGCCGTCGATGGCGAGCGTGTTCTCGAGCGAGGCGCCGTGGCCGCGGTCCATCTCCTTCAGCATCTCCAGCTCGGTCAGGAACCCGAAGGTGCGCGCCGGGGCGATCTCGCGGCGGAAGCCTTGCGGCGAGAATGAAAACGAGTAGCGCTGCTTGCCGACGGCGGCAGAGTGAAACTCGATCTCCATCTCATAGGCCGCGGCGTCGGCGGGGGCCAGCGCGGCGCGGCCGTCCTTGTGCGCAACCTCCACCCGCTTCAGTACCTTGATCGCGCCACGCGGCGCGGGCTGTTCCTTGAGCCCCGCCTTGTCGAGCAGCTCCAGATAGGAAAGCGCGTCGCCGTCCAGGATCGGCGGCTCGGGCCCGTCCAGGATGACCAGCAGATCGTCGATCTCGGCCCCGGCGACGGCGGCCATCAGATGCTCGACCACGCCGACCTTGGCGCGTCCGGCCGCCAGCATGGTGCCCAGATTGGTCTCGGCCACCGCATCGTAGCGCGCCTGGACTTCCGCGCCGTCCAGATCGGTCCGGCGGAACAGGACGCCGGTGCCGGCCCTGGCAGGCGCCAGCATCATGCGCACCTGGGTGCCCGAATGCAGCGTGATCCCTTCGGCGGCGACTTCGCGGGCGATGGTGTGGCGCATCGGCATAGGCGTTGGTTAGCACAAAACGCCCGCTTCCCCCTAGGCCGCCCGGCGGCCGGGCCTCAAGTTCCGATTGCATGTAACAGTCGTTTCATGTAACACTTGTTACATGAGCGAGCGGCGCGACGAACTCGTCAAGAAAGCCCTGGATTATTTCCTGGAACACGGGGTGGCCGGGCTGTCGCTGCGCCCCCTGGCCGACGAAATCGGAACCAGCGCGAGACTGCTTGTCTATCATTTCGGCTCCAAGGACGCCCTCATCGCGGCGGTGATGGAGGAGCTCCAAGCCCGGATTCAGAAGTCCTTCGTTCGCCTCGTGAGTGATTCCGCGACGAAAAAGACCGCCGGGCTCATGCCGGCATTCTGGGCCTGGACGATCCATCCCGCCAATATCCGCTACATCCGTCTGTTGTTCGAGGCGCAGATTCTGGCGGCGCAGAACCCTACAGCCTACGAGCATCACCTGAAGGGAAGCTCCGCGGGATGGCTTGATCTTATAGAAGCCTCTCTGCCTGCCTCGAACGAGAAGCGCATGATTGCAACACTCTGCGCCGCTGTCGTCGATGGGCTTCTGTTCGAATATCTCGCCACCCGTGACAAGAAACGCACCACCGAAGCGCTCGACTATTTCAACCGGCTTTTCTTGGTGCCCGAGGTCCAAAGAAAGAGGGCATCCAAATGACCACCGACACACACCCGAAAGTCGCAAGCTGGGAGCATTCGCTGATCTTTCTCGTGATCGTCGCGGGCGTGACCGCAGCAGGCCTCACCGCACAAGGCCAGCCTTCCGCAGGTGGTGCGTTGGTGGCGTCGCATGCGAGCGCGCTGCCGATCTATCTCGCCGCAAGCGGCCTCGACTGGCTGCTGTTCTTCTTCGTTTGGCGCGGCATCCGCGCGCACGGCGGTCGCATGGCGGAGATCGTCGGCGGGCGCTGGTCGAACCCGCTTATCGTCTTGTGCGACCTCGCTTTGTCGGCGACGTTCTTCGGCGTGCTGCTCGCCGCCACCTGGGGACTTTCCCAACTGGCGGGGGCGACTGATGCCAAATCCATCGAAAATCTGTTACCGCAGACACCGCTGGAAGTCGGCGTATGGCTCTTCACCTGCGTCACCGCCGGGTTCTGCGAGGAGTTCGTCTTCCGGGGCTATGCCCAGCGCCAGTTTCTCGCCCTGACCAACAGCTCTGTCGTCGCAGTCGTCGGACAGGCCGCGCTGTTCGGCGTGATGCACTCCTATCAAGGCCTGAAACCCACAGCGGAAATCGTGGTGCTCGGCATCCTGTTCGGCGCGGTTGCGGCCTGGCGCAAGACTCTGCGCATCGGCATGCTGGCTCATGCGAGCCTCGACTTCTGGGAGGGATGGCTCTCGCGCGTGGTGATGCACTAAGCGAAAGGGCGGCAGGAACCCTGCCGCCCTGTTTTCCAAAACGCCCTTGTCAGTTCTGCTGCCTTCTGAGGAAGGCCGGGATTTCGAACTGTTCGTCGCGCTTGTGCTCGGGGAAGAGATCGTCGGGCTTGGGACCCGTCGGCGCTTCGGGACGGCTCATCACCTGCGACGTGGCGCGCTGGGGACGGGCGGCCGGCTCGATTTTCGCTTCTTCCTTAGGCTTGCGGCCGAACAGGCCCCAGCCCCTCTTCTCTGGTTGGGGACGGATCGCTTCGCGCGTTGGCTCGTGCATCGGGCGGAGCGCAACGGGCATCGGCGGGATGTCTTCTTCGCCGATCGGTTCGCGCGGCGCTTCCTCGCCGCCCAGGATCATCGCTTCGGCGGGCGATTGTTCGGCGCCGAGTTCGTCGGCCAGCGCTTCGACCTGGCGATGGACGGGATTTTCCTGCTGCGGTTCCGCCGTCACTTCGGGCAAGCGTCCCAGCGGCTTGATATGGGGGCGCAGCGGTTCGACGTTCCTGGGCAGGCGCATCTCGCCCGCGTTGATGCCGGTGGCGACCACCGAGACGCGGATGCGCCCTTCCATCTCGTCGAGGATCGTGTTGCCGAAAATGATGTTGGCATCTGGATCGACCTCGGCACGGATGCGGTTCGCGGCGGATTCGACCTCGAACAGCGTGAGGTCCGGGCCGCCGGTGACGTTGATCAGCACGCCGCGCGCGCCCTTCATCGAGACATCGTCAAGCAGCGGGTTGGAGATGGCGATGTCGGCGGCTTTCAGCGCGCGGTCTTCGCCTTCGGCCTCGCCCGTGCCCATCATCGCCTTGCCCATCTCGGAAACCACGCTCTTGAGATCGGCGAAATCGTGGTTGATCAGGCCCGGCCGGACGATCAGCTCGGTGACGCCGCGCACGCCCGCATGCAGCACGTCGTCGGCCATGGCGAAGGCCTGGGCGAAGGTGGTGCGTTCGTTGGCGACGCGGAACAGGTTCTGGTTGGGAATGACGATCAGCGTGTGGACGAACTGTTGCAGCTCGTCGACGCCCTTTTCGGCGATGCGCATGCGCTTGTCGCCCTCGAAGGCGAACGGCTTGGTCACCACGCCGACGGTGAGGATCCCCTGCTCGCGCAAGGCCCGCGCGATGACGGGTGCCGCTCCGGTGCCGGTGCCGCCGCCCATGCCCGCGGTGATGAACACCATGTGCGCGCCGACCAGCTGCTCCATGATCTCGTCCATCGACTCCTCGGCTCCGGCGCGCCCGACATCGGGCTGAGCGCCCGCGCCGAGCCCCTCGGTGACATGCACGCCGAGCTGGATGCGCCGCTCGGCCTTGGACTGGCTGAGCGCCTGGGCGTCGGTGTTCGCCACCACGAAGTCCACGCCTTCGAGCTTGGCCGCGATCATGTTGTTGACCGCATTGCCGCCGGCGCCGCCAACGCCCAATACCGTGATCCGCGCACGCAGTTCCTTCGTTTCGGGCGCCTTAAACGTGATCGACATGGTTACTCTCCTTGGCTTCGCCTTTGTTTATCGCCATTTCACGCACCACTAGCCCAAACGAATCAGTCTCTTCTTTGTTGAATCACCGGATGAGCCCGCCGGTCAACCGGGCGAGCCAGCCTTTCGAGCCCGCCTCGGCGGGCAAATTCGCTGCCTCGGGATTGAGAACGTCCGGCGGCATCGTCGCGCCGGCGACCAAAAGTCCTATCGCCGTGGCGTAGTCCGGTCCGCCAGCCGACGCCGGCAAGCCGCTGGCGATCGCCTGCGGCCGACCTATGCGCACCTGCTTATTGAGGACGCGCCCGGCCAATTCGCGCATCCCGGCGAGTTGGCAGGCCCCGCCGGTGAGCACCAAGCGGCGCCCCGCGGCGACGTCGTAGCCCGAGGCGCGCAGCCGCGTCTGCACCTCGGCGAAAATCTCCTCCAGGCGAGCCTGGATAATGCGCGTCAGCATCGAGCGCGGCACGCGCAGATCGCTTTCCTCGCCGCTTTCGCCCATCTGCGGTACGGCGACGACGTCGGCGCCGATCTCCAGATCGCCGAGCGCCGCCCCGTGCAGCACTTTTGTGCGTTCCGCCGCCGAGAGCGGCGCCGACAACATGCGGGCGAGATCGGCGGTCACCTGCTCGCCGCCGATCGGCACGACATCGGCATGGACCAAATGGCCTTCGAGGAAGACGGCGATGGAAGTGACCCCGCCGCCCATGTCGATCACCGTCGCGCCGAGCTGCTTTTCGTCGTCGGCGAGAACGGCCAGTCCGCTGGCGAACGGCGCGAACAACGCGCTCGCGGCATTCAGATGGCACCGCTGTACCGCCAACTTTAAATTGGCCAGCGGCGAGGGCTTGACCGCCACGGCGTGCATCGAAACGCCCAGATGCTGGCAGAACATGCCCGAGGGGTCGCGCACGCCGCGCGCCTCGTCGACCGTATAGCTGGTCGGCGCGCTTTGGATGATCTCGTAGCCCTCGGCAGCGCACCTGGCGCGCCCGTCGGCCAGAAGTGCGCGCAGATGCGCGTCCGAGACCAAGGCGCCGCCAACATCCATCGCCGCGCGCGAGGTCAGGCTTCTGGGTCCGCCGCAATTGATGGAGACGAGCACGTTCTGGATGCGCGCGTCGGCCGTGTTTTCCGCCGCGGCCACGCAATCGCGGATCGATTCCTCGGCCAGCGCCATGCCGGTCACCGTGCCGGCGCGCAGGCCCTGGCTTTCGCGCAACGCGGCGCCCAGCACGCGCAGCGTACCTTGTTCGGCGCGCGCGATGAGGCAAACGATTTTCGAGGTGCCGATATCGAGCGCCGCCACCAGTCCCGGCCGGTAAGCCGGGATCTCGCCAGAGGTTTTGAGCCGCACCGTTTCACCCATCAGATCGCCCTCCCGCGGTCGGTCTTCTTGTCCTTCTGCTCGCCGGATTTGGTGACGAAGAAGAATTGCGTCGGCGACCTGAGATCGATTTCCGCCAAGTCGCGTTCCAGAATGCCTTTGTCGACGATCAGCGCGTCGAGTGCGTCCAGTTCCTTGCGCCAGCCGTTTTCCGGCAGCTTGACCAGGACGCCGTCATCGAGCAGCAGGTTCCAGCGGCGGCCCGACTGGTATTGATAAGCCTTGACGCGCGCGGCGATGGCGCGGTGATGCGCGACCGCATCGACAAATTCCGCCGCCGCCTTCGGCGCGCCGTCGCCCGCTAGCAGAGGCAGGTTGGCAAAGGCGCCGACGTCGCGATTGGTGATCAGACCGCCCGAGCGCTCCACCACATAGAGCCCGCTGGGCGATTGCCAGCGCGCGTAGGGCTGCTTCTCGACGATCCGCACGGAGATGTCGTCAGGGTAGCGGCGCTTGACTTCGGCCGTGGACACCCAGGGAAGCCTGAGCAAGCGGGCGCGCGCACCCGGCAGATCGGCGCTGAACATCGATTGACCCGGCTCCAAGCCCAAGGCGGCCTCAATCGTTACCGGCGCGGTGCGCCTGTTGCCGGCAAGATGCAGCTTGGCGATGCCGAATCCTGCATCGTCGACCAGCGCATCGACGGCGGCGCTCGCGCGGTGGACACTGCGGCCGATCACGCCGCTGACGAACAGCGCGGCGAGCGCGGTTAACACGACAAGGCCGAGTGTCATCGCCAGCATCGGACTGCGGAAGGAAATAAAGGCGCGCAGCCGTCCGAAGAGACGCGCGATCAGGCCAGGCGGTTTTCTGCGCCGACCGGCAGGTTGCACCGCGCCGCGCGCGGCGCCGCGCGCCGGAGCGCGGCCCGTCCGGCTGCGCCCGTCGCGATTCTTCGGTGCCTTGGTCAACGCTCGCACGAGGCGTCCTCCACCAGCCAGCGACACAGCGCGCGATAATTCATGCCGCTCAGAGCGGCCTGTTCGGGAACCAGGGAGGTCGGCGTCATGCCGGGCTGGGTGTTGACCTCGAGCACGACCAGGCGATGCTTGCCCTGAGTGTCGTCGTAGCGAAAATCGGTGCGCGACACGCCGCGGCAGCCGAGCGCCCCATGCGCCCGCTCGGCGAGGAGCATCGCTTCTTCGGCCACGGCGGCGGGAATCTTCGCCGGCAAGGTGTGGATCGAACCGCCGGCGGCGTATTTCGCTTCGTAATCGTAGAATTCGAGATTGGTGGTGATCTCGGTGACCGCCAGTGCCTTCGCCCCCATCACGGCGACGGTCAGCTCGCGGCCCGGTACGAATTCCTCGACCATCATCGCGTCGCTGAGGTTCCATTGGTCGCTGCCGAGCGCCGCGGGCGGGCGGTTGTCGCCCTTGCGGATGATGAAAACGCCGACCGAAGAGCCTTCGTTCACCGGCTTCACGACATAGGGAGGTTCCATCAAGTGCGCTACGGCCGCGGCCTTTCGATCCACCACGATGGATTTGACCAGAGGCAGGCCGGCGGCGGCGAACACATCCTTGGCGCGCTGCTTGTGCATGGCGAGCGCGGACGCCAGCACGCCCGAATGGGTGTAGGGAATGCGCAGCAATTCCAAGAGACCTTGGACGCAGCCGTCCTCGCCCCAGCGGCCATGCAGCGCGTTGAACACCACATCCGGCTTGGCGGCGTTGAGCTGGGCGGCAAGATCGGCGGCTTGCGGATCGATTTCGACCACGTCGAAACCTTCGTCGCGCAGCGCCTTGGCGCAGCCAGCGCCTGACGTGAGGCTGACTTCGCGCTCCGCCGAACGCCCGCCCAGAAGCACCGCAACCCGTGTCATGGCACACCCACCCTTTTTATTTCCCATTCCAGTTCGATGCCGAACTTGGCCTTCACGCGGGCGCGGACCCCTTCGCCTAGCGCTTCGATCTCGGCGGCTGTTGCATCGCCGTTGTTGATGAGGAAATTGCAGTGCTTTTCGGAGACCTGCGCGCCACCGACGCTGAGCCCGCGGCAACCCGCATCCTCGATCAACTGCCAGGCCTTGTGGCCGGGCGGATTCTTGAAGGTCGAGCCGCCGGTCTTCGACTTCACCGGCTGAGCGGCTTCGCGCTCGGCCATCATCTTGTCCATGCGGGCGCGGATGGCGGCGGGATCGTCGCTGGTTCCTTCGATCAGCGCCTCGACAAAAATGAAATCCTCCGGCAACGAGGATTTGCGATAGGCAAATCCCATGTCGGCGGGCGAAAGCACATGCTTGTTGCCCGCGCCATCGATGGCGGTGGCTTCAATGAAGATATCCTGGACCTCGCGTCCATAGCAGCCCGCGTTCATCCTGAGCGCGCCGCCGATCGTTCCAGGAATGCCGCGCAGGAATTCCAGCCCCGCGATACCGCCGTCCGCCGCCCCTCGCGCGACGGCAGAATCGAGCGCCGCGGCACCGGCGCGAATGCGCATCCCGTCCACCGAGACTTTGCCGAACGACGACGGCAAGCGGATCACCACGCCGGGTATGCCGCCGTCGCGGATTAGAAGATTGGAGCCGACGCCGATCACCAGAACGCGTATCCCGGCGGGCCGGGCGGCAAGGAACGTCGCGAGGTCGTCGGCATCGGCCGGGCGGAACAGCACTTCCGCCGGGCCGCCGGCGCGGAACCACACCAAATCCTTCAGCGGCGCGCCGTGGGTGTAGCTGCCTCGGACCGGAGGAAGAGCATCGCATGGACGGCTTTGCATCACGCCTTGCCCTCCAGCTTTTCGAGCGCCGCCTGTAGCCCGTGCGCCCAATGGGTGATCGAGCCCGCGCCCAACAGGACGATTGCGCCGCCCGGCTTGGCGTGGGGCGCTATCGCCGCCGCCAGATCGGCCTCGCCGTCGACGGTCTGGACGTTGCGGTGGCCGTGCCCGCGCAAGGCTTCGGCATAGCTGTCACGATTGAACCCTTCGATGGAGGCTTCGCCTGCGGGATATACCGGGGCAATGACGGCCACGTCGGCGTCGTTCAAGCATTGGGCGAACTGCTCGAACGTATCGCGCAAGCGGGTGTAGCGGTGCGGCTGGACGATGGCGACGATGGGGCCGCTATACGCCTGGCGCGCGGCCTTCAAAGCGGCAGCGATCTTGAACGGGTTGTGGGCGTAATCGTCGATGATCGCGGCGCCGTTCCACTCGCCGACCTTGGTGAAGCGCCGGTTGACGCCTTTGAACGCGCCGAGCGCGCGGCGGATGGTCTCCTCCTTCACGCCGAGCTCGCGCGCTACCGCGAGCGCGGCAAGAGAATTCTGCACGTTATGTTCGCCCGGCATCGGCAGCACGAGGCGATCGAGGCGCGTTTCGGTGCCCTTGAGGCGATTGGTGAATACCACGTCGAAGTGCGAGGCGCCTTCGGAGAAGCTGACGTTCACCGCGCGCACATCGGCCTGCGGCGACAGGCCGTAGGTGACGAGGCGGCGGTCGACGATGCGCCCGACCATCGCCTGGACCTCGGGATGATCGATGCAGAGCACCGCGAAGCCGTAGAACGGCACGTTCTCGACGAAGCGCTGGAAGGCGTCGCGCATCTTGTCGAAGCTGCCGTAATAATCGAGATGGTCGGGGTCGATATTGGTGACGACGCTGACCATCGCCGGCAAGCGAAGGAAGGTGCCGTCGCTTTCGTCGGCTTCCACGACCACCCATTCACCTTCGCCCAGCCGCACATTGGTGCCGTAGGCGTTGATGATGCCGCCGTTGACCACGGTGGGATCGAGCCCGCCGGCATCGAGCAGCGCCGCCACCATCGTCGTGGTCGTGGTCTTGCCGTTGGTGCCCGCCACGGCAATACAGGATTTGAGCCGCATGATCTCGGCCAGCATTTCGGCGCGGCGCACCAGCGGCAGGCCTTTGAGGCGCGCCGCGTCGAATTCGACGTTGCCTGGCTTCACCGCCGAGGAATAGACGACGACAGCGGCGTCCTTGAGATTGTCCGGCGAATGGCCGATCGCGACCGGGATCTTCATGGCGCGCAGGCGGCGCACATTGGTGCCATCCGCCGAATCCGAACCCTGAACCTTGTAGCCCAGATTGTGCATGATCTCGGCGATGCCGCTCATGCCGATGCCGCCGATGCCGATGAAGTGGATCGCGCCGACATCGAGGGGAACGCGGGTATGGACGGGCTTGATCATGTCCCGGCCTCCAGCTTCTCCACCAGATCGGCGAGGCGCAGTGTGGCGTCGGGCTTGGCCAGCGCGCGCGCCGCCGCGGCGCATCGCGCCAGCGCCGCGGGATCGGCGAACGCGCTCTCGAGCATGTGTGCGAGCTTTTGCGGCGTGAAGTCTTTTTGCGCCACGCGCCATCCGCCGCCGACTTCGGCCAGCGCATCGGCGTTCGGCGTTTGGTTGTCGTCGAGCGCATGGGGCAGCGGCACCAGGATCGCGGGGCGTCCGATGACGGCAAGCTCGCTGACCGTGCCGGCTCCGGCGCGCGCCACGACGAGGTGCGCCCAGGCGATGCGCTCGGGCATGTCGCGAAAGAACGGCGCCACCACCGCCTCGATGCCCATCTTGGCATAGACGGCGCCGACGGCGTCGACATCCTCGGGTCGGCATTGCTGGACTATGGAAAGGCGTGACTTGGTCCGGGCGGGCAGCAACTCGATGGCGGACGGAACCCGTTCGCGAAACACTCGCGCGCCCTGGCTGCCGCCGAACACCAGAAGATTCAGCTTGCCGCCCGGCTGAGGCGCATCGTAAGGCGCGCCGGCAAGTGCAATCGCTTCGGGGCGCAACGGATTGCCGGTATAGACGACCTTCGCCAAATTCTTCGCCTTGAACCGTACCAGCGGAAAATTGGCGGCGATGGCGCGCACGTGATCGGCGAGAAGCCGGTTGGCGCGGCCGAGCAGAGCGTCGGGGCTGAGGATAGCCGTCGGGCGCCGCGCCATGCAGGCGGCCAGCATCACCGGCACGCTGGGATAACCGCCGAAGCCGATGACTGCCGCGGGACGAATGCGCCAAAGCTTGACCAGCGAGAGAATAATACCTGCAGCGATCTCGAACGGCGCGGCGAGCAGGCCGAGGAACGAGCGGTCGGAGAACGCTGCCGACGGCACGGTCTCAATCCGAGCATCAGGGAACGCGTCGGTATAGGAGTGGCCGCGCGAATCCGTCATCACCACGATCTGTTTGCCGCGGCGGACGAGTTCTCCCGCCAGCGCCTGTGCCGGAAACAGATGGCCGCCCGTTCCGCCCGTTGAGAGGACCACCGTCGTCATGCCTGCGCCCTCCCCAGGAAGGAGAACAGCGGCTCTTCGTGAGTGCCGATCTGCGGACGGCGGCGGGTGAGCGCCAAGGCGAAGCCCATGGTCAGCGCCACCGCAAACAGCGAAGAGCCGCCATAGGATATAAAGGGCAGCGTCATGCCCTTGGCCGGGAGCAACCCCAGGGCCACGTCCATATGAACCAGCGCTTGTACGGCGAAGACAACCGCCAGGCCCGCGCCCGCGAGCTGCGCGAAGGGCTCGCGCGCGCCCGCCGAACGCAGCAGCAGCCTGATCGTCAGTACGCAGAACAAGACCGCGATCAGCGCGCACAAGGCGAGGCCGAACTCCTCGCCCGCCACCGAGAAGATGAAATCGGAATGGGCGTCGGGCAGCCGGTACTTGATGGTCCCCGCGCCGGGGCCGACGCCGGTGAGCCCGCCATGGGCGAAGGCCTTGAGCGAAAGGCCAGCCTGATAGCCTGGCTTATCCGGGTCTAAGAACTGGGCGATGCGGCGCGGGATGTATTGAAAACGGGGAATGATCTGGAACGCCAAAAAAGCGAGCAGGCCCGTCGCGGCGATTCCCCCGCCGATGGCGAACAGCCAATTGAGCGCCACACCGGCAAAGAATAGCAGCGCCGCCCACAACGCGATCAGAAGGAAGCTCTGGCCTATGTCGGGCTGCATCAGCAGCACGGCGAGCGCGGGCAGCAGCAGCATGAATGTGATGACCGGCTTGGAAAGGCGCGTGGGGGCGCGCTCGGCGAGGATCGCGGCGGCGAGCACCGCGAAGGCCGGCTTGAGGAATTCCGAGGGTTGCAACGTCATGATCCCCAGATCGAGCCAACGCCGGGCGCCCAAGGTTTGCGTCCCGGCGAATGCGGCGACGGCCGAACCGATCAGCGCCAGGGCAAACAGTAGGAGCGCCGCGCGAACGACCTGGGCGGGGGTCAACATGGACGCGCTGCACAGGATGAACATCGCAAGCGCGGCGAAGCCGACCTGCCTGACCGCGTAGTGGAAATTGCCTTCGGTCAGCGGCCCACCGCTGGCGGCGGGGCTGGCGGCAACGGCGAGCATCAAGCCGATCGCGAGCAAGGCCAGCATGGCGCCGAGCGCCAGACGGTCCACCGTCCACCACCAGTCGGAAATCTCGCTGCTGCTGGCGCGGCTCAGGTTCATAAGACCTCCCGGACCGGCTGCGCCGCGAGCTTGGCGACGAGCGCGCGGAAAGCGTCGCCACGCTGTTCGAAATCGCGGAACTGGTCGAACGAGGCGCAAGCCGGCGACAACAGGACAACGGGCGCGGCGGCGGGCGAATGGGATGCGTCGGCCGCGGCGGCGGCCAGCGCGCTTTCAAGCGTGCCGGACAGTTCGTAATCGACCTTGCCGTCGAGGCTGGACGCGAAATCGCTCGCCGCCTCGCCGATCAGATAGGCCTTGCGGATGCGCGAGAAGGTCGGCGCGAGCGGCGCGATGCCGCCCTCCTTGGGCCGCCCGCCCGCGATCCAGAAAATGTCGGAAAAGCACACCAGCGCGCGTTCGGCGGCGTCGGCGTTGGTGGCCTTGGAATCGTTGACGAAGCGCACCTTGCCGACGCGGCCGACCTCTTCTATGCGATGGGCGAGCCCCGGGAAATTGGCGATGGCGGACGCGATCACGCGCGCATCCTTGGCGTAGGGCTTGGTCGCGGCATAGGCGAGCGCCGCATTCTGCCAATTGTGCGCGCCGGGCAGATGCGCGGCCGAATTCAGATCCATGATCCTGGCGGCGCGTTCACCTTCGGCGTCGTAGAGCACGCCGTCGAGCACGAAGACACCGCGGCCGAGCACCTTGCCCACCGACACCGGCACGCAAGGCGGCCCGCCGTTGGAGGAGAGCTTGGTGAAGATCGCGGCGGCATGAGGATCGTCAACGCCGATGACATTGAGGCCGCTCTTCGCCGTCTGCTCCAGCAGCCTGGTCTTCACCGCGACGTAGGAATCCATCGAACCGTGGCGGTCGATGTGATCGGGCGTGATGTTGCTGAGGATCGACACATCGGGCTTAAGACCGGGTGACAGGTCGATCTGGTAGGAGGAAATCTCGAGCACATAGACCGTCTTCGCCCGCGGCGGAGAAAGTTCGAGCGCCGGCTTGCCGATATTGCCGCCAACCTCGGCATCGAACCCAGCAGCCTCGAGGATGTGGCCGATCAGCGCCGTGGTGGTCGATTTGCCGTTGGTGCCGGTGACCGCGATCAGCGGCGCGCCGTGCGCGATTTCGCGCGCGAACAGTTCGATGTCGCCGATGATCTCGACACTCGCACTCCGCGCCTTGACCACGATGTCGTGGGGCGTGGGATGGGTGAGCGGCACGCCGGGGCTCAAGACCAACGCGGCGAGTTTGTCCCACGGCCAGTCGTGCCAAGGCGAGATGACAGTGCCTTCGCCGGCCGCGCTTTGGCGCAACTCATCCTTGTCGTCCCAGGCGAAGACTTCCGCGCCGCCCGCCTTGAGCGCGCGCGCCGCCGCCAATCCCGAGCGCGCCAGCCCGAAGACGCCGACCTTTCTGTTTGCCAAGGAGCTGAGCGGGATCAATGGAGCCTCACCTCAACTTCAGCGTGGCAAGGCCGACCAGCGCCAGCACCACCGCGATGATCCAGAAGCGGATGACGATGGTCGATTCCTTCCAGCCCAGCTGCTCGTAATGATGGTGGATCGGGGCCATGCGGAAGACGCGCTTGCCCGTCAGCTTGAACGAAATCACCTGCACGATCACTGAAACGGTTTCGAAGACGAACAGCCCGCCGACGACGGCGAGCACGATCTCGTGCTTGACGGCGACGGCCACCGCGCCGAGCGCGCCGCCCAACGGCAGCGAGCCGGTGTCGCCCATGAACACCATCGCGGGCGGGGCGTTGTACCAGAGGAAGCCGAGACCGGCGCCGATCAGCGCCGCC
>Ga0265316_10000748_pt1 | contig 35856 bp, 26 predicted proteins | sample 4522metaG_FD_202092 | JGI IMG/M metagenome (GOLD analysis project Ga0265316, IMG submission 202092) | Rhizosphere microbial communities from Carex aquatilis grown in University of Washington, Seatle, WA, United States - 4-5-22 metaG | ecosystem: Host-associated > Plants > Roots > Rhizosphere >...
GCTGCCGCTATCAGCGAAGACCACGACTATACATCAATTCGCGGCCGATTTTTTGTTGCGACCGAGATCGACGCCCAATTGCTTGAGTTTGCGGTACAGGTGGGTGCGCTCCAGGCCGGTTTTCTCGGCCACGCGGGTCATGCTGCCGCCTTCGCGCGCCAGGTGGAACTCGAAGTAGGCGCGTTCGAAATCGTCGCGTGCTTCGCGCAGCGGGCGGTCGAGTTGGAAGCTCTGCTCGTGGGAGGGGCCCGAGGCACCGTTGAGGCCCACGCCGTTGTGCGCCATGCCATGGTGTCCTGCGTGGCCTGTGTGGCCGTACATCACGCTGCCCGTGACCGGCGCGTGCGCGGCCATCTCGGCCACGCCATGGTTCAGTCCGCCAACCAGGCCATGGCCCATGCCGCCGGACATCGCGCTGTTCATGCCATTGACCAGGCCGTGCGCTGCGCCATTGCCGGCCAGTTCGTTGCGACCCATCGCGGCGTGGCCGTAGCCTGCCGTGCCATGGGCGCTCTGGCTTGCGCCCAGGCCCGGGTTGTAGGCTGGGTTGTACGACGAGGCTGCCGTGATCGGGGTGACCGTGGCCAAGTGCACGGCTTGCATCGTGGTTTGCGGCGCCGCCTGACGCGGTGCCGGCTTGCTCAGACCTTGCTCGACTGCGCGCAGCAGCTTCTGCATGGTGATGGGCTTTTCCAGGAAGGCCTGTGCGCCCACTTTGGTGGCTTCCACGGCCGTGTCGATGGTGCCGTGGCCGGACATCATGATCACGGGCATCGTGAGCTGTCCGCTGGCGGACCACTCCTTGAGCAGCGTGACGCCGTCCACATCGGGCATCCAGATGTCCAGCAGGACCAGATCGGGCTGGCACTGTTCGCGCAGGGCGCGGGCTTGCGCGGCGTTTTCCGCGACTTCCACCGAGTGACCTTCGTCACTCAGGATTTCTGAAAGCAGGGCACGGATGCCCAGTTCGTCGTCAACAACAAGAATGGTGGCCATGAATTTCTGCTACCCCGGTTGGGTTCTGCGCTAGTGTGACCCAGTTTGGAGTGGGATGGATGACAGCACCGAAAATGATAGCGAAACTTGTGCCCCGCCAGACGGGCCTGGTGCTGCGGGATACCCTTGCGACGGGGCCGTGCCTGTGGCGCCTTCTGCGGTGCTGGCCAGGTTGCGGATGCGCACGAGGGCCTTGTGTTCATCGGCGATTTTCTTGACCACGGCCAGCCCCAGGCCCGTGCCTTTGGGCTTGGTTGTGATGTAGGGCTCGAAGGCGCGCTTGAGGATTTTCTCGGGGAAGCCCAGGCCGTTGTCGCGCACGGTCAGGCGCACCGCGCGGATGCTGCCGTCGTCGTGCAAGGGCGTGTCGGTGCGCAACGTGACCTGTGGCGCAGTGCCATCCTTGCGGTGGCTGGTCGCGTCCTGCGCGGCATCCAGGGCGTTTTGCACGAGGTTGTGCACGACCTGGCGCAGCAGGGCCGCATCGCCCATGATGGGCGGCAGGTCGGGCTTGAGCGCCAGCTGGATGGTGCCGCGCTCCATCGCTTCGCCATACAACGCCAACACGTCGTTGACCAGGCCGTTGAGGTCCAGCGGGGCCAGCTTGGCCGACGGCAAGCGGGCGTAGTCGCGGAACTCGTTGATGAGGTTCTTGAGCGCCTGCACCTGCGTGACGATGGTGTTGACCGAGCGCGTCAGCAGCTGCTGGCCGGGCTCGTCGAGCTTGTCTTCGAGCTTGAGTTGCAGTCGCTCAGCCGACAGTTGGATCGGCGTCAGCGGGTTCTTGATTTCGTGCGCCACGCGGCGTGCCACCTCGCTCCAGGCTTCGGCGCGCTGGGCCGACACCACCTCGGTGAGGTCGTCGAACACGATGAGGCGTTCGTCGGGCGGCAGCTCCGCGCCGCGCACCAGCAGGGTCAGTGGCTCGGGCTGGCTGGGCAGCTGCAGTTCGTATGACTCCTGCCATTGCAGGCGCTCGCCGGGGGTCGGGTCGTTGGCCACCATCTCGAAGCGCTGGCGCACCGATTCGGCCAGGCCCTGCAGACCCGCGATGTCCGACATCGGGCGGCCCCGGTAGGCCGAAATCGGCAGGCGCAGGATGCGGGTGGCGCCGGGGTTGACCATCTCGATGTGGCCGGCGGCGTCGAACACGATGACGCCTGCGCTCATGTTGTCTAGCACGGTCTGCAGGTGGGCGCGGGCGCTGTCGAGCTCCTGCACGCTGCGTTCTGCCAGGGTGCGGGCATCGGCCAGTTGCTGGGTCATGTCGGCGAAGGAGCGTGTCAGGCCGCCGAGCTCATCGCCCGAACCGAAGATGGTCTTGGGTCGCAGGTCGCCGCGCGCAACCTCTTGCACGCCCTCCGCCAGCAGCAGCAGGGGCTTGGCCAGTTGCTGGCCCATGATGGCGGCCAGCAGGAAGGCGCCGAACACGGCCATCACCAGCGCCAGCGTCAGGGTGCCGATGTACATGCGCCGCAGGCCGCTGCGGCTGAGCGCGCGTTCCTGGTACTCCTGGTAGGCGGTCTGCACGGCCAGGGCATTGCGCACCAGGTCGGGTGCCAGGCGCTGCGTGACCATCAGGAAGTGGCCGTGGGCCTGCAGGCTGAAGCTGCGGTCGGGCATCCAGGCGATGGCCAGGATGCGCGCAGGCTGGTGCGGGGCGCTGCTGGCGTCATTGCGGTCATCGAGGCCCTCGACCTGGGCCAGCACACCCTTGTTGCGTGCCTCGGTGCGCCAGGGCAGCGGCAGCCGTTCGCTGCTGAGCAGCCGTGTGCCGTCGCCGCCCGCGCTGAGCTCCACCTGCCCTGACTCGTTGACGAAGGCCACGGTGTGTGCGCCGAGCTGCTCACGCAGGCGCTCCAGCTCCAGCAGCGAGGGCTGGTGCGCCAGTGGTTCGGTCTGCTCGCTCAGTCGGGAGGCGGCCACGCGGGTCTTGTTGGCCAAGTCTTGCGTCAGCGTGTCCAGGGTGCTGCGGCCCAGGTTGAGGCCTGCCTCCAGGGCGCCCTCGACGCGCACGTCGAACCAGGTCTCGATGCTGCGCGAGACGAACTGGTAGGACACCGTGTAGATCATCAGCCCCGGCACCAGGGCCAGCACGCCGAAGATGCCGGCCAGCTTGAGCAACAGGCGGCTGCCGAACTTGCGGCTGCGCAGGCGCATGGCCAGGCGCCCGAGCGCCACGATGATGATGAGCGTGAGGAAGGCCGCAATGCCCATGTTGGCCGACACCAGCCAGCCGAAGTGGCGTTCGAAACGGTCGCTGTTCTGCGTGGCCAGCACCAGCATGAAGCCCAGCACCAGGGCGCCGCCGGCCATGACGATGCCTGAGACGATCCAGGCCCAGCGGTTGGCTTTGATGGTGCTCACGGTGCGGCCTCGCGGTCAGCGGCTGATGGGTGCGAGGTGGATGCGGCGCTGCACGGACAGGTCCCAGCCCGTGGGCGTGCCCAGCCCGATCTGCAAAGGCCGTGGCAGTTCGTCGGTGTCGAGCTTGAAGCTGAAGTCGATGTGGTGATCTGGTTCTTCGCCGGGTGCCACGGCGTCGGCGATGCGCCAGCGCGTGCCTTTGCGCACCACGTCCAGGGCCTCGTTGAGTTGGGCAAAGTGGCGGCTCAGGCCATCGACGTTCAGGCGCCACTGCCGGGTGAGGGGTTGGTAGCCCAGGCGCCAGCGGCGTGTGGCCAGGGCGCGGGATTGGTCCGTCCAGTACCAGCGGCTGCGCAGCAGTTCGGCCTGCGCGACGAAGACCACCGCCACGCCCCGGCTCAGGGCCTGCTCGACCTCGCGCGACAGCTCGAAGCGCACGGCATAGCTCAGCAGCACGCCCTCATCGCTTTGCTGTGCGTACAGGGCCGTGAGTTCAATGCCGCTGCGTGCGCTGCTGACCTGTGCCCACGCGGGCTGGCTGGCCGGCGCCACGGCCGCCGCCAGCGCCAGGCGGGCGCTGTGCTTGAGCAGGTCGCGGCGGGGCATTGGGGGCATCACGCACGTCAGGAGGGTTTGGACAGCAGGGCGTAAAAGAAGCCATCGCCCATGCCGCGGCTCGCTGGGGCGGCGATGGGGTCCAAGTATTCGACCACAGGGCGCAGGTGCCCGGGGGAGGGCAGCGCCCGGGCACCCGGTGTGCGTTGCAAAAACGCGTCGATGCGTTCCTGGCCTTCGATGCGAAAGACGGAGCAGGTGCAGTACAGCAGATGCCCACCCGGCTTGAGCAGCGGCCACAGCGCGTCCAGCAGGGCGTCCTGGGTGCGGGCCAGGGCTGTGAGGTCGGACTCGCGGCGCAACCAGCGCACGTCGGGGTGGCGTCGCACGATGCCCGAGGCGCTGCAGGGGGCGTCCAGCAAGATGGCGTCGAAGGCCTGGCCGTCCCACCAGGTGGCTGGCTGGCTGGCGTCGGCGGCCACTGTGCGCGCGTGGTCGTTGGGGCCCAGGCCCAGGCGTTGCAGGGTCTCATTGACCCGCGCCAAGCGCTGCGGGTCGCTGTCGAGGGCGGTGACGTCGAGGTCGGCCAGCTCCAGCAGGTGGGCGGTTTTGCCGCCCGGTGCGGCGCAGGCGTCTAGCACGCGGGCGCCGGCGGGCAGGGTGCGTCCGCCAGCGTGCACCAGCAGGGGCGCGGCCAGTTGCGCGGCAGCGTCTTGCACCGAGGCATCGCCATCGGCGAAACCCGGCAGCTGCTGAACAGGCACGCCGCGCGGCAGCACGATGGGATCGAAGCCTTCGGGCTCCAGGGGGGCGTCGCTGGCCTTGGCCGTGGCGGTCGGCGCGCCGTCGGGGGGCAGCAGGCTGGCGTCGATCAGGCGTGCACGGTAGGCCGCGCTGCTGCTGTGGCGCACATTGGCGCGCAAGGTCATGGGGGGCTGGGTCTGGTTGGCCATCAGCATGGCCTGCCAGTGCTCAGGCCAGTCGCGCTTCAGCCGGCGGATCCACCAGGCTGGGTGGTTGAAGTGGGCGACGTCGTCGTCTGCCAGCGCGGCCAGCAAGTCGGCTTCTTCGCGCAGGAAGCGGCGCAGCACCGCGTTGACCAGGCCGCTGGCGGGGCGGGCGCGGCGTTTGCAAGCGTCCACTGCCTGATCGACCAGGGTGTGGCGGGCGTACTCGTCACCGCAGGCCAGGGCCAGGGCGGACAGCAGCAGGCCGTCGACCCAGGGGGCCGGGGCTTTGGGCACGAGGGCCTGGCGCAAGGCCAGGGCGGTGCCCAGGCGGCGCAGCACGGCAAAGGACAGGGCCTGGGTGCCCGGGCGCTCTGCGGGGGGCAGGGCGGCGAGCACATCGGTCAGGGACTGGCCCTGGCGGACGGCTGCCACGGCCTCGGCGCAGCGGCTGAGCAGTTGCCACAGCGGCAGGCTGTGGGGCTGGCCTGGGGTGGCAGGACGGGAGGCTGCGGCGGCAGAGGAGGCGAGGCGCTGGGACATGCCGGGCAGTCTATGCGCAGATCACGGATGGGCTGCGTGTACCAACGCAAACCCAAAGCAAACCCCATGCAAACGGCCGCGCAGTGTGCACTGGCGCGGCCGTTGTGGGGTGGGGATGGTGGGGGTGTGTCGGCTCAGTTGCTGCCGGCGCCATCGCCCAGGAAGTGGCGGCGGTAGCGGGCCGGCAGATCGGCGATGCGCATCAGCATCGGCAGGTCGGCGGTGTTGAAGTCGGGGTCCCAGGCCGGTGCGCCCAGGATCTTGGCGCCGCAACGCAGGTAGCCCTTGATCAGCGCGGGCGGCTCGACGTCCAGGTGGCGGTCCAGCTCTTCCACCGGCAGGGGCAGGCGGGGGCGCACTTGCAGGTCGATGGGGGCCAGGTGCGTCTGGCGCAGCTGCTCCCACAGGCTGGCAGCCACGTGGCCACCGTCGCGCATGGAGATGCTGGCGCAGCCGATCATGGTGTCCAGGTCGTTGCGGACCATGAACTCGGCCAGGGCGCCCCACAGCGCCATGATGGCGCCGCCGTTGCGGTGGTCAGGGTGCACGCAGGAGCGACCCAGCTCGACCATTTTGCTGCGCAGGCCGCGCAGGCGGGTCAGGTCGAATTCGGTTTCGCTGTAGAGGCCGCCGATGCGCTTGGCCGAATCGGGCGTCATCACGCGGTAGGTGCCGATGACTTCGCCGGGCTCGCCGTCTTCCGACTGCAGGCGCACCAGCAGGTGCTCGCAGTAGGGGTCGAACAGGTCGATGTCGTGGCCCGCAGGGCTGCCGGCGGGCACGCTCAGGCGGGCGCCCATTTCGCCGACAAAGATGTCGTGCCTCAGGCGTTGCGCCGCGCGAACATCTTCTTCAGTGCGAGCCCAAACGACCTCAAAGCCTTGGCGCGTGGAGCCCGGGTGAAGTGACCTCCGTGCGGCACGGTCGGCCGACAGCTGGTTGGACAGGCCTGCGATGGGCAGGGTGGGCAGCGGGATGTCGCGCATTGTCATCTCCAGTCTCGGGCTTTCAGTCGATGGTTGGCAGTGTCTGGCGGCAACATGACGAAGTCGTGAACAGCGGGTGACATGCGGGTGACGCCGTATGGAGGATGGATTTGGCGTGGAATGTTCATTCGTCTGGCAAATCCGGAGGCCAAGCATACACGCACGCTGATAGCATCCCAAGTATGAGCATCCAGATTTTCGGTTTGCCGGTGTCGCGGGGGGTGGCCATTGGCCGCGCGGTGCTGATCGCCTCCAGCCGGGTGGACGTCCCGCACGTCTTCATCGATCCCGCGCGGACCGAGGAAGAAATCGCGCGCCTGCTCACCGCCCGTGACGTGGTGGCCACCGAATTCGACGCGCTCAAGCGCGACCTGCCCGCCGATGCGCCCGCCGAGCTGGCCGCCATCCTGGACGTGCACCAGATGCTGCTGCAGGACGAGGCCCTGGTGGGCGCCGCCCTGGACTGGATCCGCCAGCGTCACTACAACGCCGAATGGGCGCTGTCGGCGCAGCTCGAAGTGCTGGCCCGCCAGTTCGACGAGATGGAAGACGCCTACATCCGCGAGCGCAAGGTGGACCTGGAGCAGGTGGTCGAGCGCATGCTGCGCAGCATCGGCCGCGGCAGCCCCTCGCCCATGCCGGACCCGGGCCAGAACGCCCGCGATTTCGGCGGCGATGAGCCCCTCATCCTGGTGGCCAGCGACATCGCGCCGGCCGACATGGTCAGCTTCAAGCGCAGCGTGTTCTGCGGCTTCGTGACCGATGTGGGCGGCAAGACCTCGCACACGGCCATCGTGGCGCGCAGCATGGACATCCCGGCCGTGGTGGGCGCCCGCCAGGCCAGCGGCCTGATCCGCCAGGACGATTGCATCATCATCGATGGCGATGCCGGTCTGGTGATCGTGGACCCCTCGCCCATCGTGCTGGAGGAATACCGCTTCCGCCAGCGCCAGGCCGAGCTGGAGCGCGGCCGCCTGGCCCGCTTGCGCCACACGCCGGCGGTCACGCTGGACGGCGAGCGCATCGAGCTGCTGGCCAACATCGAGATGCCGGAAGACAGCCCCGGCGCGCTGGAGGCCGGGGCCGTGGGCGTGGGCCTGTTCCGCTCCGAGTTCCTGTTCATGAACCGCGCCGGCAACCTGCCCGACGAGGAAGAGCAGTACGACGCCTACCGTCGCGCGGTGGAAGCCATGAAAGGCCTGCCGGTCACGATCCGCACGGTGGACATCGGCGCGGACAAGCCGCTGGAAGGCATGTCGTCGAGCGAGCTGCGCCATGAGTCGGTGCTGAATCCGGCGCTCGGCCTGCGTGCCATCCGCTGGAGCCTGTCCGAGCCCAGCATGTTCCGCCGCCAGTTGCGCGCGCTGTTCCGTGCCGCGGTGCATGGCCCGGTGAAGATCCTGATCCCGATGCTGGCCAGCCAGCGCGAGATCCGTCAGACGCTGGACAACATCGCCCACGTGCAGCGCCAATTGACGGACGCGGGCAAGCCCCTTGGCCAGTGCGAGCTGGGCGCCATGATCGAGGTGCCGGCGGCTGCGCTGACCATGCCCATCTTCCTGCGGCACTTCGATTTCGTTTCGATCGGCACCAACGACCTGATCCAGTACACCCTGGCCATCGACCGGGCCGACGAGGCCGTGGCCCACCTCTACGACCCCTGGCACCCCGCGGTGCTGCAGCTCTTGCACACCACCATCGCGCAGGCGCGCGCGGCGGGCAAGGGCGTGAGCGTGTGTGGCGAGATGGCCGGCGACCCAGCCTTCACCGAGCTGCTGCTGGCGATGGGGCTGCGCAGCTTCTCGATGCACCCCACGCAGATCGCCTCGGTCAAGCAGCGCGTGCTGCGCGCCGACACGCGCCGCCTGGCGCCTTTGCTGGACCAGGTGCTGAGCTGCGAGGACCCGGAGGCCGCCTGCACGCAGGCCTTGCTGACGGGCGCTGCCGCGGTCGCACCCAAGCCGATGGCGGCCTGAGCGTCTGACCGCTGGGCTCAGCGCTGGCCGAGTTCTTCCCAGCGCGCCAGGGCGGTCAGCAGCTCGTCGTCGATGGCCTCGACGCGGGCGTGCATGGCCGTCACGTTGCCCGCTTCCTTGCGGTAGATGTCCGGATCGGCCAGCTGCTTGTTGAGCTCGGCCTGTTCCTCTTCCAGCGCCTCGATGCGGGCCGGTAGCTCGTCGAGTTCGCGCTGCTCTTTGTAGCTGAGCTTGCGTTTGGCCTGTGCCACCACCGGTGCGGCAGGCGCCACGGTGGGGGCGGTGTCTGCCGCCACGGCCACGGGTGTGCGCAGGCTGGCTTCGGGCGTCTGCTTGACCGATGCCGCGATGGCCGCGGCCCCCGGCTTACCCGCGGCGATGGCTTGCGCGCGGCGCGACTGGATCAGCCAGTCCTCGACGCCGCCTTCGTACTCGCGCCAACGGCCTTCGCCTTCGGCCACCAGGGTCGAGGTGACCACGTTGTCGAGGAAGCGGCGGTCGTGGCTGACCAGGAACACGGTGCCTGGGTACTCGGCCAGCAGGTCTTCGAGCAGGTCGAGCGTGTCGATGTCGAGGTCGTTGGTGGGTTCGTCGAGCACCAGCACGTTGCTGGGCTTGGCGAACAGGCGCGCCAGCAGCAGGCGGTTGCGCTCGCCGCCGCTCAGCGTGCGCACGGGGGAGTTGGCGCGGGCGGGTGAGAACAGGAAGTCCTGCAGGTAGCCCATGACGTGCTTGCGCGAGCCGTTGATCTCGATCCACTCGCTGCCGGGGCTGATGAAGTCGGCCAGCGTGGCATCGAGGTCGAGGTGGTCGCGCATCTGGTCGAAGTACGCGACCTGCATGTTCGCGCCCTGCTTGACGGTGCCGCTGTCCGGCGCCAATTCGCCCAGGATCATCTTCAGCAGCGTGGTCTTGCCCGCGCCGTTGGAGCCCACCAGGCCGACCTTGTCGCCGCGCAGGATGGTGCCCGTGAAGCCCTTGACGATGGTGCGCCCGCCATAGGACTTGGAGACGTCTTCGAGCTCGGCCACGATCTTGCCGCCGCGGTCGCCTTGCGAGACTTCCAGCTTGACGCGGCCCACCACGTCGCGGCGTGAGGAGCGCGTGTCACGCAGGACCTCCAGCCGCTTGATGCGCGCCACCGAGCGCGTGCGGCGGGCTTCCACGCCTTTGCGGATCCAGACCTCTTCCTGCGCCAGCAACTTGTCGAAGCGCGCGTTGGCCACGGCCTCGTCTGCCAGTTCCTGCTCCTTCAGCGCTTGGTAGGCCGCGAAGTTGCCGGGGTAGCTGCGCAGCTGCCCGCGGTCGAGTTCGACGATGCGGGTGCAGACGTTGTCCAGGAAGGCGCGGTCGTGGGAGATCAGCACGATGCTGCCCTGGAAGTCCTTGAGCAGGTCTTCCAGCCAGGTGATGGCGTCGAGGTCCAGGTGGTTGGTCGGCTCGTCGAGGAAAAGCACGTCAGGGCTGGCCACCAGGGCACGTGCCAGGGCCACGCGCTTTTTCATGCCGCCAGACAGGCTGGCGATCGCCAGGTCGGCCGACAGGTTCAGGCGCTGCAAGGTTTCCTCGACGCGCTGCTCCCAGTTCCAGCCGTTGCGGGCTTCGATCTGGGTCATGAGCGATTCCATCTGGTCGGCGTCGCCCTCGCCATGCGTGATCGCCTCGAAGCGTTCGCGCAGCTGGCGGATGTCGCCCAGGCCTTCGCTGACCGTGCTCTCGACCGTGGCGCCATCGGCAAACGAAGGTTCCTGCGGCACATAGGCCAGCTCGATGCCCTTTTGCACCTGCACCTGGCCATCGTCGAGCTTGTCGATGCCGACCATGATTTTCAGCAGCGAGGACTTGCCCGTGCCGTTGCGGCCGATCAGGCCCACGCGCTCGCCCGTCTCCAGCGCGAAAGAGGTGTGGTCAAGCAGGGCGACGTGGCCAAAGGCCAGGCACGCGTCGTTCAGGGTCAGGACGGCCATGGAAAATCCGGGTGAGCAGCAAGGGTCCCGGAGGGTTCCGGGCAACCCGGTATTGTCGCTGTTTGGCGTGACGCTGTCTGCGGGCCGGTTCAGGCAGCCAGTTTGCTTTCCAGAGCGTCGATGAAGCGTTGCGCCACGTCGAAGCCCGCCTGGTCGGTGATTTCCTGGAAGCAGGTCGGGCTGGTCACGTTGATCTCGGTGAGGCGGTCGCCGATGATGTCCAGGCCCACCAGCAGCAGTCCGCGCGCCGCCAGGATGGGGCCGAGGTGTTCGGCGATGGCGCGGTCAGAGTCGCTCAGGGGCTGGGCCACGCCCTTGCCACCCGCCGCCAGGTTGCCGCGCACTTCGCCGCCCTGCGGGATGCGGGCCAGCGCGAAGGGCACGGGCACGCCGTCGATCAGCAGCACGCGCTTGTCACCGGCGCTGATGGCGGGCAGGAAGGCCTGCACCATGATGGTCTGTGCGCCGTCGCGTGTCAGTGTCTCGGTGATGCTGCCCAGGTTCAGGCCATCGTCCTTCACGCGGAAGATGCCAGCGCCGCCCATGCCGTCCAGAGGCTTGAGGATGACGTCGCGGTGCTCGGCGTGGAAGGCGCGCACGGCGGCCATGTCCCGCGTGACCAGGGTGGGCGCGATGTGCTGGGGGAACTCCATGATCGCGAGCTTCTCGGGGTGGGCTCGCAGGGCCGCCGGGCTGTTGAAGACGCGCGCGCCTTCGCGCTCGGCCTGCGTCAGCAGGTGGGTGGTGTAGAGGTATTCGGCATCGAAGGGCGGGTCCTTGCGCATGAGCACGGCGTCCACCTGGCACAGCGCCACGTCGGCGGCCTCGACCTCGTCGAACCAGTCGTGGGCGTCACCCGTCAGCGTGATGCGGCGCGCATGCGCCGTGACCACGCCACCGCGCTGCCACACCAGTTGCTGCGGCTCGCAGGCCCACAGCGTGTGCCCGCGCGAGGCCGCTTCGCGCATCATGGCGAAGGTGCTGTCCTTGTGGGTCTTGAAGGATTCGAGCGGGTCGGCAACGAACAGGATGTGCGGCATGGCGTGGGGCGTAGGCGTGTGGATGTGCGAGGCGCGTGAACATGCTTGACGCATGCCTGGCATGCAGGGCGGGGCTCAGCGCTCGTCCGGCCCTTCGTGAGATGGGGGGCGGACGCGGTAGTGTTCCACGAACAGAGTGACCACACCGGCCACCAGGCCCCAGAAGGCCGAACCCACGCCCAGCAGCGTCACGCCCGACAGCGTCACCAGGAAGGTGATGAGTGCGGCCTCGCGCTTGCCCGGCTCGGCCAGCGAGGTGGCCAGGCCATTCGCGATGGTGCCCAGCAAGGCCATGCCTGCCACGCCCATGATGAGCGCCGCGGGGAAAGCCGCCAGCAGCCCGGCCACGGCCCCGCCCAGCAGGCCCATGACGATGTAGAACAGCCCTGCCCACATGGCGGCGGTGTAGCGCTTGCCGGCATCGGCATGGGCGTGCGGGTTGAGCACGATGGCCGCGGTGATGGCCGCCAAGTTGAAGGCGTAGCCGCCGAAGGGTGCCAGCAACACGGTGGTGATGCCCGACCAGCTCATCAAGGGAGAGACCGGCGGCGTGTAGCCCGACACGCGGATGGCCGACACGCCTGGCACCGCTTGCGAAGCCATGGTGACGATGAACAAGGGCACACCCATGCTGAGCACCGCGTGCCAGGACCACGTCGGCATCACGAAGACGGGTTGGGCGAATTGCAGCGTCACCTGCGAGGTGTCCAGCAAGCCCTGCGTGGCGGCAACGGCGGTGCCACCGACCAGCACGCCCAGCACCGCATAGCGTGGCCACCAGCGTTTGCCCACGAGGTAGACCATCAGCATCGTGACGATGAGCAGCGGTTGCGGCGTGGCCGCGGCAAACGACATCAGCGCGAACTTGGCCAGGATGCCCGCCAGCAGGCTGGAGGCCAGCGCGAGCGGGATGCGGTTCATGATGCGCTCGAACCAGCCTGTGGCGCCGCACAGCCACATCAGCACGCCGCAGACCAGGAAGGCGCCGACGGCCTCCGAGAGGTTCACGCCCGTGGCCGCGCTGGCGATCACCGCCGCGCCCGGCGTGGACCAGGTGATGAGGATGGGCGCGCGCGTCCACAGCGACAGGCCCAGCGTGCTCAGGCCCATGCCCAGGCCCAGGGCCAGCACCCAGGAGGTGATCTGCTCGGGTGTGGCGCCCAGCGACCGCGCCGCGTGGAAGATCAGCGCGATCGTGCTGGTGAAGCCCACCAGCGTGGCCACGAACCCGGCCGACACCGCCGACAAGGAGGTGTCACGCAGCATCTCTTTCAGATGCCGCACGCGCTCAGATCTCCACCTTCGAACCCAGCTCCACCACGCGGTTGGTGGGCAGGCTCAGGAAGTCGGCCACACCGGAGGCGTTGCGGTGCATGCTGGCGAAGAGCTTTTCGCGCCAGGGCATCATGCCGCTGCCGATGGTGGGGATGACGATGTCGCGCGACAGGAAATAGCTGGTCTCCATGTCGTCGATCTGCACGCCGTGCTTTTGCAGCAGCTTGAGTGCACGCGGCACATCGGGCTCGTCCTTGAAGCCGAAGTGCAGCATGATCTGCCAGCAGTCGTTGCCCATGTCTTCCACCTCGACGCGGTCGGCGTCGCGGATCCAGGGCACCTCGTGCGAGCGCACCGTGACGAACAGGTTTTGCGCGTGCAGCACCTTGTTGTGCTTGAGGTTGTGCAGCAGGGCGTTGGGCGTGGTGCCCGCATCGGCGTTCATGAACACCGCCGTGCCGGCCACGCGCAGGGGCGGGCTGCAGAACACCGCTTCCAGGAAGGGGTGCAGGTCGATGGCGTCCGAGCGCAGGCGCTCGCTCAGCAAGGCGCGGCCGTCCTTCCAAGTCTGCATCAGGCTGAACATGATCACGCCGATCAGCAGGGGGAACCAGCCGCCGTCGATCACCTTGATGACGTTGGCGCCGAAGTACATCACGTCGATGACGAAGAAGATGCCTGTGGCCGCGATGCACAGCGGCAAGGTGAGCCGCCAGGCGAAGCGGATCACGAAGAAGGTCATCACCGTGGTGATGAGCATGTCGATGGTCACCGTGATGCCGTAGGCGGCGGCCAGCTTGCTGCTGGAGCCAAAGAAGATCACGGCCATCACGATGCAGGCGTACAGGCTCCAGTTCACGAAGGGGATGTAGATCTGGCCGGTTTCCTTCTCGGAGGTGTGCAGCACGCGCAGGCGCGGCAGGTAACCCAGCTGGATGACCTGCTTGGTGACAGAAAACGCCGCCGAAATCAGGGCTTGCGAGGCGATGAAGGTGGCGCAGGTGGCCAGGCCCACCAGCGGGTAGAGCGCCCATTGCGGCGCCATCTCGAAGAAGGGGTTGCCGATGTTCTCGGGGTGGGCCAGCAGCATGGCGCCTTGCCCAAAGTAATTGATGACCAGCGCGGGCATCACCAGGCTGAACCAGGCCAGGCGGATGGGCAGCTTGCCGAAGTGGCCCATGTCGGCGTAGAGCGCCTCCGCCCCGGTGGCGCACAGGATGACGGCGCCCAGGGCGATGAAGGCCAGCCCGGGGTGGTTGAAGATGAAGCTCAAGGCGTGGTGCGGGCTCATGGCCACCAGCACCGAGGGGTTCTCCAGGATGTGGTGCATGCCCATGACCGCCAGCACGATGAACCACACCGCCGTGATCGGCCCGAAGAACTTGCCGATGCCGCCCGTGCCGTGCTTTTGCACCATGAACAGCAGCGTCAGCACCACCAGGGTGATGGGCACGACGAAGCGCTCCAGCCCCGGTGCGGCGACCTCCATGCCCTCGACGGCAGAGAGCACCGAGATGGCGGGCGTGATGACCCCGTCGCCAAAGAAGATGGCCGTGCCAAAGATGCCGATGGCCAGCAGCGTGGCCCGCGTTCGGGGCTTGTCCTTCACGGCCGTGGAGGCCAGCGCCAGCATGGCGATCAGGCCGCCTTCGCCGTTGTTGTCGGCGCGCAGGATGAGCGTGACGTATTTCAGCGACACGATCACCGTCAGCGTCCAGAACATCAGCGACAGGATGCCGTGGATGTTCTCCGGCGTGGGCTGGAGGTGCCCGTGCGCGAAGACTTCCTTGAAAGCGTACAGCGGGCTGGTGCCAATGTCGCCATAGACGACGCCCAGGGCACCCAGCGTCAATGCGGCGAGCTGGGATTTGCTGAGCGGAGCGTTGGATGGATGCTGCACAGAGTTGGAGCGAGAAACGACCGATCCGCCATTTTGCGCCCGTTCAGCGGGCGCGCCCACCCCACTGTGGGTGCCTTGCCCGCGCCGGCGACACGTCGCTTGACGAATCCGCCGTGTCGTGCTCTCACCCGCGTGGTCACCCGAGCCCGGCGCCGATCAGGCGTAGACCTCGGCGTTCGGGTCGGTCACAGCCAGCTCGTAGCTCGCGGCCAGCATCGCCAGACGGGCGATCACGCCATACATGTAGAAGCGGTTGGGTGCGCTGGCGCCGGGCTTCACGCCGGGGCGGGGCAACTGGGTGGGCTCGGCGAAGGCCAGGGGCACGAAGCTGGAGCCCGGGGCGTTGAGGTTCTCGTCGATGCCGCGCTCGGCGTGCACGCGGTAGAAGCCGCCCACCACGTAGCGGTCGATCATGTAGACCACCGGCTCGGCCACGGCCTCGTTCATGCGCTCGTAGGTCGGCACGCCTTCCTGGATGATGACCTGCGTCACTTCCTGGCCGTCCTTCACCACCGACATCTTGTTGCGCGTGCGGCGGTTCAGGTCGGCCAGCTCCTTGGCGTCGCGCACCGTCATGATGCCCATGCCGTAGGTGCCGTTGTCGGCCTTGACCACGACGAAGGGCTTCTCGTTGATGCCGTATTCCTTGTATTTGCGGCGCACCTTGCCAAGCAGCGCGTCCACCTGCGTCTGCAGACATTCCAGGCCGGCGCCTTCTTGGAAGTCCACCTCGTCGCACTCGCCGTGCATGGGGTTGATCAGCCAGGGGTCCATGCCCAGCAGCTTCGAGAACTTCTTGGCGACGTCCTCATAGAGCTCGAAATGCTTGCTCTTGCGGCGCACGGCCCAGCCCGCGTGCAGTGGCGGCAGCAGGTACTGCTCGTGCAGGTCTTCCAGCACCTTGGGGATGCCGGCCGACAGGTCGTTGTTGAGCAGGATCGTGCAAGGGTCGAAGTGCTTGAGTCCCAGGCGGCGCTGGGTGCGCAACAGGGGCTCCAGCGTCAGCGTGCTGCCGTCGGGCAGTTCGATGTCGGTGGGCTCCTTGATGGACTCGTCCAGCGTGCCCAGGCGCACGTTCAGGCCGGTCAGCGTGAAGATCTGGACCAGGCGCGCCAGGTTGGCCAGGTAGAAGGTGTTGCGCGTGTGCTTTTCGGGGATCAGCAGCAGGTTCTTGGCCTCTGGGCAGATCTTCTCGATGGCCGCCATCGAGGCCTGCACCGCCAGCGGCAGCATCTCGTTGGTCAGGTTGTTGAAGCCGCCGGGGAAGAGGTTGGTGTCCACCGGCGCCAGCTTGAAGCCGGCATTGCGCAGGTCCACCGAGGTGTAGAAGGGCGGCGTGTGCTCCATCCATTCCAGCCGGAACCAGCGTTCGATGGCCGGCATGGACTCCAGCATGCGCTGCTCCAACTCGTTGATGGGGCCGGTCAGTGCGGTGATGAGGTGGGGGACCATGGGTGGCGGGGGCGTCGGACGTGGAACACCCGTTCATTCTAGGAACAAGAGCAGATGGTGTCGCTTCGGCCAAAAAAAAGGGCCGCCCGAAGGCGACCCTGGTGTGACGCTCCGAAGAGCGCCTCAGCTCACTGGCCGATCACTTGTGGTAGGCCGTTTCGCCATGCGAAGTGATGTCCAGGCCTTCGCGTTCTTCTTCTTCCGGCACGCGCAGACCGATCACGACATCGACGATCTTGTAGGCGATCACCGACACCACCGCCGACCACACCACCGTCAGGCCCACGGCCTTGGCCTGGGTGATGAACTGGGTGGAGATCACGTAGTCGGCCGCAGGGATCACCGAAGCGGTCACCCAGTCACCGACGGCCGAGGGGCCGCCCAGGTTGGGCGAGTTGAAGATGCCGGTGGCCAGGGCACCGAAGATGCCACCGACGCCGTGCACGCCGAACACGTCCAGCGAGTCGTCCGCGCCCAGCAGCTTCTTCAGGCCGGTCACGCCCCACAGGCAGATCAGGCCGGCCAGCAGGCCGATGATCACGGCGCCACCCAGGCCGACGTTGCCGGCGGCGGGGGTGATGGCGACCAGGCCAGCGACAGCACCAGAGGCGGCGCCCAGCATCGAGGCCTTGCCCTTGAGCAGGGCTTCACCCAGACACCAGCCCAGCACAGCGGCCGCGGTGGCGATGAAGGTGTTGATGAAGGCCAGGGCGGCGAAGCCGTTGGCTTCCAGGGCGGAGCCGGCGTTGAAGCCGAACCAGCCCACCCACAGCAGCGATGCACCGACCATGGTCAGCGTCAGCGAATGCGGCGTGAAGGACTCTTTGCCGTAGCCGACGCGCTTGCCGACCATGTAGGCACCCACGATGCCTGCGACGGCGGCGTTGATGTGCACCACGGTGCCGCCGGCGAAGTCCAGCGCGCCCCATTGCCAGATCAAGCCAGCCTTGCCGTTCATGGCATCGACCACTTCTTTGCTGGTGTAAGCGTCAGGGCCCATCCAGAACCAGACCATGTGCGCGATCGGGGCATAGCTGAAGGTGAACCACAGCACCATGAACATCAGCACGGCCGAGAACTTGATGCGTTCTGCGAAGGCGCCCACGATCAGGCAGCAGGTGATGCCGGCGAAGGTGGCCTGGAAGGCGGCGAACACCATCTCGTACATCGGCACACCCTTGCTGAAGGTGCCGGTGGTGGCGAAGGTGCCCGCGACGTTGTCCCAGATGCCCTTCATGAACAGGCGGTCCAGGCCGCCGATGTAGGCATTGCCCTCGGTGAAGGCCAGGCTGTAGCCGTACACGAACCACAGCACGACGATCAGCGAGAAGGTCACCATCACCTGCATCAGCACGGACAGCATGTTCTTGCTGCGCACCAAGCCGCCGTAAAACAGGGCCAGGCCCGGCACGGTCATCAGGATCACCAGCAGGGTGGACACCATCATCCAGGTGGTGTCGCCCTTGTTGGGCTGCGCGGGTGCCGAAGCGGCCTCAGCGGGGGCTGCGGCGCTGGCGTCAGCGGCCGGAGCCGGTGCGGGGGTGGGTGCTGTTGCAGGTGCAACGGTGTCGGCCATGGCCGATGCCGCCACCGGGGCCGACGCTGCCGTGTCCTGAGCGTGCGAAACGCCCAGGATGCCGAAGGCGGCGAGCCCCAGCGCGATGGACGCAATGAGCTTTCTCATGAAATGCCTCTCGAAGGGTCTGAATGAAGGAGCGCGGCGAGCACACCACGCGGGTGCGGCCACACAAGGAGGGTTCAGGGAATCGGGTGTGCGGGGGTCAGAGCGCGTCCTGGCCGGTCTCGCCGGTGCGGATGCGGATGACCTGCTCCAGGCTGGTGACGAAGATCTTGCCGTCGCCGATCTTGCCGGTGCGAGCGGCCGTCTCGATGGCCTCGATGACGCGGTCCAGGATGGCTTCGTCCACGGCGGCTTCGATCTTGACCTTGGGCAGGAAATCGACCACGTACTCCGCGCCTCGGTACAGCTCGGTGTGGCCTTTCTGGCGGCCGAAGCCCTTGACTTCGGTCACGGTGATGCCCTGGACGCCGATGGCAGACAGGGCCTCACGCACTTCATCAAGCTTGAAAGGCTTGACGATGGCAGTCACCATTTTCATGGTTGTTTCTCCGGTGAGGGTGGACAGTGGGTGTGCACGGGTAACTGCATGATCTGTGCCAACGCGCCAAAACGGGGAATCGGCCTTGGTCGGTACGCCTGTGGTGCGGGACCATGCGCACCGCTTTGGCGGAACGCCTGGCGGCACGCACGTCAACGGTGCGCCTGGAGGCTGCTTGGACCAGGGCATGGAAAGAATGCACCCGAGTGGTGCGCAATGGATGCTCGCCTGTCCAGCCCGACACGGGTGCAACACCCCCTTCAGAGGGAGGGGCAAACGGGGCCGATCTGGGCAGAATCCGAGGCCATGTCGCTTGCCATCGTTCACAGCCGAGCCCTCGACGGCCTGCTGGCCCCGGAAGTCACCGTGGAGGTTCACCTTGCCAACGGTCTGCCCTCGTTCACCCTGGTGGGGCTGGCCGACACCGAGGTCAAGGAGGCCCGCGAGCGCGTTCGCGCGGCGCTGAGCAACAGCGGCCTGGAGTTCCCCGTCAACAAGCGCATCACCGTCAATCTCGCGCCGGCCGACCTGCCCAAGGAGTCGGGGCGCTTCGATTTGCCGATCGCGCTCGGCATCCTGGCCGCCATGGGCCACGTGGATGCGGGCAAGCTGGCCGAGCTGGAGTTCGCGGGTGAGCTGTCGCTGGGCGGAGAGTTGCGACCTGTGCGGGGGGCGCTGCCCATGGCGCTGGCCTTGCACCGCCAAATGCCCGGTGTGCGTCAGCGCGGGTTGGTGCTGCCCTACGCCAGTGCCTGCGAGGCCGCGTTGGTGGACAGCGCCCGGGTTCACGGTGCACGGCACCTGCTGGAGGTGGTGGAGGCCTTGCGACCCGATGGGCAGGGCACGGGCACGGACCTGTCGCGTGCGCGCGCCGATATCCCCGCTTTGGTCGACCGTGTGCAGCCTGACATGCGTGACGTGAGGGGGCAGTCGGCGGCGAAGCGCGCGCTGGAAGTGGCGGCGGGTGGCGGGCATTCACTGCTCATGGTGGGGCCTCCCGGCACCGGCAAGTCCATGCTGGCGCAGCGATTTCTGGGGCTGCTGCCCGACCTCACCCAGGACGAAGCCCTGAGCTCGGCGGCCGTGCTGAGCCTTGCGGGTCGCTTTGACGCGGCCGGCTGGCGCCAGCGGGTGCTGCGCGCGCCACACCACACGGCCTCCTCGGTGGCGCTGGTCGGCGGTGGGTCGCCCCCGCGTCCGGGCGAGATTTCCCTGGCGCACCACGGCGTCCTGTTCCTGGACGAGCTGCCCGAGTTCCCGCGCGCTGCCCTGGAAGCCCTTCGAGAACCTTTGGAGACGGGCCACATCACCATTTCGCGCGCGGCGCGGCGCCATGATTTTCCAGCGCGTTTCCAATTGGTGGGTGCCATGAACCCCTGCCCCTGCGGGCATTTCGGGAACCCGCTCAAGGCCTGCCGCTGCACGCCGGAGGTGGTGGCCCGCTACCAGGGGCGCCTCAGCGGCCCATTGCTGGACCGCATCGACGTGCAGGTGGAAGTGCCCGCCGTGCCGCCCGAGGTGCTGGCGCGCAGCCCGGATGGCGAGACCTCGGCGAGCATCGCGGCCAGGGTGCAGGCTGCCCGCTCCCGTCAGTTGCAACGCCAGGGGGTGCTCAATGTCGAGCTGTCTGGCACGCTGCTCGACGAGCATGTCCAGGCCGACCCGGCCGCGCTGGCGTTCCTGCAGGCGGCCTGTGCCAAGCTGGGTTGGTCCGGTCGGGGATACCACCGCGTGCTCAAGCTCGCGCGCACTGTGGCGGACCTGGCCGGGGCGCCGTGCATCGCATCGGCACACATGGCGGAGGCCATCCAGCACAGGCGGGTCTTGACTTCTGCCTGAGGCTGCGAGCCGGCATACTGAAGGTTCTGGCCTGGGCCACGGCTCAGAGATGAGTGACCCGCGCCCCCACCTCACTGGAGCCACATGCCCATGTCCCACATTGCCACGTTTGCATCTGTCCCAAAGCGCGCCCGCGTCTGTGCCACCAGCACCCAACGGGTGCGCCCATGGCTGGTGGGTTTGTGCCTGGCGGGCCTGTCTGTGGGGATGGCGTGGGCGCAGCCCCCGGCGCGCTCCAAAGCACCGGACAAGGTTCAGGTTCAGGATGCCTGGTTGCGCCCGACCGTGGTTGGGCAGTCGGCCACGGGGGGGTACATGAGACTGACCGCATCCCGTGACCTGCAATTGCTCGGCTTCACCAGCCCTGTGGCGACGGACGCGCAACTGCACGAGATGGTGATGGACGGCAACGTCATGCAGATGCGCGAATCGGGTGCTTTGCCGTTGCCCGCGGGCACCACGGTGGCTCTGCAGCCGGGCGCGGGGCAGCGCCACCTCATGCTGATGGGTTTGAAGCGCCAGCTCAAGGCCGGTGAGCAGGTCCAGGTGGTGCTGAAACTGAAGGCCGCCGATGGCACGGCCTTCTCGCAAACGGTGGTGGTGCCGGTCAAGGCCAAGGGGCCTACGGCAGAAGCGGAGCCGTCAGAGGGTGAGCACCACCATGTTCATGACGACGGTCACGACCACAAACACGCTCACTGATCTTCCAGGCGCCTGGGCGGGTAGGTGTCCCAGCCCTGGCAGCCAGGGCATTGCCAGAAGTAGTGCTGGCTCTCAAAGCCGCAGGCCGCGCAGCGGTAGCGCTGCAAGGGCTGGGCTGCGGTGGCCAGGGCCTGCTGCATGCGCTCGATCTCGGGCTCTTCCAAAGGCTTGTGCGTCAGCAGGCGCTCGCGGATCAGGCCTTGCGCCGCCGACAACGAAGGCTGCCTGGAAATGTGCGCCATCAGGGCCTGGCGGCGCAAGTCGCCATCGGGCTGCAGGGCGTTGAGGGCCAGCAAGACATCCACCGACGGAGCCTGTGCGTACAAGCTTTCCAGCTTGCCCAGCGCCGTGGCGGTGTGTCCGCAGGCTTGGGCGCAGCGCGCGTAGTCCATCGCGATGAGGGCGAAGGCCTGCGGTTGTACCGCCAACAGCTCTTCCCAGGCGCGCAAGGCCTCGGCGTTCTGGCCCATGCGCATGAAGCGCTGGCCCATCATCACCAGGGGGCGTGCGGCCTGCGGCGCGGCCTCTCGTGCACGCACCAGGGCCTGGGCGGCTTCTTCCGGGTGGCTGCGTGCATCGGCCTCGTGGGCGATTTCGCACCAGTGGTGGGCCGTGCGTTGCGAGAACGAGCCTGTGCCGGCCGCTTCCAGTTGGTGGGCCATCTCGATGGCCGGGTGCCAGTTGCGCGAACGCTCGTGCAGCGACAGCAGCGCCAGGCGTGCGTCGGTGCTGAAGGCGGTGCCGTCGAGCGCCTGGAAGGCTTCCTCGGCGCGGTCGAACAGGCCGGCCTTCATGAAGTCCTGGGCCAGGGCGTGCTGTGCGCGTTCGCGCTCATCGCGCTTCAGATCGGCGCGGGCCAGCAGGTGCTGGTGCACGCGGATGGCGCGTTCGTACTCGCCGCGTCGGCGGAACAGGTTGCCCAGGGCGAAATGCAGGTCCGAGGTGTCGGGGTCGTGCTGCACAGCCTCGATGAAGGCGTCGATGGCCTTGTCCTGTTGCTCGTTGAGCAGCAGGTTCAGGCCTTTGAAATAGGCTTGGGGCGAGGCTTGGTCTTCGCGCTTGAGTTGGCGCAGGTCCATGCGCGAGGCCATCCAGCCCAGCACGAATGCGCCTGGCAGGGCCAGCAGCAGCCAGTAGAAATTGAAGTCCATGGGTGTGTCAGGCCACCAGGGCCAGCCTCATTTCGCCGGTTTGCGCGGCGCGGGCATGTCGGGTGGGAAGGGCAGTTCGCTGGGCAGCGAGGGCGGTCCAGCCGCATCACCAGCATCGCCTGTGCCTGCTTTGCCGCCCGATTTGGCGGCGCCAGGCACGGGCTCGGGCATCAGCAGTTGGCGGTTGCGCGCGTCACGGCGGTGGCGCCACCAACTGGGCACCATGGACAGCACGCCCGTGGCACAGCCGAGCGCAAACACGCCGAGCACCACGAACACCATCGGGCCTTGCCAGTACCAGCCGAACATCCATTTCAGTTCGACCAGGTGTTGGTTGTTCAGTGCGAAAGCGAACAACACGAAAAACAGCAGGCCGCGCCACAACCAGGTCAGTGCTCGCATGGGTGTTCAGCAGAAGGTTCAGGTCGAGGGGGTGTCGGCGACGGCCGGTGCGGCCGCTGCCTCCCCCGAAGTATCCACCGTGTCCACGCCTTCGCGCAGCGCTTTGCCGGGTTTGAAGTGCGGCACCAGCTTCTCGGGGATCAGCACTTGCTCGCCCGAGCGCGGGTTGCGGCCCATGCGGGGCGGGCGGCGGTTGATGGAGAAGCTGCCAAAGCCGCGGATTTCGATGCGGTGGCCCCTGGCCAGTGCTTCCGACATGGCGTCCAGGATGGTCTTGACGGCGAATTCTGCGTCGCGCTGGGTGAGCTGGCTGAAGCGTTCGGCCAGCCGGGCGACGAGGTCGGATCGGGTCATGGGTGCGGCGGAAGCTGGCGTCCGGTTGGGGTGTCCGGAGGGTGAGTCCGGGAGGGACTGAGGTGAGCGGCGGCGTCGGGTCTGTGACCTGAGCCCCGCTCAACTCAATCCCCGATCACGCCAGGCCGAGGCCTGGACGCGATGGGGTGAGGTGCCAGGAACGCGGGCTGGATCAGCCGTTGTTCTGGTCCAGCTTTGCCTTCAGCAGGGCGCCCAGGCTGGTGGTGCCGGAGCCTTCCTTGGTGGTATCGGCGCGCAGCGATTGCATGGCTTCTTGCTGCTCGACGTTGTCCTTGGCCTTGATCGACAGCTGGATGCCGCGGGTCTTGCGGTCCACGTTGATGATCAGGGCGGTGACTTCGTCGCCTTCCTTCAGCACGTTGCGGGCGTCTTCCACGCGGTCGCGGGAGATTTCCGAAGCCCGCAGGTAGCCGATGATGTCTTCACCCAGGGTGATTTCGGCACCCTTGGCATCCACGGTCTTGACCACGCCGGTGACGGTGGCGCCACGGTCATTGAGGGTGGTGAAGTTGGTGAAGGGATCGGAGTCCAGCTGCTTGATGCCCAGGGAGATGCGCTCGCGCTCGACGTCGATGGCCAGCACGATCGCTTCGACTTCCTGGCCCTTCTTGTAGTTGCGCACGGCGGCTTCGCCAGGCTCGTTCCAAGACAGGTCGGACAGGTGCACCAGGCCGTCGATGCCGGCAGCCAGACCCACGAACACGCCGAAGTCGGTGATCGACTTGACGGGGCCCTTGACCTTGTCGCCGCGGTTGAAGTTCTGCGCGAAGTCGTCCCAAGGGTTCGGCTTGCACTGCTTCATGCCCAGGGAGATGCGACGCTTGTCTTCGTCGATTTCCAGGACCATGACTTCCACTTCGTCGCCCAGGTTGACGATCTTGTTGGGGGCCACGTTCTTGTTGGTCCAGTCCATTTCGGAGACGTGCACCAGGCCTTCGATGCCCGGTTCGATCTCGACGAAAGCACCGTAGTCAGCGATGTTGGTGACCTTGCCGAACAGGCGGGTGCCGGCGGGGTAACGGCGCGACACGCCAACCCACGGATCGTCGCCCATCTGCTTCAGGCCCAGCGAGACGCGGTTCTTCTCGGCGTCGAACTTCAGGACCTTGGCGGTCAGTTCCTGGCCAACCGTCACGACTTCGGACGGGTGACGGACACGTCGCCATGCCATGTCGGTGATGTGCAGCAGGCCGTCGATGCCGCCGAGGTCCACGAACGCACCGTATTCGGTGATGTTCTTGACCACGCCTTCGACGATGGCGCCTTCGCGCAGCGTTTCCATCAGCTTGGCGCGCTCTTCGCCCATCGAAGCTTCGACCACAGCGCGGCGCGACAGCACCACGTTGTTGCGCTTGCGGTCCAGCTTGATGACCTTGAATTCCATGGTCTTGCCTTCGAACGGCGACATGTCTTTGACAGGACGCGTATCGAGCAGCGAGCCGGGCAGGAAGGCACGGATGCCGTTGACCAGAACGGTCAGACCGCCCTTGACCTTGCCGTTGACGGTACCGGTCACGAAGTCGCCAGACTCCAGTGCGGTTTCCAGCGACAGCCACGAGGCCAGGCGCTTGGCCTTGTCGCGCGACAGGATGGTGTCGCCGTAGCCGTTTTCGATGGCGTCGACCGCCACGGAGACGAAGTCGCCGACTTGGACTTCGATTTCGCCCTGGTCGTTCTTGAACTCGTCGAGGGGCACATAGGCCTCGGACTTCAGACCGGCGTTGACAACCACGAAGTTGTGCTCAACGGCCACCACCTCGGCGGTGATGACTTCGCCGGTGCGCATGTTGGTGCGCTGCAGCGACTCTTCAAAAAGGGCGGCAAAAGATTCAGACATGGAATTTCCTGTGCTGGCGCGAACCAGCGAAAACGCTCGGATCGACAGGAACGACCAGAGCGGGTTGGGTTGAAGAACATGACACCCGGGCGGCTCAAAAAGAAGGAGCCACCCTGATCGCTCGCGTCCTTGCCTGGCAGCAGGGACGGGGCGTCACAGCCTTGTTGTCACGGTGTGTGACCTTTGGCCTGGCGGTCAGCGTGGACAGGAGCGCAGCTCAGTGCCGAACGATGACGTGGGGCCAGCCCTGAACCCACCAGCCCAGCACGGTGTCGACGGATTCGTCGATGCTCAGTGCGGAGTTGTCGAGCTTTCGGGCGTCTGCAGCAGGGGCCAGGGGCGCCACCGCGCGGGAGGTGTCCCGCAGGTCACGCGCTTCCAAGTCTGCGCAGATCTCATCAAGGGTAACAGAAAACCCTTTAGAAATCAATTGCTTATGCCGCCGCTCGGCGCGCTGGGCGACGCTGGCGGTCAAAAACACCTTCAGGGCGGCGTCGGGAAACACCACCGTGCCCATGTCGCGGCCGTCGGCGACCAGGCCTGGCAGGCCGCGGAAGGCCTTTTGCAGCTCCAACAGGGCTTGGCGCACGCCAGGGTAGGCCGACAGGCGCGAGGCGGCTTGGCCGATTTCCTCGCGGCGTACGGCCTCGCTGACGTCGCGGCCATCGACCCAGATGTGTTCGCGGTCAAAGCGCAGCGCGATGCCTTCGCCCAACTGCCGGGCGAGCTGTTCGAGCGCGTTGGCGTCGTTCAGGTCGGTGCCCTGCTCCAGCGCGAGCAGGCCGGTGATGCGGTAGAGCGAGCCGGAATCCAGGAACTGGTAGCCCAGGCGGGTCGCCAGGGCGCTGGCCAGGGTGCCCTTGCCCGAAGCGGTGGGGCCGTCCACGGTGATGACGGGGATCCAGTCGGGGTGGGTGCGGGCGACCTGGAAGAGCGCCTCGAAGTAATCGGGGAAGGTCTTGGCGACGCAGCGGGGGTCTTCGATGCGCACCGACACCGGCTTCGTCTTCACTGCCGAGGGTGCCAGCGGGTTGAAGGCGGCCAGCGAGAAGCACATGGCCATGCGGTGGTCGTCGTAGGTGTGGATGCTGGCGTGCTGCCAGCCGGTCTGCTCACCCTGGCTGACCGGCGGCGTCACCTCGATGAAGTCTTCGCCTTCGACCACGGTGGCGCCCAGTTTGCGCAGCTCCTTGGCCATGGCCGCGATGCGGTCCGTTTCCTTGACGCGCCAGCTCGCGATGTTGCGCAGCCGGGTCGTGCCTTGGGCATACAGCGCCATCACGGCCAGCGTCATGGCCGCGTCGGGGATGTGGTTGCAGTCGAGGTCGATGGCGTTCAGGGGCCATGCGCCGCGTTGGACTTCCAGCCAGTTCGGGCCGGCCGTGACTTTGGCGCCCATGGCCTGAGCGGCTTCGACAAAGCGGATGTCGCCCTGGATGGAGGCGCTGCCCACGCCTTCGATGCGCGCCGGCTCGTCGATGCCGGCGATGGCGCCCGCGGCGATGAAGTAGGACGCCGAAGAGGCATCGGCTTCGACGTGGATGCTGCCAGGCGACTGGTAGCGGCTGCCCTGCGGGATGACGAAACGCTGCCAGCCCTCGCGCTGCACCTGGATGCCGAAGCGCGCCAGCAGGTTCAGCGTGATCTCGATGTAGGGTTTGGAGATGAGCTCACCGATGACCTCGATGGTCAGGGGCTGGTCTTGCGAGACCAGCGGCAGCGACAGCAGCAGGGCGGTCAGGAACTGGCTGGAGACGTCGCCACGCACCTGGATGGGCGCCGAGAGCTTGAGTTGGCCGCCGGCCAGGCGCAGCGGCGGGTAGCCCTCCTGGCCCGTGCACTCGACGTTGCAGCCCAGCGGGCGCAAGGCATCGACCAGGTCACCGATGGGGCGTTCGTGCATGCGCGGGATGCCGCTGAGCGTGAAGACACCACCTTGCGTGGCCGACAGCAGCGCCAGGGCCGCGGTCAGCGGGCGCATGGCCGTGCCGGCGTTGCCCAGGAACAGGTCGGCGTGCAGCACCGAGAGCTTGCCGCCCAGGCCGGTGATGTGGACGGTGTCGCCTTGCTGGTCGAGTTCGCAGCCCAAGGCGCGCAGGGCCTCGAGCATCACTCGGGTGTCGTCCGAGGCCAGCAGGTCGTGGACCACGGTGGTGCCTTCGCTCAGGCCGGCCAGCAGCAGCACGCGGTTGGAGATGCTTTTGGAGCCAGGCAGGCGCACGGTGCCGCCGGCGGACAGCAGCGGGGGCAGGTCGAGGAAGGCGGTGGTGTACATGCGGGGCGGTCGTGCAAAGCGTTCGGTCAGGCGGGCGATCTTGCGGGTGCTCAAGGGGCCGGCAGCTGCAGGGTGCGCGTGGCCATGGCTGCGTTCAACGCGCCCCGGGCTTGCCCGCGGGGATGGGCTGCCCGGGATTGAGTTGCCACTTGCTGCGGGCGTCGGAGGCTGTCTGGATCATGCGCTGCAATTCGGGACCTTCCCAGGCGCGCATCTGGGCTTCCAGCGTGTCCAGGGCCTGGCGGAAGGCTTCGGATTGCTTGAGCACTTCCTCGCGGTTGGACAGCAGGATGTCGCGCCAGATGGTGGGGTCGCTCGCGGCGATGCGGCTGAAGTCTCGGAAGCCCGGGCCGGCCAGCGACAGGTATTCCTGTCCACCTGGCTGCTGGCCCATGGCCATCATGTACGCGAAAGCCAGCAGGTGCGGCAGGTGGCTGACGGCGGCGAAGGCCGCATCGTGGTGCTCGGGCGTCATCTTCAGCACCTGGCAGCCCACGGCCGACCACACGTCGGTGGCTTTTTGCACCAGCACTGGGTCGGTTTGCTCCAGTGGCGTGAGGATCAGCTTGCGGCCCTGGTAGAGCGCCGCGTCGGCGTGCTCGATGCCCGCGACCTCGCGCCCGGCAATCGGGTGGGCCGGCACGAACGAGGGCAGGCGCTCTTTGAGCACACGCCGGGCGGCATCGACCACATCGCGCTTGGTGGAGCCCACGTCCATGAAGAGCACGCCCGGGTCCACCAGGTGGCGGATGGCCTTGAACGTGCCCTCGGAGGCCGCCACGGGCACGGCGATCAGCACGATGTCCGAGCCGGAGACGGCCAGCAGCGCCGATTCGGCGGCCACGTCGATCACGCCCATTCGGCGCGCTTTCTCGACCGTGGAGGGCGACTTGCTGTAGCCGATGACGCGCTTGACCAGGCCGGCTTTCTTGAGTGCCAGTGCGAAAGAGCCGCCCATCAGGCCGCAGCCGATCAGACCGAGCTGGTTGAACATGGGTGGGGTGTCCTGCGGCTCAGTGCACGTCCAGCGGGTAGCTGCCGAGCACCTTGAAGAAAGAGCACTGGGCGCGCAGCTCGTCGAGCGCAGCGGCCACGTTGTCCTGGACGGGGTGGCCGGCCAGGTCGATGAAGAAAACGTACTCCCACTGGCCGGAGCGCGCCGGGCGCGACTCGAAACGGCTCATGGACACGCCGTGGCGCTTGAGCGGCACCAGCAGGTCATGGACGGCGCCGGGGCGGTTGTCCACCGACACCACCAGGCTGATGCAGTCGTGGCCTGTGGGCGCAGCGGGCGTGGCCACGGCTTGCGGGCGCACGATGACGAAGCGCGTGCGGTTGTGGGCCTCGTCCTGCACGGCAGCTTGCACCACGTGCAGGCCGTACTGACTGGCGGCACGTTCGCTGGCCAGGGCGGCGATGCGGGCATCCTGCGCGGCCATGCGGGCACCTTCGGCATTGCTGGACACGGCGCGGCGCTCGGCGTGGGGCAGGTGCTGGCTCAGCCAGCCTTGGCACTGGGCCAGGGCTTGCGGGTGCGCGGCCACCACCTCGACGCCCTCGCGGCCGAGGTCCTTGCGCAGCAGGTTGTGCGTGACCATCAGGCTGGTCTCGCCCACGATGGACAGCGGCGATTGCAGCAGCAAATCCAGGGAGCGGGCCACCACGCCTTCGGTCGAATTCTCGATGGGCACCACGCCGAAGTCGGCCGATTGGGCCGAGGTGGCGCGGAAGACTTCGTCGATCGAGGGGCAGACCACCGCGTCGATGGACGAGCCGAAATAGTTCAGCGCCGCCTGTTCGCTGAAGGTGCCGATGGGGCCGAGGAAGGCTACGCGCTGGCGACCCTCCAGGGCACGGCAGGCCGACATGATCTCGCGCCAGATCGGGGCGATGCTGTCGTTGCGCACGGGGCCGGGGTTGCCGTTCTTGACGCGGTCGATGACCTGGGCCTCGCGGTCCGGGCGGAACACGGGCGAGCCATCGAGCTTCTTGACCTCGCCGACGGCCTGGGCCAGCTGTGCCCGTTCGTTGAGCAGGGCCAGCAGTTGCTGGTCCACCGCGTCGATCTTCACGCGCAGCTCACCCAGTTGCTCGTCCACCGGACGGCCATCGGGCTGGAAGTGGGCGGCGGTGGAAGAGGAGGAGACGGAGGAGGGGGTGTCAGCCATGGCTTGCCGCGAACTGCTTCAGGTGGTCGACCAAGGCCTGCACGCCAGCCAGGGGCATGGCGTTGTAGATGGAGGCGCGCATGCCGCCCACGCTCTTGTGGCCCTTGAGTTGCAGCAGGCCGGCGGCCTGGGTGCTCGCCAGGAAGGCCGCGTTCAGGCTGTCGTCCGGCAGGAAGAAGGGGATGTTCATGCGCGAACGGCAATCGGCAGCCACCTTGTTGGTGTAGAAGCCGGAGCCATCGATGTAGTCGTACAGCAGCCGGGCCTTGGCGATGTTGCGCGCCTCGATGGCGGCCAGGCCGGTCAGCTCGCCTTGCGGCGTCACCTCGCGCTGCTTCAGCGCCCACTGGAACACCAGCCCGGCGATGTACCAGGCGTAGGTGGGCGGCGTGTTGTACATGGAGCCGTTGTCGGCCACGACCTGGTAGTCGAAGGCCGAGGGCGTGTCGGGCAGCGCGTGCCCGATCAGGTCTTCGCGCACGATGACCAGGGTCAGGCCCGAGGGGCCGATGTTCTTCTGGGCGCCGGCATAGGCCAGGCCCACGCGCGACCAGTCGATGGCGCGGGAAGCGATGTGCGAGGAACAGTCGATCACCAGCGGCGCCTTCGAGCCCAGCGCCGCCAGGTCGGGCAACGCGTGCATCTCCACGCCGTGGATGGTCTCGTTGCTGCAGACGTGCACATAGGCCGCATCGTCCGACAGCTGCCAGCTGCCGTAAGCCGGCAGCGTGGTGTGCTTGTCGCCCTCGTTGCTGGCGGCCACCTTGGCCGTGCAGTACTTGCGCGCTTCCTTGGCCGACTTCTGCGACCACGACCCCGTGATGACGTGGTCCACCACGCCGCCGCGCGACAGGTTCATCGGGATGATCGCGTTCTCGGCGATCGCGCCGCCCTGCATGAACAGCACCTTGAAGTGCGAGGGGATGCCCAGCAGGGTGCGCAGGTCGGCCTCGGCCTGTGCGGCGATCGAGGTGAACTCCTTGCCCCGGTGGCTCATCTCCATGACGCCCATGCCCGAGCCGCGCCAGTCCAGCATCTCGGCCGCTGCTTGCTGCAGCACCTCTTCAGGCAGCGTGGCCGGACCGGCCGAGAAGTTGAAGGGGCGAGGCGATGTGGACATGGACAGGCGCAGAGCAGGGGGCGGGTGACGCGGGCGTCAGGAGGGCACCGTCAAACGGTCACTTCTTGGCGGGCTTGGCGGCCGGCTTGGCGGCGGGGGCCTCGCCACCTTGCGCGGCGTTCTGAGCGGCCATGGCCTGGCTCAGCTTGCCACCGCTGGCGGTGTCGATGATCTTGCGGATGTTGTCCTGCAGGGCTTGCAGCTTGGGGTCGACCTGCGGACGGGCGTCGTTGGAGACCTTGTCGATCAGCGTCTTCTGCAGCTCGGGGATGATGCCCTGGTACTTCTTCAGCACGGGCGAATCCAGCATGGTGCCCAGCTGCTTGAGCTCCTCTTCGGTGAACTTGTCTTCCAGCACGCTGGCCACGGCGGCGGGGCCGACCTTGTTGGCGCTGGCCTTGACCACGGGCGTGGCGCTGTCCTGGTACTTCTGCAGCTCGGCATCGATCTGTTGGCCGGCGGCTTCGCGCTTCTCGGGCGGCACCAGGCCGATCGCGGGCTGCACGAACTGACCCATCAGCTGACGGGCCGGGGCTTGCGTGATGTCGGAGGCCAGGCCGTCCAGGGCGGCCTTCTGGGCGATCGGCAGGCGCAGGATCTGCTCGCGCTTGTCGGCGTGGGCGGGCAAGGCGACCAGGGTCAGCGTGGCGGTCACAGCGGCGGCCCAGGCGGTTTGACGGAAATTCATCGGATGTCCTTGGTTCGTGGAAACAGGGGCCGCATCTTGGCCCCGCTGCGTGTCAGAGTGGCGTCAGGCTTCGGAGGTTCCGTCGCCGTTGTCGGGGGTGTCGGTGCCAGTGTCGCCGATGTCTTCGGCGCCATCCTCGCCCTCGGCCGGCACGTTCGCATCGTTTTCCACGATGCGCTGCAGGCCAATCAGCTTGGCGCCTTCGTCGAGCGCGATCAGCGTCACACCTTGCGTGGCGCGGCCGAGTTCACGGATCTCCGCGACGCGGGTGCGCACCAGCACGCCCTTGTCGGTGATCAGCATGATCTCGTCTTCCGGTCGCACCAGCGTGGCCGCGACGACCTTGCCGTTGCGCTCGGACTGCTGGATGGCGATCATGCCCTTGGTGCCGCGACCGTGGCGGGTGTACTCGACGATGCTCGTGCGCTTGCCGTAGCCGTTCTCGGACGCCGTCAGCACCGATTGCGTCTCGTCTTCGGCCACCAGCATGGCGATGACCGACTGGCCCTCTTCCAGCATCATGCCGCGCACACCGCGGGCGCCGCGACCCATCGGACGCACATCGTCCTCGTCGAAGCGCACGGCCTTGCCGCCGTCAGAGAACAGCATCACATCGTGCTTGCCGTCGGTCAGGGCCGCGCCCACCAGCACATCGCCCTCGTCCAGGCCCACGGCGATGATGCCGGCCTTGCGCGGGTTGCTGAAGTCGGTCAGCGGGGTCTTCTTGACCGTGCCCATCTTGGTGCCCATGAAGACATAGTGATCTTCAGGGAAGCTGCGGAACTCGCCTGTCAGCGGCAGCACCACGTTGATGCGCTCGTCCTTTTCCAGCGGGAACATGTTGACCATGGGCTTGCCGCGCGAGTTGCGCGAGCCCTGCGGCACTTCCCAGACCTTGATCCAGTACACGCGACCGCGGTTGCTGAAGCACAGGATGTAGTCGTGCGTGTTGGCGATGAAGAGCTGGTCGATCCAGTCGTCTTCTTTCGTCGCCGTGGCCTGCTTGCCGCGACCGCCGCGCTTTTGCGAGCGGTACTCGCTCAGCGGCTGGCTCTTGATGTAGCCGGTGTGCGAGATCGTCACCACCATGTCGGTGGGCGTGATCAGGTCTTCGGTGCCCAGCTCCTGCGCGTTGTGCTCGATGGTAGAGCGGCGTGCGCCCAGCTTGGTCTGGCCGAACTCGGTGCGGATGGCGCCCAGCTCGTCGGAGATGATGGTCGAGACACGCTCCGGCTTGGACAGGATGTCCAGCAGGTCGGCGATCTGCGACATCACGTCCTTGTACTCGCCGATGATCTTGTCCTGCTCCAGGCCCGTCAGGCGTTGCAGGCGCATCTGCAGGATCTCGCCGGCCTGGTCTTCGCTCAGGCGGTACAGGCCGTCCGACTGCATGCCGAAGCTCAGTGGCAGGCCTTCCGGGCGGTAGAGCTGCGGGTTGCCATCGACGCGCGACAGCATCTCGCGCACCAGGCCCGAATCCCAGCTCTTGGCCATCAGGGCCGTCTTGGCCACCGGCGGCGTCGGCGATGTCTTGATGGTTTCGATGAACTCGTCGATGTTGGCCAGCGCCACGGCCAGGCCTTCCAGCACGTGGCCGCGTTCGCGCGCCTTGCGCAGCTCGAACACGGTGCGGCGGGTCACGACCTCGCGGCGGTGTTCCAGGAAGACCGTGATCAGGTCCTTCAGGTTGCACAGCTTGGGCTGGCCGTCGATCAGGGCCACCATGTTGATGCCGAAGGTGTCCTGCAGCTGCGTCTGCTTGTACAGGTTGTTCAGCACCACCTCGGGCACTTCGCCGCGCTTCAGTTCAATCACCACGCGCATGCCGGACTTGTCGGATTCGTCCTGGATGTGGCTGATGCCTTCGATCTTCTTCTCGTTGACCAGCTCGGCGATGCGCTCCAGCAGGTTCTTCTTGTTCACCTGGTAGGGGATCTCGTCGACGATGATCGCCTGGCGGTCGCCCTTGCCGATGTCTTCGAAGTGCACACGGGCGCGCATGACCACGCGGCCACGGCCGGTGCGGTAACCCTCACGCACACCGCTCAGGCCGTAGATGATGCCGGCGGTGGGGAAGTCTGGCGCAGGGATGATCTCCATGAGCTCATCGACCGAGCAGTCCGGGTTGCGCAGCGAGTGCAGGCAAGCGTCCACGACCTCGTTGAGGTTGTGCGGCGGGATGTTGGTGGCCATGCCGACCGCGATGCCGGCCGAGCCGTTGATCAGCAGGTTGGGCAGGCGCGCCGGCAGCACCAAGGGCTCTTTCTCCGAGCCGTCGTAGTTGGGTCCGAAGTCGACGGTTTCCTTGTCGATGTCGGCCAGCATCTCGTGGGCGATCTTGGCCAGGCGGATTTCGGTGTACCGCATGGCGGCGGCGTTGTCACCATCGATCGAGCCGAAGTTGCCCTGGCCATCGACCAGCATGTGGCGCAGCGAGAAGTCCTGCGCCATCCGCACGATGGTGTCGTACACGGCGGAGTCACCGTGCGGGTGGTACTTGCCGATGACGTCGCCGACGATGCGTGCCGACTTCTTGTAAGGCCGGTTCCAGTCGTTGTTCAGCTCGTGCATGGCGAACAACACGCGCCGGTGCACCGGCTTCAAGCCGTCGCGGGCGTCCGGCAGGGCGCGCCCGACGATCACGCTCATCGCGTAATCCAGATACGAACGCCGCATCTCCTCTTCGAGGCTGATGGGCAGGGTTTCCTTGGCGAATGACGTCATGCGTGCTTCACATTGAGAGAGACACGGCCCGAGGCGACCCAGGCCGCCTTGCCGATGTGGCCCACCAGTTCACGACCGAAAACGTCGCGCGGATGACGGGCAGGGAAGCGAAAGGTGCATTGTAATTGGCCCGTCATGTCGTGACGAAACAACAAGATGTCACGTTCCCAGCTGTGAACGCGGGCGCCACTTGAGCGGAGTTTTCGCTGTGGCACAATGAATTCGTTAGTCTCGTCGGGTCTTGTACCTGGGGAGTCGCCTGTCACCAGGCCGTTCGCAGCCATTTGCTGCGTCTAATTCGTGAGGATCTGCATGAACAAGTTCAATAAGGTTGCTGCCCTGTTTGCCACGGTTGCCATGGCTGGTGGCGCATTCGCCCAAACCGCCCAAACCACGGTCGATAACTGGCGCGCCACCGACGGCACCGTCTGGAAGAATGGCACCAACGAATACTGCTGGCGTGACAACCCTTGGACCCCGGCCACCGGCGTCCAAGGTTGTGACGGCGTGCCCGCACCGGCACCTGCTCCCGCCCCCGCTGCTGCGCCCGCACCGGCTCCTGCCGCTGCTCCCACGCCCGCTCCGGTCGCTGCTCCCGTGGCACCCGCCACCGAGAAGGTCAGCTTCGCTGCTGACGCTTTCTTCGACTTCGACAAGGCTGTTCTGAAGCCCGAAGGCAAGGCCAAGCTGGACGACCTGGCCGACAAGGTCAAGGGCATCACCCTGGAAGTCATCATCGCCGTCGGTCACACCGACTCGGTGGGCACCGATGGTTACAACCAGAAGCTGTCCGAGAAGCGCTCTGAGGCCGTCAAGTCCTACCTGGTTGGCAAGGGCATCGAAGCTTCGCGCGTTTACGTCGAAGGCAAGGGCGAGAAGCAACCTGTGGCCGACAACAAGTCTGCCGACGGCCGCGCCAAGAACCGCCGCGTCGAAATCGAAGTGGTCGGCACCCGCGCCAAGTGATCCTGATGGTGCGCTGACGCCTGCGGGATGGCAGGCAGCACGCACCTCTGATCGCCAAGAAGCCCTGCGCTGTGCGCGGGGCTTTTTTTCGCCTGAACGTGGCCAAGCATCCTCGGCCGCCGCACATGGCGCGGGACGCGCTGTGAGCGATCCAAGTCCAGCCACCCAGGCCGCGGTCATGAAAAAGGCGACCCGCAGGTCGCCTTTGGATCGCCGGATGGGCGGGGTGGCTTGTCGCTCAGACCAGCGACACGTCCTTGCCGCTCAGTCGCTTGGCCAGTTGCGTGGCCATGCGGTTGGTCGTGCCGTAAATCGACAGCTGCGGGTTGGCGCCGATGCTGGTCGGGAAGACCGAGCCATCGTGCACCGACAAATTGCTGAGCTGCCAATGCACGCCATCGGGTCGCACGACGCCGAGCTTCTCGGTGCCGCCCATGCGGCATCCACCCATGATGTGGGCCGAGCCGATGCCTGCGTAATAAGGCTTCATCTCGAAGGCCTCGATCGCAGCCTTGGCCTGGGCCCAGCTGGTGTAAGCGTCGGCCTGCTCGTGCGTGGGCAACACCGATTTGGCGCCCGCCGCGAACTGGATTTCCGCCATGGACAGCATGGACTGCTTGAGGCCGGCCATGATGTAGTCGGTCAGGGGGTAGTTCAGCAACGGGCTGCCATCCACATTCAGCATCACCGTGCCGCCCTGGGATTCCGGGTGGAAGCCGTCGCGCAGCAGCGTCAGCATCATCTGGGTGTGCGGATAGGCGGCGAAGCGCTCGGCCAGTTTCTGGCCGTAGCTGCCCAACAGCACGGACACCAGGCCCGGGTGCAGCGGCGTGGCTTCGAGCTTGTAGCCGATCGGGCCGTTGAACGGTGCGTTGTGCACGAAGTGGTCTGAATAGATCGACTGCGGCGCACCGGCCCAGGCTTCCACGCGCTCGTTGAACACGCCGGCAGACATCGTCACCGGGTGCAGGAAGGTGCGGGTTCCGAGCAGGCCGTGCGGGTCCGGCGCCTTGGAGCGCTTGAGCAGGGCCGGCGAGTTGATGGCACCGCCCGCCACCACGTAGTGGCGCGCCGTGACGCGCATGACCTTGTCGGACGTCTTGGTGCCATTGATGCGGATGGGCACGCAGACGAGGGACTTGACCTTGTCGCCTTCGATCTCGAACTCTTGTGCGCGGGTCTGGTGGAACAAGCGTGCGCCAGCCTGCAGCGCGCTGGGGATGGTCGTCACCAGCATCGACTGCTTGGCGTTGGTGGGGCAACCCAGTCCGCAGGAGCCGAGGTTGTAGCAGCCCTTGACGTTGCGCGGGATGACCTCGGCCGAGATGCCCAGCTTCTTGGCGCCCGTGCGCAGCAGCTCGTTGTTCAGGTTGGGGGGAACCTCGTCCCAGCGGTGCATGTTCAGGCGCTTTTCGGCCTGGGCAAACCACGGCGCCATCGCTTCTTCAGAGAAGTCCTTGAGGTCGAACTGCTCTTGCCAGTAGC
>Ga0265316_10000751_pt1 | contig 35804 bp, 40 predicted proteins | sample 4522metaG_FD_202092 | JGI IMG/M metagenome (GOLD analysis project Ga0265316, IMG submission 202092) | Rhizosphere microbial communities from Carex aquatilis grown in University of Washington, Seatle, WA, United States - 4-5-22 metaG | ecosystem: Host-associated > Plants > Roots > Rhizosphere >...
GAACATCGTATTGGTGTTGTTGTTCGCCGCATTCACAAGCGAGGTGGCTGCCTCGCTCAGTTCGGCTAGCGTGAGAGACCGGGTTGCGGCCATGCGCACAAGCAGGTTGGACGACCATGGCAGCCAGTTGCGGGCCTGGGCAATCGCTCGTGCGCTGGCGTCGAGAATTCCGATTTCGCTGGCCGCGTAGCTGAAGTGCAGACAACGTCCGGTGCCGACCATCAACCTCATGTCGTCAAAGTGGTATCCGATGAGCCCTGGCACAAGGAGGCCCTCGGCGATCTGCTCGACGGCACGAAGTGCCCAGTGCCGGAAGTCTTGGGCCGGTACGGCAACCCATGAGAACGCGCTATCGGGGCGGCTCGCTCCCTTGGGCACGATGGCCAAACCCGGGACACCGGAGGCAAAGCGCACCTCGAGCGATGGGTTTCCCACGGCCATGAGATAGTCGGCTGGATCGGTCGACCTGTGCCAAGCCCCACACCAGCATGGCTGTCGCGACGGCGGAAAGCAGATGTGGGTCCAGGGCCGGTACTTCTCCGGAATCCACGCGCCGTCGAGTCCTGCGCCAGGCATGGCCACCACCATCAGGAGAGGCCCAGTCAATGGATCGAGCCGCGCAACCCCGCGCGGACACCACGGCTCGACCAGTGCCGCAAGTGCCTGACGTGGAAAACACAGCAGTCCGGTCGTCGTGGCCGAGGCCGCTCCGACGAACCAGCGTCGCGTGCAAAGAGCCATGGTCCCCATCCTGCACGGGGGACTGACACGGGTTGTGCGCACATTCGCCGCTTGCGCGAAAGTGAGTCAGACCAGTGTGGTACGCATCCAGAATACGATGAAAGAACAGCAGCAATGAGCATGCGGGTGCGGATTCACCGGGGCAGCCACGAGATCGGCGGGAACTGCGTCGAGGTCGAGTCGGGTGGAGCGCGCATCGTGCTGGACCTGGGCCGGCCGCTCGACGCCGGGCATGACGATGACGTTCCCCTTCCACCCATATCGGGGCTGGACGGCGACGACCCGTCGCTATTGGGCGTGTTGATTTCGCACCCGCACCAGGACCACTACGGGCTGGCCCACGGGATTTCTGAGAAGGTTCCCATCCTCATGGGCGAGGCCGCCAGCAACATTCTCCGGCGGGCGGCATTCTTTGGCATCGGTGACCTAATGGCCACGCCCACCGGACTGTTGCGTGATCGGCAACCGTTCGCGCTGGGACCGTTTCGTATCACGCCCTTCCTGGTCGACCACAGCGCGTTCGACTCCTATTCGCTGCTGATCGAGGCTGGTGGCCGTCGCCTATTTTACACTGGCGACTTCCGCGCTACCGGCGCCAAGGCAGCGCTGTTCCACCGTCTGCTGCGCGACCCGCCTGAGCCGGTCGACGTGCTGCTGATGGAGGGAACCCAGGTGCGTGCTGAGGCCGCGCCCGATGGCGGCTGTCGGAATGAGGTCGAGGTGGCCATGGCGATCGCCAATACCATCAGCAGTGCGCCGGGCATGGTCTTGGTGGCCTACTCGGGCCAGAACATCGATCGGCTGGTGTCGGTCTTCAAGGCAGCCCGGAACGCGCGGCGCGAACTGGTGGTCGACCTGTACACGTCGTTGATCGCACGCGCCACAGGCAATCCAAAGATCCCGCAGGCGGGCTTCCAGGGGCTGCGCGTGTTTGTACCGCAGCGAGACCGCGTACGCATCAAAGAGCGAGGCACGTTCCATCTCGTCAACGAACTCGGGGACAGTCGCATCTACAAAGAGGAGATTGCGGCCCGCGCCGACGAGCTGGTCGTCACCTTCCGCAAGTCCCTCCAGCCCATGCTTGCCGCGTATCCGTCGGCGCTGAAGGGCGCCGTGGCCATCTGGTCACTCTGGCCTGGCTACCTGGACATGCCCTCGGGCGCCGGCACGCGCACGTTCTGTCGGTGCCACGACATCCCCATCGTCGTCCACCACACCTCTGGCCACGCGGGCATCGCCGACCTGCAACGCCTGGTCGAGGCGTTGCAGCCGGGTCGGGTGGTGCCTATCCACACGGCCGCGCCCGAGAGATTCGCGCAGCACTTCAAGAACGTGGCACTATGTGGCGATGGGGTGGCGTGGGATGTCTAGGAGCAAATGGTCCATGAACCGAACCAACGAGAGAGCTGCTATGACCGTCGATAGTATCGTCGCCCAGGTTGAGAGTCTCCTGTCCAGCTCGGAGGGGCAGCGCAAGGTCGCAAGAAGCCGCGAGTTGCTGCAGAGGCTGCTTCAAATGAATGGGAAGTTTCGGGACTTTGTGTCGCTGATCCGCCCGCGTACTCAGGTCGCATTCTACATCAACGCCGGCTCCGTGAACGCTATGCGGGCGAGGCTCTCCGTGCGCCTTGATGGGGTTGAATGTGGTTACGTTGTCGTGAAGTCGCGAGGCGATCGCCAGTTCTTTCCGACGAGAGAACATCGTCGCTTTAGGGCGTTGTGGCCGGAGAACGCACCCTCATCCCTTCCGTGGGAAGATCAGCGCGTACGGCGCTATGTCGAGGGCGCGGCGACGACTGTGCCGAAGACGCGTCCCGAGGCCGCCGTTGAGGCGGCGCTGATCAACAAGATGCGGGAGAGCGGCAAACCGAGCCCGCTTCGGCACCACCAGCCCGTACTGTATCCTACAAGACGCGGACTTCCGTTTCAGTTTCCGTTGCCAGTCACCGGCAGCAGCGGCAGGCCGAAGCTTGGCTCCGGCCATATCGACGTGCTCGCCCGTTTTGGCAACGGCAAGGGGTTCCGGGTGTTCGAAGTGAAAGCCCCGGGCACTGGCAGCACGCGGGCCAAGGCCATTCGCCAAGCGGTAATCTATGCTGCGACCCTCCGCTACCTTCTCTCGCCGGCGATCGACGGGGACCGAACATTCTGGAATTCTCTCGGCAAAGGGGGCTCCCGCGGCAAGGTGATCGAGGCTGTCGCGTTCATCGAGGACCATCCAGCCAACCGCTGCGCAGTTGATCGCATGATGGGCGCCCTCAACTCGAGCAATTCCTACAGGATCGTTCCGCGGGCCATGTACTACGAGTGGCGGGAATCCCCTCGCGGACGTTGCCTTGCGATCACGAATGAATCGGCCGGGCCGGATCAGAATCGACCAAACTCATGACGGGTCCGTACGGACACACGAACGATGGACAGCTCGCGCGGGCCTCTGGAGCGTCGGGGTGATGACGTCATCGCAGGGCGTGGCCACGACGCGCGAACTGGTGGTGCTCGACTTCGAGACCACTGGGCTGACGCCGGCGTATGATCGCACGATCGAAGTAGCAGCTACGTTGCTGGTGAACCACCGGCCGGTTGAGACGTTCCACCAGCTCATGCACCCAAGAATGAGGTTGCCACCGTTCATCACATCGCTGACTGGGATTACCGATGCGATGCTGCGCGGGCAGCCAAGGCCGGAACAAGTGATGCGGCGATTGCAGCAGTTCGTGCGCGGCCTGCCCATCGTGGCTCACAACGCCGCCTTTGATCGCGGATTCCTGCACGCGGAACTGGCGCGCGCGGGGCTGAGGGCGGAGAGCGAATTCTTATGCACCATGCGTTTGGCGCGCCGGCTGGCGTCTGGGCTGCCCAGCTACCGGCTGGACGCGCTAGTGGATGCCTTGCAGGTGCGCCCGCGCGACGCGCGGCAGTTCCACCGCTCGCTGGGCCGACGTGAACCACACGGTCGCCATCTGGCAGAACCTGCACGCGCGCTTCACCGAGCACACCGGCCTGGCCACACCGCCCGTCGGCGTGTGGAGCACCCTGATGCGCAAGCCGAAGAAGCAGGTGCCAAAGTACCTGGCGTCGCTGAGGGCAGAGAGGTTCTGAGTCTGGCCGACAAGCGTGGTGGCCTGCGGCTCATCATTCTCAACGGCGCGCACCGGGCAAACGTGCTGCAACTGGGGGACTTCAACGAATGGCGCGGATCGCGCCCCTGATCCACTTCGACAACTCGGCCTTTCGCAGCGACCCCACCTGGCTCCGTTTTCGTGTGCCTGTGATCAGTAGGAGCCTGGGGATCGTGAGCACCCTGAAGCGGTTTGCGATCTCGGGGCTTTGGTCAATGTCCACCTTGATGACAGTCAGACGGCCCGCAAATTCCACTGCAAGCTCATCGAGCACCGGGCTGAGCGCCAGGCACGGTCCACACCAGGTTGCCCAAAGGTCCACCAGCACGGGTCCCCCTGCGGCGGCCACCTTGCGGTCGAAATCCTCATCTGTCGCGGTTAGAACTTTGCCCGCGCCTTTCCGCTTGCCGACCTTCTTTGGCTTCCTTGCCTTTCCCGTTTCCTTCGATTGTGTTCGTTTCGCCATGCCATCCTCCTCAATGCCCCCACTATTCTCGCGTCACTGACACGAGTTCAGGAGCAGGTCGGACTCTTGCGCGTCGGGCGGTCATGCGCCCGCAAGATCCGGCGCGCGGCGCGCTGGACGCGCTTCAACGACCGGAGCACGAGCGCGCCCGAGCCGCCGTGCCAGGCGATGTACGCGGGCGCCTTCGACGGAAGGCCAAGGGCGCCGCTCTCCTTTTCGGCCCGTCGTTGATGGTCGGCTGCCAATCCGGCTTCAGAGCCGCAAGCATCATTGTCATTGCGTAGTAGACGCAAAGCGCACCGGCATCACCCTGTGCGTACTGAGGTAGTCCGCAAAGCTTGGTCTCGCAATTGTTCATCTACGCACCGGCGAATGTCGTGCCGCACTTTGGACAGAAGCGATTGAGTTTCCCGGACTGCTCGCCGCAATTTCCGCACATCACAAATGACGGCGAGACGAACCTCTTTACCGTCCAGCCGAATGCCTGGATCTGGCCGTAGTTCATCACTGCGTTCAGCGGAATACCGACGATCGGAATCTTCGCAAGAATCCCAGCCTTCGTCGCTTGAATGCCAACGCGCGACAGGAGCCGAATGACCTCTCGCTCTCCCATTCGCGCTATCGCCTTTTCGACAAGCCGCTGCGTAATGCGAACTGCCGCCCCTCCAAGTTCCTTTTTCACAAAGTCGGCACCCAGCGCCAATACGAGGCAACTGATGATCACTCCCTTGGCATCGTCGGGCGTCAAATGCGCCTTGTAGGCGAGCGAAATTACCAATGCGATGTCAACTTGCACCTTCGCTAAGTAAAGTGCCTCAGGCACGAGCGAGCCAGCCGAAAGGGCCTGCCCCACCGCGGGGATTGCTTGCAGGGCCCCGGTACCGATCCCCACGAAAGCGGCTATCGCAGCCTTGTGGTCGATCACGGCATTCACAAGAAGATCCGGGTCGCCGTTCGGGTTTTCTGCTCCTATCCTTTTGACAATTCTGTCCGCCTCGTCCCAATGTGACTGGATCTCATGATCGATCACTCTCGCGAGCCAGCTGTCTTCGGCCATGGCCTAGAGTCGCTTGCCACACTGCGGGCAAAAGTCACTCTTCTCGTCGAGCGGAACGTTGCAAGTCTTGCATCGCTTTGGATCATGGAGGCCAGCTGCGGCCAGCCCACTCGCCACCGCACCGCTCGCTGCTCCCAATACTGCGCCTGCGGTGACAATGGCCGCGGTGCCCGCCGCCATCCCACCTCCACCTGCCGCGAGAGCGCCTCCTCCGAGCGCAGCGAGTCCGGCTGAGGTTGCGGCGGCGCCGCTCAACCCTAGGGCACTCCCAACAGTGGCACCGATCGCGGGTGCCGCGAGGCCACCAGTGACGGCAATAGCCACCCCTCCCGCCAAAGTGCCACCAATCACGAGAGCAGTCTTCTTCCAGGTCCAAGCCATGACTATTCCCCTTTGATGAGCAGGTTGTATCCTTCGTGCGTCCAAGCCACACCGCGCTCGACCCATTCCTCGATCCGCAGCAGTGTCTTCTCGTCGATCCCAAGCTGACCCGCGATGTGCCTTATCCCGGCGCGCTCGGCCTCACAGTATTCGCCGTCGGCATAGCCGAGGTTCACCAAAGCTTGAAGGAAAACACGCTTCGAGCGCGGCTCACCAACCGACGGTAGGATCTCTTCCAGTTTCAGGCGGTGAACGTCGTTGAGGATCGGTCGGACGTCGAGCCCAAGGTTTCGTCCCACGGTCACGACAAACTCGGCATCCTCCGGTGCGCGCTCACCACCGGCGTAGGCGAGAAAAGCGAGCGTCTTGACGAGAGCTAGTCGCTCATCCTTCGAGAGCACATTCGTAAACATGAACCTCTCCTTCTCAACTCATACGAGGCGACGAAAATCCCCCCAATCATTGTACCGAAGCGTAGGGCTCTTGGACAACATCCAAACGGACACGTCCAAACAAACACTGGAGCCAGTGCTATCCGATGAGTAGACGCAGACCCCACATGTGGGCGATCAATCCCATCGCAGGAGCGGGCGGTTGGCCTGAACATCCGGCCCGCGCCAGCAGATGGCCGTCAACCCCGGTTCTGGAATAGGGCGGGCCCGTTACGGAAGACGAATTTTGCCACACGGTTGACCAGACCGCCACTCCGCCCGTGGCGTGGAGCCGCTGCGGCCAGCGGCTTGATGCTCCCGAAACTCCGGGCGTCGTCGGGCGCACTCCCATCCCCCTACGACTTGCGCGCCTTTGGCCAGAAATCGATCTCGAAGCTCCACGTCGACGCTCGGAGCTGCCGATACTTGCCGCCGACGGCGATCCCATGGCGAGCAAACGTCGCCATGGCTTTTGCGTCGATGTCCACGGTGTCCTCGAAGGTGAGGTTGACTTTCGCCGTACGCGCGCGCGTCGCAAGGCGAGTGTTCACCAGAGCTCGCAGCGAAGGGTCCACCTCCGCCCATCGCACCAATGCCGGCGAAAGGAACGGTTGAACATCGGGCTTGTCGAACTCCATATACATCTGCCGCCTCACCTTGTGTTGTGCATCCAGGGTAATTCCCAGCCCGATCTGCGCGGCAGCCTGATCGAGCGGAACGTCGGCGGAGGCGGTGGCGGAAGTCGTGAGCGTCTCCCCGGAGACCACCTCTACTTTCTTTGCGCCGAGGGTGGCGGCAATCTGGGTGAACGCCGCAATCTTCTCCTGCGCCAGGCGTTCGTTCGCGATTGCCGGCAGCACGTAGTGGTCAGCGACGCAGGGGTTGAGCACGTAGGCCGACCCGTCCTTCGGCTCGCCCAAGTCAAACTTGAAGCGACGCGCGGCCTCGGCAGGATCTAGGTGTGGCAACGGGATCTCGTGCTCCGTGGTGAGGCGCTCGAACCAGGACTGGTTCGGGGCGCTCGAACTCTTCAGTGCAGCGAGAGCGCGCCAGGTGGAGGTCAGGTACAGACTCCCGGCCAGAGGAGCCCCCAGTACCGCGGCAACCGACAACCAGGGCGCCGCAATAATGGGCGCACCAAGCTTCATGACCTTCACCCAATCGACCTGCAAAATGAGTTCCCGGTATTTCTTGTCCGAGCTCACGAGGATTATCCGACGATCCTCCGCAGAACAGGCATCAAAATCGATCTTCATGACCGTGTCTCCCTACGAAGATGCAGTGTACTCCAACAGCAGGAACACCGAATCGTGATCTGCCAGCCCTACTGTGTCGCCTCCCTGCTTGAAACGGGGAGATCGCAGGCTAGTCAGCCGCGACATCCGTCTCCTTGAGCGTGCTTCGGGGTCCAGGCTGGGCGACCTACAACCCATCCTCATCAATCAGCACTCGTCCATGGCCATGCTCTTCCAGCCACCAGTACGTGAAGTGCTTCGACAGCCAGCTCGCTGCTCGCTCCTCGGCCAGGTCGCGAACGCGCGACGTGTACAACACCGGGATGCCGAACTTGGCTTCGATTGCGTCCAGTGTGCCGACGACGGCGTTTGGGTGCGCTTCGGTCTCCAGTCCGTCGATGTCGGCGTACGGCGACTTCATGTCCTCGTAGGTGGCTTCGACCAGGATTGCCTTCCAGCGGAATTGCGCCAGGTGGGCGCACGAACGAATGAAGCGCGCCCGATCCGCCGTGATGCTGCGGATTGCGTCCGGCATGGACTTGCGTTCGAGCGCCAGGACAGCCTGCATCCCCTCGACGGAGTAGTCGCCGGCCGCCAGCGCAACCCGCTTCTCTCCGCCAATCCAGTTCGGGTGATTGTCGAGCAAACACCAGGGCATTTGTTCCCGCGTGTCCACCAGCACCACTGGCTTCGGGATGTGCCATTGGCGCACCACCTGATGGCCGCGGCGGATCACGCACAGCCGCCTCGTGCTGGGCGGCACGAACTCAACGGGAGCGCCGTCGCCGTTCAAAATCCGATCCTCCCCGCCGTGCTCTCCTTCACGCGGACCTCGGCCTGTAGCTCGGCCAGCAGATTTTCTGCTGTGGACGCGCGGCCCGGACACAATAGTCGGCGGCGGACAGCGGCGAAGTCGCCGGGGGTCAGGTTGGGGATGCGACCGAGCGCAGATTCCACCGCCGATGGAACCTCGCCCGCTCCACCCAAATCGGCCATTGTGCGCTGGAAGGCCAGCAGCGCCTGGTCCGGCCGCAAGAAGTCGAACGGGATCTTGAACACAAAACGCCGCAGCGACGCCTGGTCCAGACTGTCGAACAGATTTGTCGTGCAGGCAACCACGCCGGGGAAGACCTCCAGTTGCTGCAGGAATTCGTTCACGGCCGTTACCTCCCAGGACCGGACCGCCCCGCGACGGTCGTGCAAGAACGAGTCAGCTTCGTCGAACAGCAGGAAGGATCCGTCCCGGCGCGCTTCATCGAAGGCTTCCGCGATCTGGTGCTCGGTGCCGCCGACGTACTTGTCCAGGATGTCCGAGGCGCGGCGCACGCAAAGCATTCGGTCCGAGCGGTGCGCGAGGTAGCGCACGAATTCGGACTTGCCGGTGCCGGGTGGACCGTAGAGACACAGTGACACCCCCTGGCCGTCGCCCGGCCGCCACGCCTGCAACCTGCGTTCGACGTCGGCCAGGTCGGCCTTGGTGTTGACCAGTTCGGGCATATAGCGGGCAGCATGAAATACAGGCGGCGGTGCCTTGCGGCCGTGCAGGACACGCTCGGCCGGCTTCAAGATGGTTTCCAGCATGTCGCGGTCGAACGCTCCGCCCGAGGCCAAGCGCGCGGCTGACACCGCAGCCCCGATGTGCGCGGGGCTCAGCTCGAAACGCTGGGCCAGCGTATCGACGTCGCCGGCCGGCAGGACGTTCTCGCCGCCCAGGTGCTTGATCCACGCGCGCCGGCGCTGCCCGGCGGTGAAGTCGCCCACCTCGATGACGAAGGCGAATCGCCGCAGGAACGCCCGGTCCATCCCGTACACGCGGTTCGAAATCCAGATGGTCGGCACCGGGTTGGTCTCCAGCAGCAGGTTGAACCACTGCTTGGACATCATGCGCCGGTCGGGGCCTTCGTCGGTGTTTCCTCCAAAAAATCTGGCAAGCGGATTGTCGTCGAAGAGATCCTCCAGCTCGTCGAACACTAGCAGGCCACGACTATTGCTGAGCAGCTTGTTTCCCAGCAGCAGCGATGTCAGGCGCTCGCGCGCTGTAGGCGACTCGCCTGCGGAATCCTCGCGCCCGGCCACCAGCAGCGGGACGCCGAGTTCGCGGCCGAGCAGGCGCGCCAACTCGGACTTGCCCGTTCCAGTTGGTCCGTGCAGCAGCAGGTTGATCCCTGGCGTGCGCGCGTCCAGCGCCGCATCCAGCAGTTTGCGCGCCATCGCGATCTCGCTGGCCAGATGCGCGAAGTCGTCGGTCGCCAGGGTCGGCGCCGGAGCGGTTGGCAGGAAGCGATCGACGAACATGGTGGCATTGAGGCTGGGCGCGAAAAGCAGGTTCTCCAGGCGCTTGTCGGCCTGGACGCGATCGTCGAGATCGCCGTTGTCACAAAGTTCGACCAGGCCACTCGTGACCAGGCGGCTCTTCCGGTCGAGGGCAGCCTCGACCTTGTCGGTCGGCTCGGCCAGGGCAGCGGCGATCAGGACTGCGGGTCCGCGTAGGCCGCGGCAGGAAATTGGGTCCAGCAGTTTCTGCATGTCCTGGCGGGGGCAGGTGATGGCGAACAGGAGCACCGCCGTCTCGGTTTCGCTGAGACCCAGCGTGCGGGCGACGACCTGCAGGTTGGCGGTGACCGGCACTGCCGGCGGGGCTGGGGTGCGCATGCGGCGTTTGGTGCGCCGGAGCAGCGATTTGAGCGCCTCGGCAAGAGCCTCGTCATCGTTGCGCTTGGCCGCGAGCAGGCGCCGCTCAGTGGGCGTCGGGTGGCGCGCGACCAAGGACCGCACCAGGTTGCGCTTATCGTCGTAATACGCGATGTGCTCGGGGATCAACAGTGCGCCGCTGGCCGCCAGGTTGTAGGTGTAGTCGAGCACGGTATCGGCGAACGGATCGCGGGCTGGGTCGAGAATTGGATAGCTTCTGCGGTGTCGGGAGAGAAGAGGATGGTCGCGCACGGCGTATCTCCTTTCGCCATCCAAGGTGGCACACCGGACTGACACGGTTTTGCGCGCGCAATACAAACGGCCCGCGTGGCGCGTGCGCGCCGAGATTCACCCTCGACGATCACGGATTCCCGTCTTCACCACGGGCACCGGCACCTCGCTGCCATCAGAGGCAAGGTGAACGGTGAAATGCTTCCCTGGCAGTTCAAGAATCCCGAAGGTGCCGCGAGGCGCAGCCTGGGCCTGCGCGAACGTGCCCTTCTGCGGGTCGAAGATGACCGGCGCCGGCATGGCGCCGCCGGCGCGATCGCGGAGCAGAGCGCCCGGGTTGACGATCAGGCCGCCGCCAAGATCGGACAGCATGAACGGCGCGTGGCTGTGGCCAACGACAAGCACGTCGGCGTTGGCAGCAGCCAGCCAGCGTCGCACGTCGCCTGCGGTTGGCATGCCCGGCACAACGCTGTCCATGTCGGACTTCGGTGTGCCGTGGCACATGGCCACGCGCACGCCGTCGATCACCTTGTTCCAGACACGCGGCAGCCCGGCCAGGAACGCCAGAGCGTCGTCCGATAGCAGCCCGGATGAAGAACCGGCCATGTTCGGGTCCTCGGCCCAGCGGTCGTGGTTGCCGCGCACACAGGGGATCCTTCTTTCGCGCAGAAGGTCGATGACCTGCATGGGAAACAGGCCATAGCCGACCAGATCGCCCGCGCAGACGACTGCCGTGCAACCCAGCCGCTCGGCCTGCGCGAGGGCGTCGTGCAGGGAGTGGATGTCGGCGTGAACGTCGGCGATGACAGCGAGGCGCATGTGGCTGGAACCCGTTGAGCTGGAAATCTAGCCCTGAGGACTGACGCGAAAAGTGAAGCCGCTCACCCTCGCGCGGGCAAGAATCAGCGGCGCTACATGCTGCCAGTTGGCGTCCGTGCCGGTTCAGGCGGCATGAAGCACGCGGCCTTCGCGCAGAACAATACCCGGCAGCGATGCCTGAAGGTGGACCCGTGCCTCGAAGTAGCCGTGTGTGCAGACCACGACGTCGGCGGCGATTCCGGTCCCGCGCAGGGCCCGGTAGCCGATCTTGCTGGCCCGTGCTTCCGGGGCGACGCTGTCTGGGGCCACAACCAGCAGGTCGTAGTCGCTATTTGGGCCGTCCTCGCCGCGCGACTTGGAGCCGAACAGGTAGATGCGCTCGGGAGCGTAGGCGTCCCGCAAGCGGCGCACCGCCTCGGCAAGTCTCTGGTCGGAGAGGATCGGATCGGCGCTCATGCTCAGGGCACCATTCTATCACTGGAACCTGGCGCCGGCCGGTTGCGCCTCAGAAACCATGTCAGACCCCGCGCCATTCTGGGCGGATGGCCGATACATTCCCCGGTTCCGACTTTGCCCGCGTACCCCCACACAGCCTGGACGCGGAACGGTCCGCGCTTGGCGGCGTGCTGGTCAAGCCCGTCATGTTCGACGAGCTGGCCACCACGCTGGGTACGGACGACTTCTTCCTGCCCGCCCACCGCGAGATCTTCGACGCGATGATGGATATCTCGCGCCGGCAACAGCCTATCGACGTGGTGTCGCTGGGCGACGAGATCAAGAGCCGAGGCAGCCTGGCGCGGCTGGAAGGCGGCGCCGCATACCTCATCGCCATCGCCAACGCCGTGCCCACGGCCGAGAACATCGGCCACTACGTGCGCCTGGTGAAAGAGAAGGCCATCGTGCGCCGGATGATCGCCGCGTGCGCCGAGATCCAGTCGTGCGGCTACGGCGATTTCGGCGAGTTCGGACAGTTTCTGGACCAGTCCGAGACGCTGTTCTTCAAGGTGGCGCAGCAGGGCCGGCGCGACAGCTACCGGCGCGTAGGCGACCTGATGCCCGGCCTGGTCGAGAGCCTGGAGACCCGCTCCACCAACCGGCGCCAGATCACCGGCGTGCCCACCGGGTTCACCCGTCTGGACGACATCACCTCAGGCTTGCAACCCGAGAACCTGATCGTCGTGGCCGCGCGGCCAGCCATGGGCAAGACCGCCTGGGTGCTCAACGTGGCCGTGAACGCTGCTGTCGGCCACGGCACGCCGGTGCTGATCTTCTCGCTGGAAATGTCGAAGGCCGAACTGATGGAGCGCATGCTCGCCTCCGAGGCGCGCATCGATTCGACCCGCGTCCACCGTGGGTTCATCGACGCCAACGACTGGCGCACGCGCATCTACCCCGCAGCCAACCGCCTGAGCGCCGCGCCCCTGTTCATCGACGACACCTCCGCGCCCAACATCATCGAGATCCGCGCCAAGGCGCGCCGGTTTCGCAGCGACTCGCGCTTCTTTCCGCCCACTGTGGACGATGGCCCCGCGCCGCTGGGACTGATCATCATCGACTATCTGCAACTGGCGCGCGGCCTGGGCAACCGCAACAACGACTCGCGCGAGCGCGAGATCGCCGAAATCTCGCGCGGCCTCAAGTCGCTGGCCAAGGATCTTGGCATCCCCGTAATCGCCGTGTCCCAGCTCAATCGCGGCCTCGAAAGGCGCGACAACAAGCGCCCGCAATTATCCGACCTGCGCGAATCCGGCGCCATCGAGCAAGACGCCGACCTGATCCTTTTCGTCCACCGCGAGGAGATGTTCGACGACAACCCCGAATTGAAGGGTAGCGCCGAACTGATCATCGGCAAGAACCGCCACGGCCCCACCGCCGACGTGCCGCTCACGTTCCTGAACCAGTACACGAGGTTTGAAAACTGGGCGGAGGAGGAATGATGGTCGAGACTTTCACTCGCCCTTTGTGGCCCCAAGATCTCTCTAACGGAGGCTGGCCTTCGTAATGTACGATGGGAGAATGTTCTCCGGCATTTTGCCAGCATGGGTTGAGCCCGATCCCCTTCGCGCCAGGGCGACCGATGCCCTCGCGCTTCAGGCGGTCGCGGATCGGCTTGCCGACCGGTTGCTCCCTGGACTCTCGGTGCTGACTACCCGCGCGCGCTACTTCACGTTTCTGGCATGGGCGCGAGGCGAGAGCGGACGCGATCACGATGAACGCCAAATCCATCGCTACGAGGTCGCGCTCGTGTTTGCCGAAGCGCTCCTGTCCGACGGAGACGCCACTCACGCCGATTCCTGTCAGTTTATCGGCTCCCGCAATGTGCGCACCCTCCCTCGCAACCGGATTCCGGCAGATCCCCGTCGTGTATACAAAGTGCCTGCCTGGCGTGCCTATCGGGCGTCTATGGTCGCTCTGGGGCTACTAGAGGGAGCCCCGCGCTTTTCGCTCACCGACGAGGGATCCGACGCAGCGAAGTCGTTTCGCCAGGCCGTTCGCCCCCGGAAGGGCCCGAGCAGTCCCCTTCCTGGGCGAGCATGCCTCTCGGAGATCTCATCGACTGAGCGTCGCCAGATTCGAGACGCGCTCGGCCTCTCAATCCGCGGCCGCCTGGACCCCGAGTCCACAGATGAACGAACGCGAAGAGCGGCGTTTGCCCGCGAGGTACGCCCCATCTTCCGGAGTGAGGGACTCAGCCCCGAGGCCGTCTTGCCACGCTACGAGGGTCGACGGCAGCCAACGTTGCCCGAGCCCATCCACACGCTGAGGACGGCAGCGGTATGGGAGCGGCTTTCCGTAGGGCTGAACACGCTGTTCACCGTCTGGGTGCGAGCGATCGATGCCGGACGACAGCGAACTGTTGAGCGGGACCTCGCCCAGCTCCTGTCCCGCGGGCTTCCGGTCACCGCTCTTGGCTCAATTGCGATGGCGGATGAGGACGCCGCGCTCGCCGGAGGACTCGCATCGCTTCGCCTTGCGCTTCGGCTCAACGACCGATTGTGCGATGTGGGGACGCAACTACCAGACCGCGAAGCGTTCGAACTAGCTCGGGTCTTCATCAACAGGAGCAGGAGTCCGAGATCACGGGTCGGCGAGGGGCTGGCAATGCTTTTGGCACGGCATCAAACGGCCAAGGGCGATGATGCGTGGGTGCGAGAAGCTGGCTCCGGGCAGCTAGAGATCGCCCGCGACGCGGGCGAAGGCTGGACGATCCCCACGCTCGTTCGTCCGCATGCGTACCGGATGGCTGCATTCAGCCGAATTGCACATGACCTGAGGGGGATCTGAGGTGGCTCGCACGGCAAAGAGTCTAGTATGGCAGAGAACCGCTGAAGTGATTCGGGCGTTCGTCTCCCGGTGCGGAAACCACGCTCCGAGGCGAGCAATCTGTTGCACGTATGACTTCGATATCGAACGGTTCGAAGCCGTTCTCTTCCCGGAGTTCACGCGGCGAGGGCGCCAGTTTCGTACGCTCGTCCTCGCCGACGCGGGCGCACTGCAAGCTCATCTCCGGCAGATCAGGCCACGACGATTTGGCCGATTTCAGGTTTCGCCCGTGAGATGCCCACGAGGCGGCGTGTTTCACCCGAAACTCGTCCTGCTGGCCGCGGGCAGTCGGTATCTCGTGGGCGTCGGTTCCGCGAACCTCACGTCCGGCGGACTTGGGGGCAACCTCGAGATGATGCTTTTTGCCGACAATGCGACCGATCACGGGCGGCGGTTGCTCGGAGGCGCGGCGCACTTCTTGGACCGGTTGGTGCGGCACAAGCATCTTCTGCTGCCGGAGTCCGCACGAGAGTTCATCGACGTAGCTTTGGCGGGTGTTCGCCGAGACACAGGAGGACTTTCCGATTCGCTCGACGTCGCTCTCGTCGACCAGATGGCGGCGACGCCAAGCACCCAAGGTCGTCGACCAGGAGCACGAGAGATCACAATCCTGTCGCCTTGGCACTCCGCGGCCGCATCACCAGACGGTGTGGATCCAAGCGTGCTGCGCAGGTTGAAGCGTGCGTTTGATGCTTCACACGTCGCCGTCTTCACAGAAGGCCGGAAGGGACGCGGCCCGAACCTGGGAAGCAGCACGCGCGTCTACATTAGGGTGGAGAAACCGGCACCCCGAGGCAAGAACGACGAGTTGGCAGAAGAGGGAGAGGCAGATCTTGAACGACGGCCAACTCGCGTTCATGCGAAGGCATACCTGGTCGAGGATTCAGCTGCGGGCGGTAGGTTGTTCTTCGGCAGCGCGAACTGCACGCACCCGGCGCTGACACGGACCGTCGCTGGTGGCGGCAACGTCGAGCTCCTGGTGGCGTCGAAGCTCAAAAAGGCCGAGGTTGCAGCTCTACGCGGCGACCTGGCCGATCTTTTCGAGCACACGGACAAGACCTTTGCAGTCACCGCCGCCCCCGCCCCCGTTCAGCCGGCCGGGGTGATCCTGGCTGGTCAGGTTTCCGGCGGCACCGCGGGACCGTGCCTGCGAATCGAAGCGCCAACGCTTCATCGGGGGACAGTACAGATAGCAGGGGCACCAGCAGGAAAACTCGTTCGAGTCCGCGTGAACAACCGTGGGATCGGATGGATTGAAGACCGAAGTGAGATGCGTTCGCTGTTCCCAGAAACCGCGCCGGCCAGAAGCAGCGACTCCTGGGGCGGCATCCTGTGGGAGCACGTGGGGAAGACGTTCGCACCGTTTCCGGTGGTTGTTCCACTGGCCGCTGGCGACCACGGAACGTCGGACGGCGCCTTGCTCGATCTGGTCTGGGAGGAGCTGGGACTCTGGCCCGTGCAACGGCCTAGTGAGGAAGTCGAACCTGACGATGACCAGGGTGACGGCACATCCGACCAGGATGACGAAGACTTGCAGGCGCTGGCCGAGGCTAACCACGAGGGACAGCTGGATCGGCTGGCAGTTGCGGTGTCTGTTCTGCGCAAGAGAATCGCAGCCGCCCCTGCCGGCTCGGCATACGCGAAGGCGCGACTCGACCTCCTCCGCACGCAGATAGCGAAGCTCGACATCCCGAAACACGTAGGGCGCACTCTCTTGGATTATCTCAACTCACCCAGCCGCGTTCCGAGGTCAAAATGAGTCGCAACACCATTTCGACCGGACTTCCCCATCAGCGAGAGGTCGCGATCTGGGCGCGTCGCCGTCTCGCCGACGCCCGCGGTGGATGGTTCGACACGGGGCGGAACCGGGTCGATCAATTTGGGGTGGTATTGGCGGACGGTGTTGGACTCGGCAAGACGTGGGAGGCGTTAGCGGCGAGCGCACTCATGCTCGTCGAGCGGAGCAAGGAGCGATCGGGGGGCGGGCGCCGCCAGAATATCCGGAAGCAGGCCGCGCGTGTACTCGTTCTCTGCCCACCGGGCCTCGTCTCCAAGTGGTCTCGCGAGGTCCGCGATCCGGAAGGGTTCTCGGCACACCTGCGACGGTGGGCAGGTTCCCGCGCTCGGCGCGCTTTCATCGTCGATACCCTGACCGAGCCATACGAGATCCGACGCCGCAGCGATCTCGACGACCTTCCATCCGGAACCATTCGGCGCGATCGAGTCGAAGTACCTGCCGGCACGTACATCTGCAATTGGAATGTGCTCCGGCGGAAGGAAGTGGGATCGGGACGCAGTCGGCTTGCTGCGATGAGGTCCCAGCCCTGGGATGTGCTCATCGTGGACGAAGCGCACCATCGCGAGGCTCGCGAGGCGATGAACATCATCGCCGACTGGTCGCGACACGTGCGGGCAGCGTTGCTGCTGACTGCGACGCCGTTCCAGCTCGAACCTCGAGAGATCCACCAGATCTTCGGCGCCATCATCGATGGCAGCCATGGCGCGCATCGCGTGCTTTCTCGCCCACCGGTGCGAGAGTTCGTTGCGGCGTTGGCTGAGTTCTTCCGGGGAGGAGAAGAACCTGGTCGCGCGCTCAAACGTGGAGCGGAGCGTACGCTTTGTCAGGCTCTCGTCCGGAGCAACGTCCGGACCGCAGGACGGCTCTACCATCTCATCGCCGAGGACGGGGCTGCGTCGCGAATCAAGGCACCTGATCGAATGCGGGAGCAAGAGTTGAAGGACCTGCTTTCTTCCCTGATCGAGCCGACGGTGGAGTTCGAAACCTGGTATCTCCGACGACGGCTTGCTCTCGCGGATGGACAACGCACATTCCTACCGACGAAGCTCAGGCAGGCCCTCTCGACGCCCGCCCAGGCTAGAAGCGCGGGAGATCGAAACGGGGGACCTCCCCAGTCTCCTCGCCTCGCTGGACTCGAGATGTGGGCACGGGCGCAGGCCGAAAAGGACCTCCTTCGCGCGGCCGACGATGGGCTTCCCCGCAAGATGCTGGTATTCACGAGCTTTGTGGGAATGGCGGCGCGCGAACTTCAGGAGTCGCTATCGGCCGCGATCGGGGAGGCGTGGAGCGCAGTCCGCAATCGGCGCACCTGGCGGGTGATGGCCGACTCGGCGGCGAGCGGCGTCATTCGCGTGCGGAAAGCCGTGGAGCGGCTGATCGAAAACGATGAGCACCTCCAAGCCAGCTCCGACGCCTGCGCCGTTGTTGAAGCCCTACAGAGCATGGCCGACTGCCCTGACGCTGGCATCGCACGTGATTTGTTCGGTCACCGGAGGTTTCGAGCCCTGGTGGTGATGGACCTCAAACATCGACTGGCAGGGCTTGCGGCAGTGCTTCGCGCCGACAGAGACGGGGGATGGTGGGCGCGCCTCCGGCGAGAAGAGAGACGCGGCGTGCGCGCAGCCATTGCCGCGATCGGGAATTCCGAGGTTGTGCGAACCTACACGGGTCACGACGACCGTCGCGACCGAGACGCCGCCGGCGAGGCGTTCCGCAGTCCACTTGCACCTTGGGCACTTGTCGCCAGCAACGTCGGTTCGGAAGGTATCGACCTCCATAGCTACAGCGCTCATCTGGTCCACTTTGATATCGAGTGGAATCCGGCTCGGATGGAGCAGCGTGAAGGCCGCTCCGACAGGCTCGGGCGCATCTTGAAGGAGCCGGTCAACGTGTACTTCGCCCTCGTGCGAGGCACCTACGACGAGAGGATGTTGCACCAGCTTGTAGCGCGCCAGCGGTGGCACTCGATCTTGCTTGGACGGCCTGGTGCCCGCCTCGCCCGCGACCAGAGGGGGCGTGTCGACGCCCGCATTTTGGAGCAGGAGGAAGTCCGAAGGCTTGCGCTTGATCTTCGGCCTTCAAGGCGGCCATGACCAGGGCTGGTCACATCACGTAGCCAAGAGGCGCCGAGAGTCCCCGGCCGGTGGAGTACTTTCTTAGGGACCGACCCGATGGCAAATGAGACCAACGCGCCTCGTTCTCACTCCGCCAGCGCCTTGAACGCTGTCCAGGAAGGCTCGAAACTGAAATGCTCGAAGATATTGGGTCTGCTTTGTTTCCCCATGCTCGCTCCGCCTTCATGCCCCCGCCTGGAATCGATCCTCGCCAGCCTCGGTTCACCCATGCCCCTCGGCTACCCTCTCCGCGATCCGACACACCCACTTCTGTAACCCCACCGGCGCGACGACTTCCACGCCCTCGCCTTGGCGTAGCAGCCACGCGGCCAGGTAGCCGGTGGCGTGGTCCTTGAACTTCACCTCGACGGAGCCGTCGCGCAGGCGCTTCTGCTGCTTGAACCATGGGCGCAGGCGTGCGGCCGCGGGTTCGCGCAGGCGTAGCACAATCTGGGTGGGCTTCGTGTTGGTGATGAACATCCGGTCGCCCATGTAGTCGCGCAGGTTGAAGTCGGCCGGGACTGTGAAGGTCTCGTCCAGAACGGTGGCGCCCAGGATGCGCTCGGCGCGGAATATGAGGATGCGGCCCTCTTTGTCGTTCAGGCTCTTGGCCAGCACGTACCAGATGCCCCGGTGATTGAGCAGGCCATAGGGGTGGACGCGGATCTTCCGGCGCTTCTGCGCGGTCAACGAGGCGTAGTCCAGTTCGACGGCGCGGTGATCGCTGCACGCGCGCGACAGGCTGGTCAGCGTGTCCCGATGCTCGGCACTCGCGGTCTGCAACACGATGTGCGCGCCACGGTCGGCCTCGCTGCGCGAGTTGCAGTCGAGCACCTGGCGCAGCTTCTGGCTGGCGCGGGCAATGGCCTCGTCGTAGGGGGCGATGCCGGTTTTCTTCACGGCGGCTGCGCCGGCCAGCAGGGCCAGCGCCTCTTGCAGGGTCAGTCGCGGCGGCTTCTTCAGTCGGCAGACCGTGTCGGCGCCGATGCGCGCGTTCGCGCCGCTGCCTTCTATCCACAATGTGAGGTACTGGCCGGGATCGCCGTCGGGCACGCCCACCTGGCTCAGTCGGTGGACGTCGTTGCGAAGTTCCTCGGGCGTTGTGCCGATGGCCGCGGCCGCTTCGGACACCAACGCACCCGCGTACCCCTTCTTTGCCAGGTACGGCACCATGAACAGAGCGCGCCGCAGCCGTTGCTCCAGTTTCTTCATGGCGCGCTCCCTTCTGCCCGGCACGCGGTGGCGACGGCGCCTGCTATCTGCCGCACTCGCGCGCGCAACTCGGGCGGCGCGACGACCTTCATGTTGCCGGCGGCATCCAGCACGCGGGTCACGATGTAGCCCGGATTGCCAGAGCGGAAGTACACGCGCACCCAGCCGGCCTGGCCCGCCTCGGCCTCGGGCACCGGCTGCACGGTCGCGTCGGCGCCGAAGTTCTCCTCGGCCATCCACGCGCGCTCGGGGCCGACATCCAGCACGACGTCCAGGGTCGCGCTGCCTTCGCCGGGCTGGAACACCCATGGCGAGCGGCTTGCGTACGTGGCCAGGTCGAAGCCGGCCGGGGGCTCGAAATCGGGCGTGCCGGGCTTCGGCGCGACTTTCAGTTTCACGATGCGGTCCACTCGGAACGTGCGCTGCGCGTTCCGCAGGTGGCACAGGCCGACCAGTTGCCAGTCGCCTGCCGAATAGATGAGACCGTAGGGATCGACCTTGCGTTCGCTCGGCTTGTCGGCGTTGCCAGCGGCATACGTGATGGTGACTTGCTTGCGGCCGTCGACGGCGCCGGAGAGCTGGGCCAGCGTGCGCCGCATGCGCGCGCCTTTTTCGCGCGAGGGCAGGGAGATGCCGACCTGCGCGGGCGCGTACGCACGGTTGAGCCGTGGCGCATAGAACGACAACTTGCGAAGCGCGTCCTCGGCCAGTTCGCGGTACGGCAGGCCCTCGGCCGCGCGCAGGGACTCGGCCGCCAGAATCAGGGCGACGCGCTCGTCGTCGTCCAGTTCGATGGGCGGCAACTCGTAGCCCTTTTGGCTGATCCGATAGCTGTCCCCTTTGTCGTTCGACTCCTCGATGATCACCCCGAGCGTGCGCAGGTCGTCCTTGTCGCGCTCGAACTTCCGTTCGCCAGCCTCGGGCTTCTTGGTCTGGTAGGCCCTGATGCGCTCGAAGATCTCGGCGCGAGACATGGGGACGCCCGCGTCCAACAGCAAGAGCAGCAACTGCAAGATCCGCTCGTCAGCCACATCGGCGCGCGATGTTTTCGGCTTGGCTGCGGCAGCCCTCGATGCCTTCCCTTTGTGCGGTTTCGAGTTTGCCACGATCACTACGGTAGGCGTTGTCGGGTGGCTGGTCAATCGCGGGCGTCGTCGCGCATCTGGCGCGCGGTCTCCTCGGCGCGCCGGCATTCGATGAACGCAGCCTCGTCGAACGGCTGGCTAGCTTCAGCCGCCTGCCTGCGGGCCTTGCCGATCATTTCCTCAAACGCCCGGCACCAGCACTGCTGCCAGACGATCTTCAGCCCCAGCTCCGCGAAGTCGCGCGAGACGGCCGCCTCGTACTTCTGCGTGTGGCAGTTCCACGTGCGCTGGATGACCTTGATGGTCGCCGTGTCCCCATCGAGCGCCAAGATGTGCGAATTCTTGCTGCCGGACCCCAGCCACCAAAATCGTGCGCGCAGTTTGTCGAGGGTGAGAGGGGACAAGGTCTTGGGAAGAACGTAGCGGAGGGGGGTGACATGCTCTGCGGGCGCCCAGGTTGGGCATCGACGCCGCGGCTGCAAAAACGTATTGCATGAGAGTTGTCCGGGGTCGATCCTGCTATCCGGGAGGAATAATGACGACGGCGACGATCACCACGATTGTGCTCTTCCTTGTTGCCGCGGCCGGGATCGCCCTGGGCATCGCGCTGTTCAAGAGTCGACGCATATGACAAGACGTCAGGGTTGCACTGGACGAGATCGCGGCTGCTGCGAAGAAGCACCGACCCGACATCGAATTCAAGCGGGTTCCCGAGGCAGATGAGTACCGGAAGACACTTGCCTTGTTGGTTGAGGAGCGGCAACAACAATCCGTCGCAGGCCAGCTGCCAGCGATGGACCTTACCGAGAGCGCCGTCATTGAATCGGCGTAGCCGACCGCCATCTGGCCCCGAGGTGTCCGCGCGGATGGGATCGTGCCATGTCCTAGGCATGCCCTATGTCAGTCGGATAGACGGCTTTGGACTTGGACAGCCCGGAGACTCGATCCGCCGCAGCGAGAGGGTGCCTGCAAGCCGCTCCACCCCTGCGCAAAACCGTGTCAGTGCCATTTGGTACTGTTCGCTTCGCCCACAACCGCCACCCCACATCACCACTGAAGGAGCCGACCATGTCAGAGCCGCAACATCTTGATCTCAACAGTCTTCACAAGGCAGTAGCCGGGGACGCAGCGGCGTTTCGTTGTGTATCCGAGCTTCAGCCCGCCGGCGGCCAGGCGGACAAGGTGTTTCCGCCGACGTATGCCGGTGGAAAGTACGCGCTTGAGGAACGCAACATCGGCGGACAGCGCGTGAAGTGCGTGATCCTCGACTCGGTGGCCTCGCAGGCTAACCGCGCCGAACTCGCCCTGCTGGACGCCGCCCGTCGCGCCGAGATTGAACTGCCGGTGATCGATGTGGACTTCACCGAGCATTTCCCTGACATCCAGAAGATTTCCAGCCTCGAAGCTCCCCACCGCATCGCCGACGCCATTCTGCGAGACTCGCTTATGCCCGACGGAAAGACGCGATTTCGCGATGCTCCCGATGGCAAGAGCTTCACCGATGCCACACTCGCCAATGCCACTTCGCTGTTTGGAATCTGCCCAACCGCGCTTGTGTTCGGCATGTGGGATTCCACCGGGCCGAAGGGCGGTGGTGGCGCGAAGTTCCCGCGTGTGGCTGTTTCCGAAATCGTCGGGATCGACGTGGAAGTCGGCTGCAAGACATCGAGTCGTATCGACCCACTTCAGATCCAGAAGGACTCGGGGCTAATCTACGAGGCCCAGGGGGGTGGGTGGACACTTGACCCGACGAAGGCCGGGAAGGACAAGAGCGGCAAGCCTGTGAAGCTCGGCAAGGACGGCAAGCCGTCGGAAGCAAACCACGGCAACATCGCACCCACGCTCACTGAGGATGGCGGTGGCGTGACGCTCACCCGGGCTCTTCAAACCACCACGCTGTCTCTTCCAGGTCTACGCCGTCTCAGGTTCCCCGTGACTGGCAAGTCGGGGCTGGAACAAGAAAAGACGAACGATGCGGCCCGCACCGCTCTTGCTGCGCTCGCCCTTTGCGGTGCTGTCCTGGCCCAAGGCCGAGGGCTCGACCTGCGCTCTCGATGCCTGCTGGTCGCGACCAAAATCGCACAGTGGGAACTTCTCGGTGCTCCCGGAAGCGCACCCACCACGTTCTCTCTCTCCGGCAAGGAAGCTGTAGCTTTGCTCAAGCAAGCCGTCGCGGCTGCCGTGGCCGCGGGGTTGCCCTGGAAGAAGGAAGGGCTAGTCCTCAAACCGATTGCCGACGTTGTGACTCTCGTGAAGAAGAGCCGCGAGCTTGCCGCTGCCTCGGTTTCTGAGGGCTCGTGATGTTCGCCCTGGCAGTCCGTTACCTGACTGGCCGGGCCGTAGCGACGCAGGTGACGAAGCGGGAGGCTGCCGAGTGGCCTCCCCACCCCGGTCGTATGTTTATGGCGCTCGTGGCTGCGTGGGGACTCCGGGGCCGGAACGGGCGTGAGAAGAACGCGCTGGCTTGGCTCGAAACCCTACCGCCACCGGCCCTTCGAGCGTCCGGGTACGGAAAGGCGGAAGAAACGGTCAGTTTCTTCGTCCCGGTCAACGATGGAAAAGGCAACCCCGATGCGCGGCACAAGGCCGAACGCCATTTCCCGTCTGTCGTCCCAGACGAGGACACGGTCTACTTCATCTGGTACGCCGAGGTTCCGGCCGAGCATCGGGCGTCGCTGGCCGAACTGTGTCGCAATGTCACCTACCTTGGCCATTCCTCGACGCTGGTCCAGGCCTGGCTTTCGGACGAGGCGCCGCAGCCCGCCCTCGTTCCCATCGACGGCAACGCACCGATGAGGTTGCGAGTGGCCAAGGCTGGTCGGCTCGACCAACTCATCGCGGACTTTGAGGCCACGGACGCGGAAGGCCGGCCGAGCGCACGCCGACCTGGACCGGGTGCATGGTTCGGCTACGGGCCACCAATGACAGCGGCGCGCGATGTTCTGGCTGGTGACTTTGCAGGCGACTTCTTGATTCTTCGCCGCGTTTCTGGGAATCGTCTCGGCCTTGTTTCCACGCTCGCCCTGACCGGGGCCATGCGTGGCGCAGCCATGGCAAGTGCGGCGCAACCACCGTGCGAGATCCTTTCTGGCCACACGGCTGATGGAAAGCCCACACGCCGCGCACACGTCGCCTATGTTCCGCTGGCCGATGTTGGGCACGAGCACGCCGACGGGCATCTTCTGGGCATAGCGGCAGTCTTGCCCCTCGGGCTTTCCCCGGCTGAATCCGAGAAGTGCGTGCGAGCGATTGCCCAGGTCCAGCATCTGACGCTCGGCCGTATCGGGACCTGGGATCTAGAAGGCGAAGGGGCTGACGGCGAAGGCCGGGTCGCCCTGAATGCCCAGACATGGCTCGCACCTTCGCGACGCTGGGCCTCGGTCACGCCCGTTGTCCTGGATCGATTTCCCAAGAAAGACGGTGATGCGGAAGAGTCGGTCGCGCGAGCGTGCGAGCGTGTGGGGCTTCCTCGTCCAGTGGCGGTGACGGTGCATCCTGTGTCGCTACATCTAGGGGTTCCCACGGCGCGCGAGTTTCCTTCGCTGTCAACAAAGGATGGAACGCCCCGCCGCTGGCACGCGCACGCTGCTATCGTTTTTGCAGACGACGTGGCTGGTCCGGTCCTTCTGGGAGCGGGCCGATTCCGCGGCTATGGCTTCTTTCGGCCCCTGCGAAGCACAGGTGGGTCGCAATGATCCCGCTGGCGGCAGACGCCTTTCCAAATTTCTTCCGGGCTCTTCACGGCTGCGAGCCCTTTCCGTGGCAGTCCCGGTTGGCGACACAGGTCCTCGAAACCGGCTGGCCGTCTGTCATCGCCATGCCCACCGGCAGCGGCAAGACTGCGTGCCTCGATGTGGCCATCTTCGCCCTTGCCGCCGAGGTGGGGACGGACCGGCCACGACGACAGGCCCGGCGCATCTTTTTCGTCATCGACCGCCGCATCGTCGTTGACGAGGCGTACTCAAGGGCGAAGCGGATTGCGGCAAGCTTGGCCGAGGCAAAGGACGGCCTGCTCGTGCAGGTTGCGGATCGGCTTCGCGCGCTGGCCGGCCCTGACGAAGTACCACTCGCTACCGCGATCCTTCGTGGCGGCATCTACCGCGACGACCGTTGGAGCAGGAGCCCATCGCAGCCAACGGTTGTGGTTGGCACAGTCGATCAGGTCGGGTCGCGCTTGCTCCACCGTGGATACGGTCTGTCGCCATCAGCCTGGCCAATCCATGCCGGGCTGATCGGAAACGACTCGCTGATCATCGTGGACGAGGCACACTGCTCCCGCCCGTTTACCCAGACCCTCGGCTGGGTCGCCCGCTATCGGGGCACGCAGTGGGCAGAGAAGCCGCTGAATTTGCCCTTCGATGTGGTGACCATGACGGCCACTCCACCAGCCGAAACCGACGTGTTCAAAGCCCAGGCTGAAGATCTGGCGCACCCGGTCCTCGGTCGTCGCCTGGCTGTCTCAAAGCCGACACGCCTTGTGGTTGCCAAGGCCAAAGAAGAAGGGTTTGTAGCGACCGCCGTGGAGGGCGCTGCGGGGTTGGCCAAGGATGGCGCGCTGGTGGGCGTACTTGTGAACCGGGTCGCCACTGCGCGGGCGATATTCGAGGCGATCCGGCAGCGCACGGTGGACTTGGGAAAGAACAAGCTCGATGTCGACATGATTCTACTGACCGGGCGAGTGCGCCCGGCAGATCGCGACATTCTGCTTGAGGCACACGCCGAACGGATCATGGCGAAGCCAGGCCGTGTACGACCTGTGCGAGCGATGGTGGTCGTGGCCACGCAATGCCTCGAAGTTGGGGCCGACGTGGACTTCGATGCTCTCGTGACCGAGTGCTGTCCGCTCGATGCTCTTCGCCAACGCTTCGGGCGCTTGAACCGGCTGGGCGCAGCGGATTCCTCGCCCGGGGTGGTGATCGTTCGTCCCGATCAGGCAGAGTCGAGCGACGACGATCCCATCTACGGTTCTGCCCTAGCGCAAACGTGGAAATGGCTGGGCGAGCACGCCACCGGCGAGGGCGTTGACCGGACAGTGGATCTGGGTATCTCGTCGGTCGAAGGCTTGCTGGACGGTGGGCCTGATGCCAGAGCGGATGTGCTCCGTCGGACATCGCGCGATCTGCCCGAGGGACCCGTAGTTCTGCCGAGCCACTGCGATTGCTGGGCACATACTTCGCCGATCACCAGCGCAGATCCAGACTCTTCCATCTACCTTCACGGGCCGAAGATGGGGACGCCGGAGGTTCAGGTCGTCTGGCGAGCCGACCTTGACCAGGCAGACAGCGCGTCTTGGATCGAGACAGTTGCCGCGTGTGGCCCGGCATCGGCGGAGGCGATCGCAGTGCCGCTTTATGCAGTTCGAGCATGGCTGAATCAAGCAGAGGCGCCCATCACAGCGGATCTCGAAGGGGTGGCTGAGCCCGACGAGGATGATCAGCAGGGTGATGGCGGCCGCGCATGCCTGCGCTGGCGCGGCCCCGATTCCGATGACACCGGGGTCGTGACCGATCCGAAGACGATTCGACCAGGTGACACCTTGGTGGTTCCTGCGTTTTACGGCGGCTGCGATGCCTTCGGATGGGGACCCGAGATCGAAAACACGGTGACCGACTTGGGCGATCAGGTGCAGGCCAAGCGCCGGCGTGCCGTCATTCGAATCCACGCTGCACTCGTACCTGGCTGGGCCTTGAGCGACGAGGCGCTGACCAACGAGATCATGGTGCTGGCCGCGGTGGCGCCAAGCGATGATTCGGTCGAAGACGGGCAGATTCGCGCCTTGCTTGCTCGAATCGCTGACGATTCTGGTGCGAAGCCATGGCTTCGTCTGGCCGCTGGCCACCTGGCACGCTCGCGCAGGTTGCGAGTTTCGCTGCATTCCAGCGGCGCCGGGCTGGTCGTGTCCACACCCGTGCCACTTCCGGCGGTCGGCGAATCGGACTTCACCGACGAGGACGCCACCGCGAGCGCGTCCAGTCGCGAGGTTGGCCTCGATGACCACCTCAAGCGGGTTGGCGCTTTGGCTGCGCGATTCGCTGACCTTGGCGGGCTTCCGAGCGAAGTGGTTTCCGACTGCGAGTTGGCCGCTCAGCTGCACGATGTTGGGAAGCTAGACCCTCGCTTCCAGGTCTGGTTACACAACGGTGACCGGCTGGCGGCTGCTCGTGCGGCGGCACCTCTCGCCAAGTCGGGGTCGGTTCCACGCACGCCGAGGGCTATCGAGGCGGCAAGGTCGAAGGCTGCCTACCCCAAGGGCGCACGCCATGAATTGGTATCGGTGCGACTGGCCGATTCGGCATTGCAGGCGCTGGCGGGTGCGACAGACCGGGATCTTGTTCTTCACCTCATCGGGTCGCATCACGGGCGCTGCCGCCCATTCGCGCCAGTTGTCTTCGACGAGAAACCGGTGGTCGTGACTTTCGCGTCCGAGAAGACGCAAACATCGAGCGCCACCGGCCTGGAGCGGCTAGACGCGGGGGTGCCCGAACGGTTCTGGCGGCTGGTGCGCCGGTATGGCTGGTGGGGGCTGGCATTGCTAGAGGCGATCGTGCGGCTAGCGGATCATCGAGTAAGTGCGCAGGAACAACAGGAGGCGGGCGAATGACGACCTTCGATCTCGACGGCCTGACAGCAGACAACCCGTTGGCGTTCATGGCGGCACTTGGAACGCTTGTAGTTGCTGACCGGGCCTGGCCAGGGGGGCAAGTTCAACTTGCCTGGTCTGAACGCGCAGGTGCGTGGCGGCCACGGCTCAAGGTGCCGGGCGAAGTTTCCCGCGAGGAGCTTCTGGCGATGCTCCACGCCGGGGTACACCGAACCCCGAAGGCGGACGATGAGAAGGCGCTGCGGGTACTCGACAAGGTAGTCGCAGCGGCCAAGAAGGAACTGAAGGACGCCAACGAGACATTCAAGACTCGTATCAAGGCAAAGGTCTTCAAGAGGAACAGCCCTGAAGCCGCGGCGTTCCTGGCGACCGAGGTGGCACCTCTTGAGGCGAAGCTGTCTGAAACGCAGCAGGCAAGGGCCATCGCCGCGGAGGCAGGTGCAACGCCGGACATCACCACGGCGCTCGGACCGAACCTGAAGGTCCGCCCAGCCAGTCTCGCAAAATTGGCCACGCAGGCGGCGCTTGCGGCGACCCCGATAGATCGGCGCGCATCCGACTTCTTTGCCGCCTTCGGATGCGAGGCCATCATCGACAAGGATGGAATTCTCGCCCCGACCCGCTTCTCCAAGCAGAACGGCAATAGCGGCAAGAACATGCTCAGCGACATTGGACTACTCATGGGGCGGGTATCGCCGCGCCAGATCGAGGAAAGTCTGTTCGAGACGTGGCGCTATCAGGACGACAAGTACAGCCTCGGTTGGGATCCCCGGGACGTTCGACCATACGCGCACCAGGCCGAGAACCCTGACGCTGGTTCCGTGACAATGCATGGAGCGAACCTCTTGGCCTACGAGGCACTGACCTTGTTTCCCGCAGTACCGCGGGGACGCGGTCTCGCGACCACGGGGACCGTGAAACTCGAAGACGCGGAAGTCTTCACGTGGCCAGTCTGGGAATCGTTCTTGCCGATTCCGGTCGCCAAGTCCCTCGTCGCCCATCCCGAGTTGACCGCTGTAACCCCGAATCGCCGCCATCTGAAGGCCATTGGCGTGGTGGAAGCCTACCGCGCTGACCACGTGACGGTCGGTAAGTCGCAGCGGTTTCGGACGGCGCGACCTGCATGAGTGAGGTGCCATGATTCCCCACGAGGGCCAACGAAAGGCGAGTGCTTCCGCCGCGGACGGTGTGGTGACGGGTGACATGGTCGCGCAGTATGCCTATTGCGCCCGAAGGTTCCATCTTGCCTACGTGGAGGGCCGGTGGACGCGCAACGCCGGCACCGACGAGGGGCGCTGGCTTCATCGACTAGTGGCCACGCTTTCGTTATTCCCACACGGGTGGTCATTGTGTAGCGAGCGGCAAGGTGATCGCAAGCATGGGCGCTCCGCTCGATTTCTTTGAAATCTCAATAGCTATTCATGTTCGACGCCATGGCTCTGCCTGCACCCGGTCGCTGTCCAACCAGGGGCACTCGAAAAGGCAGGGCTAACTTCCCGAAATCATTCCGAGTATTCTCGGTAGAGTTTCCGCGCCCATCGTGGCGCGGCCTCATTGAAGCCCGCCGAACGTGAGCTGGCCGGCGAAGGTCAGCATGCGTTTCCGCGCCCATCGTGGCGCGGCCTCATTGAAGCAAAGAGCACGTCGAGGTGGAACTACTGGCGCTGCAGGGATTTCCGCGCCCATCGTGGCGCGGCCTCATTGAAGCTCCCACATTTGCACAGCCTTGTGCATGCCGTTCTCGAGTTTCCGCGCCCATCGTGGCGCGGCCTCATTGAAGCTTTTGCGGGCCAGTCGCGGAGACTTGCAGGAAAACCAGTTTCCGCGCCCATCGTGGCGCGGCCTCATTGAAGCACCTCGACGCCGGGCCGTGGCCCAACCTCGAAGCTGATTTCCGCGCCCATCGTGGCGCGGTCTCATTGAAGCTCCTCTGCTGCTACTGACGCCGGTGGGTCTTTGGCGGTTTCCGCGCCCGTCGTGGCGCGGCCTCATTGAAGCAAGGCGTCGACCGTTGCGCCGGCTGCAATGCCATCCAGGTTTCCGCGCCCATCGTGGCGCGGCCTCATTGAAGCAACCACAATGCCGATGCGGCGGTCGCTTCTGGCCTGGTTTCCGCGCCCATCGAGGCGCGGCCTCATTGAAGCCGAACGAATTTCCCCACGGCCAAGCCGGCAAGGCAAGCAGTTCGCGCGCCCATCGAGGCGCGGCCTCATTGAAGCATCCCTGCCTTCCTCGCGGGCAAGGCAAACGACGGATCGCGCTTCCGCGCCCATCGTGGCGCGGCCTCATTGAAGCTGCTTCTTGTGTCCTTTGAAATCGAAGTATTCCGTCGTTTCCGCGCCCATCGTGGCGCGGCCTCATTGAAGCTGGATGATGCCGACGTCGTCAATGTTGAACTGCCAAGTTTCCGCGCCCATCGTGGCGCGGCCTCATTGAAGCATGGTCTTGTCAGCCTCGAACCAGATATCGGTGATTGATTTCCGCGCCTTCGTGGCGCGGCCTCATTGAGGCGAGACCATGCGAGACGCGCAGCATCTCGGCCTGGTAGGGTTTTCGCGCCCATCGTGGCGCGTCCTCATTGAAGCAACGGCCCGAATGCCCGCAAGAAATCCTTCGTGGGGTTGTTTCTGCGCCCATCGTGGCGCGGCCTCATTGAGGCGAGGGTAGGTTACACGCTAACGCAGGTCAAGAACCAAGTTTCCGCGCCCATCGTGGCGCGGCCTCATTGAAGCAGCACCTGGTTGTGCGTCGAGTCCGCATTGCCGGCCGGTTTCCGCGCCCATCGTGGCGCGGCCTCATTGAAGCGGAAACCACGGGCGGGTTTCTCTGCGACTGTGGCCAGGTTTCCGCGCCCATCGTGGCGCGGCCTCATTGAAGCACGCCCGAGCTTGCGCCAGGCCACTTGGCCAAGACGCTGTTTCCGCGCCCATCGAGGCGCGGCCTCATTGAAGCGCGTAGAATTTGTCAGGCGCGAAGGTGGCACCGTACGTTTCCGCGCCCATCGTGGCGCGGCCTCATTGAAGCTAGTTTCCTGTCTCGTCCTTGAGCGCAACATAGTCCATTTCCGCGCCCATCGTGGCGCGGCCTCATTGAAGCACCTACGTGCCGAGCTGCGAGACTTGCGTGGGGGTGTATTTCCGCGCCCATCGTGGCGCGGCCTCATTGAAGCAACGGGTTTCCGCTGAAGGTCACCGATATCGACTTCGCGGGTTTCCGCGCCCATCGTGGCGCGGCCTCATTGAAGCTTCTGCGGTCCCGTGGCGCTCACTTGGGGGAAGACCACGTTTCCGCGCCCATCGTGGCGCGGCCTCATTGAAGCAGGTAGTCGATGTGCCCGCCCGGCTCGCTAAACCATTGTTTCCGCGCCCATCGTGGCGCGGCCTCATTGAAGCCAGAGCATCCGCTCGACGATGAGCGCGGCTGGTAGGTTTCCGCGCCCATCGTGGCGCGCCCTCATTGAAGCCGGCTGGACGACGACCACGCGGCCAAGCGCCGAGCTGGTTTCCGCGCCCATCGTGGCGCGGCCTCATTGAAGCCTGGTCGCTGACGATGCACTGTTTCCCCCTGCGCCGGGTTTCCGCGCCCATCGTGGCGCGGCCTCATTGAAGCTAGACCGTGGCGCCAATCTTGACGACGGTATCACCTGTTTCCGCGCCCATCGCGGCGCGGCCTCATTGAAGCTTGTTAGACACCGTAGGACGGTGAAAGCACATCAGAGTTTCCGCGCCCATCGTGGCGCGGCCTCATTGAAGCAGCTGGCCGACGAGCTTTACGTGATGGCCAGGAGCGTTTCCGCGCCCATCGTGGCGCGGCCTCATTGAAGCTAGACTATACTCGTCGACGTCGCGGTGGCGGTTGTGGTTTCCGCGCCCATCGTGGCGCGGCCTCATTGAAGCTAGATGGGCACGTACGGCGACCAGATGTACCCGGTCGTTTCCGCGCCCATCGAGGTGCGGCCTCATTGAGGTTCAGCGGCGAGGCGACCGCCGCGCACGGGGCGCGGCGGGTAGGGCAACGAGGTCTCCATTCCACCATCCCCTCCCTTGATGCTCGCGCCAAGTACCGGGCGTTTCCACGGGATTGATTCCCGTGGATGCCATCCCCGCCACAAATCCGCGGTTTTTCGGGCCTGTGGTACCGGGCCGGGGTCGATCCTGTGGCCACGGGATGGATCGTCCAGCGGAGGATCCACGGGATGAGTCGTGGGCGCTCGAGGTCAACCCGCTGGTCAGGCGGGGACGAGATACTTGCTGAACGCTCTGATGATCTCGATGGCATCAGCCGCAACCTGATGCGGATCTCGAAAATTGATCTCCCAGGAGAGGACGCTGATCCACGTGCTTCCGGCCTTGGCTTCCTTGGGGCGCGCATTGGGACCGTGTGGACACGTGATTGATGCGGCTTGCTGCTGGTACTGCGAGAGCCAAGCCCGGGCTGCGGCGTCAGCCTCCCTTTGCTCCACTTTCAGGACGAGGTTGCCGTCGTTGAATTCCCAGTACGCTTTCACGCCCGCGGCCACAGTCACCCAGGACCATTGGCATTCGGAAAGATTGAGGACGGCATTGTACCCGCCGTCGTACAGAGTCCAGGGTGCCCCAAATGGGCTGACCGTCGTCATGACAGCTCGAACCGCTGCCAGCCTCGCGTACCAGATGTGCTTGTCGCTGCGGTAGCCGAGCCTCCCCAAGTCCTGGTCCCGCTGCTGGTATTCCCTGGGCAGATCGAATGGATGGCCCAGACGCAGGACTTCGTGCTCCAAGGCCTGAATCCAGTCCGACACTGGCTGAGGACCTTGTAGATCCCGCCACGCATTGAGGATCGCCGTGGGCCGCAGAATCCCGAAGACACCGAAGCCCACAGGTTCGTCGCGAATGGCCCCGGTCCCAAGCAGAAGCACCAGCGCGGGTTGACCATTTCTGGACTTGGACATTTCCGCGAACTGCTTGTCGCCGGGTCCAGAGTCCACTTTCAACTCGATGGGGAGGTCTGGGCCGGTCTCTTCGTTGGTGGCGACGAGCAAGTCGACCTTCCGGCCGCCAACAGGTTTCTCGCACCCGCACTGGAACTGGTCGGGCAGCGTCTGGAACCACACCATCGCGCGCTGGAGGTCTTCTTCGCCCGGCCAAGTCGCCCGTTCGAGCAGCAAACGCAGTGCCTGGCGGGCGCCAGGCCAGTGACTGGTGTTGAGCATCCAGGAAAGGTAGCCCTTGTGCGTCGACTCGCGACCGTACCCGGCAACCTCGACGGGGTTGCTGCCGTTGCGAAGACGGTCCTCTATCTTCTTCCAGGGTAGCGGGGAGGTATCGGTCGAAGGCGTTTCGCCATTCTCGCGCATCTTTGAGCCTCCAGATTGATGAAGTGCGCCACAGGTCGTGCGCCAGCCACGCTACGCTATCATGTGCGCTGGCCGGGACCTGCATCGTGCCGCCGGCATGATAGATAGCTACCCCATGCTCGTCGTTGATCCCTGGCACTGGCTGAACGCGAATGGGGACATTCCCACAGACAATCTCCACCTGCGACGGCAGATGCTTCGGATCGCGCGTTTCATCGAGTACGGGGGACCGCTCAAGAAGCTGGAGTGCCGGGAGACGCTGATGGAGTGCCGGAAGCGGCCACGCGGTGTGCCCTGCTCGGGCTTGATGTGGGTGGCGAAGACCGAGCGGGATGAGATCCAGGCGTTCTGCCGGGTCTGCGGCAACGACGAGGCCGCGGTTCACAATTGGCACGAGACCGAATGGGCCAACGGCATGATGGAAGCAGTGCCCATCAACTTCGACGGTGCCGACAACGATCGCGACCCAGCGCCGACCGGCAGGCCGCCCCAATCATCGACCGCGAATTGACGGCATTTTGCGCCGCGCCGCCGAGGGCGCCGGATTCGCCACATGGCAGGTGGCGTTTTGGCCGTCCTGTCCTGAGCGTCATCCGCAAGGCCCTGCCATGCGGCTTCTCGGCGAAGCTGACGAGCCAAGCCAACCGGCTACGTCACTACAAATCGGGCCTCGCTAACTCCGTGGACGTTGGTCACGCGCAGTTGGGCGTCGCGGATGCGCTCCTTCATCTCGGCCACGTGAGAGATCACGCCGACCAGGCGGCCGGTCTGGCGGAGGTCTTCCAGGCATCGCATGGCCAGCTCCAGTGCGTTCGGGTCGAGAGAGCCGAATCCCTCGTCGACGAACACGGTGTCCAGTTTGACGCCACCCGAGTGCTGCTGGACAACGTCAGCCAAGCCCAGCGCCAGCGATAGTGCGGCCTGGAACGACTCGCCGCCGGAGAGCGTGTCCACCGGCCGCGTCTTTCCCGAATAGCCATCCAGCACTTCGAGGTTCAGCCCGGCTGCTATGCGGCGGTTCTCCTCGTCGCGCACACGCTGCAGGCGGTAGCGTTCATCGCTCATCGGGCCGAGACGTCGGTTGGCGGCAAGGAGCACCTCGTCCAACCGCTCGGCCAGGACAAAGCGATGGAATCCCGGATTCCGGGGCTCGCTGCCAGTCGCCACATTGGCCAGTCTGCGCAGCGCCGCTGACCGGCTTTCTCGCCCCGCCAGATCCTTTTGCAGGTCGGCCAGCCGGTTCTGGCAGGCTTCCATGGTCGCGATGTCCTTGTCGAGCGCGCCGATCCCGGTGTCGGCCGCTTGAAGTTGTGCCAGCAGTTGCTTCCAGCTTCGCAAGGTCCGGCGCGACCAGCGTACTCCGCGAGAACCCGATGCCGCGCCCTCTCGAGGGCGAGAGAGCGACGCGACCTGAGGACCGCGCGGAGGACCCAGATCAGAAGGGACACGAGAAGGCCCATGGGGTCGCCATCCTACCCCGGCCCAGAATGCTCACGATTCCCCGTGCGTATGAGGTTTTCGCGGATCACGGGGCGATGTAGTTGAGCTCTGGCTCAGAGCAGCCAGCATCGCGTTCGCGATCGTGGTTGTCGGCAAGATATCCGAGGGCCTGGCGGGGTGAACCTTGGGCAACGGCACCTGAGCTGCGCGTAGCGACGCGGACGTAGAACATGCATCCCTACTGCGATTGTCGGTGGGCGGCCCATAGGCGATCGGTCCTGAGAAACTCCCGGGTGGCGCGCTCAAAGGCGAGGATCAGGACCACCTGCTCAGGGAGATGGTGCTTTGCTGCGAGCCAGCGCACGTATGCATCGAGCTGAGCCGCTACCGCCTCAGGGAGATAGATCTCTTGAGGTGTGAGGGTGTCTGGAGGCAAAAATATCAGCGGGGCTGGCTGTTCGCTTCTCGGCCGTCTGCCACGTTTGCGCGCTGCCGGATGAGGGGTGCCACGGTCGGACGTGCGCGCTGCTGGGGGCAGGAGGTTTGGCTTTTTGCTCAGCTGCCAGATGTAGTCGCGGTTGAGCAATCGCTCGACCGCTGTCGCAAGAAGCGTGTCCCTGATCTCGTCACGCGAGTGCGAAGAGAACTGGAGTGCCCACTGCGTATAGCTGACCAACTCGTCGGCCAACGACTGAGGTATGGGCACGCTGCGAGGAACCGTGGGGTCGAGTGTCGCGAAGATGATCGGGAGGGGGCGGGGAGATCTCTTGGCAGCAAATGTCGTCACGGAGGATTATCGACAGAGCGGGTACTTGCGTCCCTAAGGAGATTTTGGCTGTCCGAGATGCCTCCTGACCCAGCGCGCGGCTATGCCGCCGTTGGGTCCAAATACTTCCCGGGGCGTGACGCGCCCTGGGAAGTATGATGTCCATCCCCCAACTGCCAAAGTTGGGGTGCCGGCGCGCAAGCGGCGGGGGGCATCCGGTCTGCATCCGATCCGGGGCACGGTCCGGTGACACGGTGAATTGGTCCGGGATCAGAACTGCATTCCTGGGGCATTTGGCATCAATTGCCTCATGTCTTTTGCTTCCGAACCAGCCCACCTGCTCTGTCGAGAACGGAGCGTTGGCCGATATGAAGGCGAGGGAAATGGCGAGCGGCCAACTGGTTTGGCCGCGGCGGACGGGTTGCTATTTCTGATCGATGTCGCGCTCGGCTCGGGCCGCGCGTGTCCGGCTTTTCACGCGGACCGGTCGAGCCTTGTCGGTGCTGAGCTGAACCATTTGCAGGGCAAGGGTGGGGCGCGAAGCGCGGACTTCATGCGCTTGTGGCAGGCCATGCCGCCCAAGACCTGAGGCCTCTTGACGTGACGGTGAACGGGGGCGAGCCGCGGGGATATGTCTCCGTGGCCCGGTGCAGGAATGGGCAGGGAGGAAGTTTCCTAATCGTGCTCCATTGCGGGTTCCCCTGCCCGTTCAAGCAGGCCGGTCCGGCCTGGTGACCCTTCTATTCCCCGGTCACTGGGACTTCCTTGTGACCAAGGATGTAGTCTGCAGCCTTCTCGGCTTGGGCTGCTGCCACCACGATTGCCCGCTTGTCCGCCTTCAGAACCTTGAGCCAGCCTGCGAGGTAGGCGGCTTGGTTTTCGATTACTGGTGGAGCAATGCCGGCTTCCGAGCAAAGGAAGGAAGCTCCAAGCTCTGCGACTAACTCTTCGCGTGAGT